>Ga0116231_10004652_pt1 | contig 27639 bp, 26 predicted proteins | sample S1TSphgellanicum_2_FD_89695 | JGI IMG/M metagenome (GOLD analysis project Ga0116231, IMG submission 89695) | Host-associated microbial communities from peat moss isolated from Minnesota, USA - S1T2_Fd - Sphagnum magellanicum MG | ecosystem: Host-associated > Plants > Peat moss > Unclassified... | reverse complement strand
AGGGGGGAGGAGGGAGGGGGAGAGGGGGGGGAGGGGGGGGGGGAGGGGGGGTAGGAGGAGAGAAGTTCCTTACTGTTTTGCCCGTTTTGTGATGAGTTTGTTGATAAAACTGTTTCAGAGATGGTGGCGGACGACTTGCGACAGCTGCTGGCGTTGCGTGCACAGCCATTTTGAGCGCCGGCGTCAGGGGACGACAGGAAGCGCGGAGGAGCAGACGTGTTGCGTCGGGCATATGGAAGATGAGATAAAGTTGCTCGTCGGCAGGAGATGAGGGGGAGCGCTAGCAGCCGTTTGCAGCAATCTGCCATGGTTAAAGGCAGCAGCCTGCTTCGCCTTTTGATGGTCATCTTCTCCGTATTCGCCTGCCTCTACACTGCCAGCCGGTACGTTTTATCCTGTTTCCTTCTGCATACTTCGGAAATCCTTCGCTCTGTAGATTTGTTGTCTAGCATCCGTTTGGCTGTTCTGTTTCTCTCGGTTGCTTCTCTCTTTTGGGTTCCGGTTTCTTTTCTCGTCGAGAAAGTTGTGTGCTAGAAAACTGCAGCGAGAGATGTGTCCGATCATGTATTTGCATTTCAGCTTTCATGTTGCCGAATGCATAGCCTGGAAATCTATAAGGATCTGAGCTGTTACGGTTCGTCGTGAGAAGGATTATAGAGGCTGCATTGTGGTTTCTCTCCTAATGGCTGGGCCTGTTAAAACCTGTTTGTTTTTTTGTTAGTTTTATCTACGCACAAAAGTGTGTGTTTTCCCCCTGAAATGCATGTTTCCTTTCCACCACGGGAATTGCAACAGAGCCTGTGTTGGAAAGGAAACATGCTAGCTAGCCCTCAGATGCACCAGATCTGAACAGATGGAAGAAAAATTTGGTATTGACACGTAGCAAGAGAGTTTAATCTGAGCCTGCATGGAAGAATCTGCAAGTCAGGTTATGGCAGGATGCGGAGATGTGGTCTCTTCTTGTTGAAATGTCAGAACAGCATGTGGAGCAGGTGCTTTCCATTCCTCACCAATAAGTCTCCTCACCTTTTCTCGTTTTTTGTCTCATGGCATCTTGGTTACTTTTGTTTACAGCTGGGGACAGCATCTGTGGCCACAAGTCTACAAGAGAATGGAGAGTCCACATTATCTCTATTCTCCTTGTGAAAAGCTACACAACTATGCTTTGTTTTGAGAATGGAGGATTTCCAGTTTGGAATGGCATTGATGTTATGTTATGGATTTGGAAACAGGAAGACGGTGGTCGATTGTCAGTTGATGAGCAGTTGAAGCTGCTCGACTGCAAGTAAGTGTAAGACTCTACTTGGTGTTTACTGCTGCAGAAGGATATTTTGAGTGTAGGGTCTATTGCACATTCAGGTGATGATCAGATTTCTGTTTGATGGTCACTCCTGTAGGGATCAAGAAAAGAAACTAGCAGAGTTGGAGATGGAGTTGTCAGCTACAAAAAGCCAAGGATTTGGGCCCATGATTGAGCTTTCTGGAAATGCAAGCACTGGTTTTGGTGGCAAACTGCTAGCTGTTGTGGGTATAATGACTAGCTTTGGCACGAGATCCAGGCGGGAATCTATACGCAAAACTTGGCCAGAGGGTGAGACTTTCTTCTTTTTCTTTGTCTACTTCCTTGTCCGATTCCTTCCTATTTCTCTTTCCCCATTCAGTTTGTTTCTAGCCCCATTTCATTCTTGAAATAATCAAAACATTTTGGCATGCATCACAGGATCAGCATTGAAAAAGTTAGAGGATGGCAAAGGGGTTGTCATTCGGTTTGTGATTGGACGAAGGTTCTCCCCTTCTCACATAATCAGAAGAAAGAGTCTTAGACATGGCTTGCACATGGTTTCTTTCCTTTGGGTCCATAGAGGCACCTTCAAAGAACCATAATGGTCCATGAGTAAAATATTCATTCTTCAGAATGTCAAATTCTAGCTTGACTATCTAAGACAAAGAGTCTGTCTACAAAAATTTTAACCTATACATGTTTGTGGGATCTGAGTGAATCTTAGCAGCTTGTGGAAGAGGGTTGAGAGTTGATCATGTTTCTTTGATTCCTATATTGAGAAAGGTTGGGTGTTTGCATTGCACAGTGCAAATAGAGGAGACATGTCTGACTGCCGAGTAGATTTGGAAAGCACTGAGATGAATGACTTTCTGATTCTGGTAAAAGAGATATCTCTCCCAGATTACCTTCTCATACAGTTTTCATGGGAAAGGCAGTTCTGGAAACTTGTATACCAAAACTGGATGTTTCAAAAAATATCATTTATATGCAGTGTGTCAGGTTGAAATCTGCCTTATATCATATAGCCATGAACTGTGCTTCTCATGAGTTCTCTATATTCACAGAACAATCATGTGGAGGGTGATGATTCACTGCCAATGAAAACCAAGCTCTTCTTCAGCAGGGCAGCAGAATCATGGGATGCACACTTCTATGTAAAGGTTGATGATGATGTATTTGTGGACATTGGTAAGTCTTATGCTGGGTGGCTATGGCTTATACAAAAGGACTCCCAATACAGTTGTGCCTCAATCACCAGTGCATTACAGTGATTTTAGTTATTCCTTTTACATGATCATTGCAGCTGATGATCTCCCAGCTCCAAGACCTGATTAGAGAAATTTTTTTCATGGAATTGAGACTTTTGGTTTTATGCCTGTGGGGGTGTGGAGCAGACAAACTGGGGACAATGTTAGCCAGCCACTTAAAAAAACCTCGTGTTTATGTAGGCTGCATGAAGAGTGGGGAGGTTGTCAGTGATGTGTAAGTCACTTGCCCCCAGCCAACAATTGGTTTCCTCTGTGTGCATAATTTTTCTGATTTCTTCTTACCCAGGGATCTTTGCTAACAGGTTTTGTTGTTGCAATTTAGTGCTTACTAGTTATTCCAAGCTTTCTGGTATGACTCATATTGTCTTCCTTTTGCTGTTTTCTGATTGGTGTTCACTGTATGCAAGACTTAGCGGATCAGGTGTGATCATGTTGTGGCAGGAATGCTCAGTGGTACGAGCCTGAATGGTGGAGATTCGGGGAGGAGAAGTCACAGTAAGATACCTGTTCACCAGCTGATGGTGTTGTCATCCCTTGTGTTGATTGACTGCATCTTCCCTGAGGACTCCTTAGATCCTGAATTCACTGTCCCTTGTTTGAGGTTAAGTTATGTGCTGTGTGTCATTAGGGTTCTGGATATAGTATGTGAAGTTATGCACTAAGGAGAAGCTGCAGTGTCTTTCTGCCTCAGGATAGGATCCTGCTGACTTAGGTTGCAAGGCAGTTGAGCTGGGAGGGTCCATGGTATTTGTGGAATCTGAATTTGTGTGATGCTTTCAGATACTACCGGCATGCATCAGGTCAGCTCTATGGATTGTCCAGGGCATTGGCTCTATACATTTCAATCAACAGGTAGAGCTCAACCAGTGAAGCATTGTACATTAGTCAGTTAATCATGAGTTAATCACAAGTCTAGTGTATTTTCCAATTCTCAACATAAAATGCAAAACAACTAAATTCTCATTGTTGATAGGGATCCTGCCTGTCTTCCTGCATGGATGGTGGTTGGGTGCAGTGCATCTTTACGTGAATACAGGAACGAGGATGTGTCAGTGGGAGGATGGATGCTTGGTCTGGAGATGGAGCTTGTGGATGATCGTTCCCTTTGCTGTTCCTTGCCTGTCACTGGTTGTTTGACTCTCCCTTTTTTCTTAAGCATAACCTTTAATAGTAGTTATTGTCATGGATATTGACTGCACCTGATATAGATTTGTGGAACCCTAACTAGCCCCATCTTATTTGCAAACTGGGCCCATTCAGGAACTTCAACCATTCATGTGCAGTTGTAGATCTTCTAACACCTAGAACTCCAACAGAGGAAGGTTACATACTCTTAGTCAGTTGCCAATTAAGATGCTAGTGAGAGCTGGTGTGAGTTAGAACCTCTTCCCTATGCTAAAGGTATTTTCTCCTCTCAAAGGTGTGCTCTATGTGGTAGGGTCTCTGGACTTCTTCATTGGTCACCCATCCTAGTACTATTTTCCAGCTTGGGGTGATAAACTTCAGATCTGGTGTATCAACCCCAGTTTAGCCATGACAGATGAAACGGGAATATGGGTTGTCTGTAATCATTCATAGGAAAGTGACTGATATTTTTGTGTTGTAGCAGCCTTTTGTAGGTTGTATGGGACTCTGCTGTTGTAACCCTCCATTCTTATATTCAATTGCTGACTTGCATTCTGAATGGTTTTGTTCTGGACAGGTGGGATCTGTACAACCCTGACATGGTAAGCAATGCACTCAAAGATTTTGGGAAAGTAAGTACATTCCTCCTCCATCTCTGTTCTTCCAGACAATTTTTTTCATGAGACATGTTTCCTTGACCGGCCTTGATATAATGATGTGTTACACATGCACCTTGAATTTGGACTGCCATGTGGCTAAGACAGATTAGCAAGATCACATGATCTGAGAGACATGTCTGGACATGTGTTGACTGCCCACAGTTTGAACAAAATTTTCTCAAAAGTTGTGTGTTTATGGACAGTTGAATGCAACAATTTGGCAAACTAAAGGTGTTATATTCGTGTTGGAGCTCACTTTATCACAAGCCTATGTTGAGTTTTTATGTGGATGAATCCTCCTCAATTGCGGTGGTAAGGTGGGAGTGGATTTGGTGGCTGAATCTTTGCATGTAGAGTGCTGAAAAGCATTTAATTTATTTATGCCTGTTGTAGTTTGCAGCAACACTACAGGCCTGTTTTGGGAGTGGTAACTAATTTGTTCTCCAAGTTCATGAGTGCTTTCATCCAGAGATATTAACCCAGGCAGGCCACAGGCCTACTTAGAGTGGGTGTAGGCAACAAGCCTTTTGCATTTAAGGTAGGCAGACATTATGGAGTGTTGTCAGGACTCCAAATCAAGCCCCTCTTATTTCCTACATGCTCCAAAGTGTAGATGGTGCAATGCAATCTATTTTGCAATTCACTTTGTAGCATGTTTTAATGTTCTGACTTCTAGGCCATTCAATCTAACTGCCATCACCACATGAGGATTTTGTAGGAGCTTTTATCAAACCCTTTTGGTGAAGTTTTAACCATGATTTGACAAATTGGAGCACAAGCAAGCTATATTGACCTTATTTGTACAGTTTGGCAGATTAAAATGATATATGTTTTAAAAAAAATCTAACATGACCTTACAGTGATTAAAACCTGCAACCATTTGCAAGTTTGCAATGAAACCTAACTGCTTGGGCTACTGGTGCAATGTTCAAATGCACCTGCCTAAGCATTTGGGGTACTGGTGCAATTTTAGATGTACTTTAGCTAGATCCTATCTCACTCACAAAGAGGGTTTGATGGATGTATACCATGGTCAGTGACATAATATGACACCAGAGTGGTGCAAGAAGTTCAAGTTTAATACACTGAAAAGCCCATAATTCCACTTTTAGATTTGAAGATAGAATAGCAGTTTGAAGTATATTACATCCTGTACATGTGCCACACAATGTTCCTTCCCTAATTCAGGCTTGGAGCTGCAGATGTAACTGCCCTAACATGCACTATCCTTGACACTCTGGGGAGTTTCACAATGGTATTGCTAACCTTGGAGAAGGGCTATTGTTAAAGCCATTGCATATGCAGCTCCACAATACCTTGAGATTGTCTTGGTTGCCTTGATGGTGTGCAGTAACATTCTTCTTTGAACAGTCTTATTTGTTCAAAATGAGGTACTGGCTTGTGTTGGGTGAGTTTACAGCTCAAGACATTTGGATGGAACCAGACTAGCTGTTTTTTGATTTGTGAAATCTCCTGATGCCCAGGCCTTATTGATTTCAGCACTACCACTCAGATGCTTCTGGTCTGGCATCTTTGATTTGTTGCAATTTCTCACTAACCCTCAAAAGTCTCAAGTAAGAAGTCAAGTTCCCAATGGCCAAATTGTTCTTACACTTCAAGAGCAAATGTAGAGAATACTTCAAAAACCCCTTCCAGTGGGAGTTATGGTATGATCAAACCCATGCCAGATTAGTTGAGATGACTTGCATTGTAACAAGAATGTCTGTTACACAGCCTTGACACCTTTGTTTAGCATTCTTAAGTTTTGCCACAAGTACTGTCCACTTGCCATGTCCACCAACAGCCAAAACACTGATTTGCCTCTTCCATGAGCCTACATAAGTGCACAGGAAAATTCAGATGCGAGATGACTAAATGTGAATGGATTCCTCAACCACACCGTCTGTCCTCTCACACCGTCCAACATGCGGGCAAGTCAGGAGGATTGATTTCATTTTGATAAAGGATTCTGTATGTTTACCGAATCTTATTCAATCTACATTACAACTGCTTGATCTGTAAAGAATTGTATGACAATACATGTACACGGACCATCAGCCCTACCGTAAATGAAAAAACATGTAATAAAGAATACAGGCCCTTTTTAGAAGCCAAGCTTTAACACTAACAGACAGTGTGAAAAAGTATGGCAAATCTCACCTTACGAAAGACATCCCCATTTTCTGACACGTTCACAGATGCCTGTGCTCGCCGGTCTTCAGCCATGTCCAGGATCCCGTTGCCTTCGTACCGCACAGACTTGAGCGCAAAATATCCGGCTAATAGCGCTGACAAAAACAGGAGAATTACGCGCAACGGACACATGATGGCTCTGACTCGTCTTTACACAAGGATTTTCGAGAGCTCGTGCAAAAATATACAAATTCAGGAGGAGGAAAGAAAAGAAAGAAAGAACAAATTCCAACACAAGCGGTACAAAAGATGAGATTTCAAGCCCCGCGAAGAACTAAACAGAAAAGCGCAAGAAAGAAAGAAAAGCTTCTTCTGCACTGAAAAGCCTCCACGGCCGGATTTTGAACTCACAATACTTGCACACAAAACTGATGCAAATGATTGGTCTACATGTCTTACATCCAGACACAGACAACAAGCGAGGAGTACCTCACACGCAGAGAGGCGACACCAAGCGGGCGGGCGGGCGCACGCGCGCATTTGCGCCCAGAAAAACAGAGAGAAAATACGCGGCGACGACAGCGAGGAGGAGCGATGATTACAGCAATGGACGAAACACGCATTTTCAAATAATTGTGACTTTGTAAGTGCCAGCGAGGGAGATGAGTAAGCTGGCAGCAGCCTGGCAGTATGAAAATGAACCAAACCAAAGGAAATAAAGCGCACAAGTAATGTGCTAGAACCCTGTCTGTACATGGCTTTTACACACGTTGAACGATGATGAGTTCACTCAAGATAATTAAGAAAACCAATTCAAACAACCAAATCCAGCAATCCCATTGACCTCGAAAAAAAAAAAACTTCTAGCCTACAACCCTATTCTCTGCTGAACATTGAAAATAATGATCCCTATCTAGCATTTCCATTGGTCCTCTAAAATTCTCACAAACCTACTGAATGCTATGACCAATTTAACTGTCAGTTCGCTCAAGATAGTTAAGAAAACAATTCAGACCACCAAATCCAGTAATCCCATTGGCTTCAGAAAGAAAACTTCAGGCCTACACACAACCCTATCAAACTGTATTAGGTACCAACTTAATTGTCAGTTCACTGAAGATAACTAATGAAAACAAGTCAGATTGCCAAATCATACAATCTCATTGGTCATAACAATTTTTCTGCACACCTATACACAGAAGCCTATTCAACACCCTCTGTACAATAGTACAATAATATTATAACCCTTGTCTGTATACAGACAAGATTAGGAAGAAATTCCCAAAATGAAATTCCTAGCAAGGGATACATGTATTGGTTGCATTTTTTCGAGGTTGGTCAAATTCAATGTAGACCTCATGATGTGTTGTAAGCCCAATTTTTTTGAATTAAAAAAAAGTTAAATAAATTCAAATAAATTTATTAGCTAAAAAAGTTGTCTCTTGGATTTTGATCCATTTCAATGGAGAGAAATGTTATTGACTATATCAGACTTTTGCAAGGTTGCAACTTGCCCTTTATTAGGCCTCCCAAAAAAAGTCGTAAAATAATTTAGAAGAAATTTTATTGTTTCTGAAAAATTATTGTTTGGAAGTTGATCTATTTCAATGAAGGAGATTATATCAAAATTTTGCAATGTTTCTTTTTGTCCCAATCAATTTCAAGGAGAAGAGCCTAGTAACTACCCTTCCCACATCTTGTTCAACAAGCAATCCTTCCAGCTGTTCAAATGCAGAACACAATTTCTTCAACCCTTGTCCTTTTGACTCTAGTAGCCTAAAGTAACAGTTTTCAGGGCAACATAATTAAACACGCTCTTCTTCTCAGTTCTCAATTTTATTGAACTGTCTTCAACTGCAAAACACAATTTCTTCAATCTTTGGTTGGTGATTGAGATGAATAATTTGTCCTTTTTGTTGCTAGGTAGTGAAGTAATCCCTTGCCATAAACATAATTGAAAAAGTTCGCTTTCAAGTCTCAATTTTCTTGAGCATCTTTAGATGAAAATGACAATTGTGTGACAATTTCTTCAATTGGGTTGGTGAACTAGATCAAAATTGTCCTTTTTACACTTGTAAAGTTATTGCGCAACTTTCAAAAAAGCCAATCTCAAGATGTATCTGAAATGACCCCACCTTGAGAAGCTAAAATCTTAGGAAATATCATACATTTCTTTTCAGTTAAGGAATAGTGTTTTTGAGAGGTGACCTAAAACAACCGTCTGGATTCCTAGGTGACTTCTAGAACTTGGGGGCTGATTTCCAGAACTTTGGGCCTGTACAGTCTGCAAACTTGATTGAGTCTGCCTCTGAGGAGAGAGTGTCAGAATACCTCTTCACGTTGGGCAATAATTAAATTATTTTTTGAAAATGCTGAATTTTCTAGAAATTATCTATTCCAAATGCTGAAATTTAAGAAATTACAAGCGAAAGAAAAATTAAAAAAATTGGTTGAATTCTGAGAGCTTCTTGCTACACCAGTCCACCATTGCAAAGCATGTATACTTGACAACATTTCTCTATCCTATAAATTGGTAGAATATTATTTCTCCTCATTTTTGCAAAGAAGTGAAAATGTTGTAAAAAGTTTCATTATGTTAAAGGTTCAGAGTCCAGATAAGTTGACTATTATTTATTGTCAATTTTTTATAAATTATTTTTTTCATGTCAAAATCAATTTTTAAAATTCACCTGAGTGCAGAACCTGAAAAGGTTTTAAGTTTTAAGGTGGTATGTGGGTCTTTAACTTTTAAAAGTTCGAAATCAATTAGGTTTTCAAAGTTAGATCTAGGGTTTAGGCATAATCTTTTGCCGCACATAGGACTAATAAAGTAAGAGCTCATCCTCCCAAGTTTTTTTCTTTCTCATTTTGTTTCTCTTGCTCTTTGAACAAATTGAGTTTTCTTAAAGCTCTAGTTCCTTTTTGAATGGTAATGGGATGTTTGATGACATGGATAATGAGGTTGATGTGCTCTTTTGATGTGCATATGTTGCAACTAATTCTAGAGACTTGTTCAATAAACATGAGATGGAGGAGGGTATCGGTCAATCTGTGAATTTGATTTAAAAGTGTTCAAGATATGTTGGTCACAATGCAAGTCACACTAGTATTGTTTAACAACTTAACCAATTTCATTCTAGTTGAATTTGAGGAGTTGGTGATTCTTGTGGTGCCTACAATGACCACCCATATTAAGTTTACAAATGAAGCTTTTTTTATATCAAAGAAACTGTCAAAGTTGACTTCTAAACAATATCTTTTGAATTTCAATTTGTTCATGAAACATGACAATGTTATTATCATGTATTGTGTCTTCATGTGAAATTGTTTCAAGAGTTCATTGTGTGCGCAAAGATCATGCATTATTCATTATATTTTGCATTATTTTATTTTGATTCTTTAGTATCAATAAATCAAATTTCTATTGAGTTCTATTTAAATATGATTTAATGATAGCTTCCTTTACACATCATATTTCAAATTACAACTTTCCCATTCATGTATAAGATTTATTATATTTTGTTATGTTGAAGGGTGCAAGTACAAAAATAGGAGCCAAAAATCTTGTTGGATAGTGGTGAAAACTGTGAATTTTTTTTACATATGTTTTTTTTTTTTACATTTTAAAGCTATGTTAATCATTTCAAATTATGCTAAATGACTCATATGAAAGTTGAGGAATTCAAATTAAAAATTTCATTAAATTAAATTTTGAGTTTTGGTTTTTTAAAATGACGTTTGAACTTGAATAGGTGTTGTGTCAGATGTGGTTAATTTTACAAAGGACTAGGTAAAAGATTATTGTAATAACATAAATTTGATGGTAAAAAAAATTAGATGCTAACAACCTACTACCCAAGTTCAAAAAACACTCACAATTTAAAAGATATGGAATTATAAAAATTTCAAAATTCAAAGTATTTTTCAAATTTTAAAATTTTCAAGAGTCCTTTACCACATGTAAATGGGGTGTAATGTGCATGACATACAAAAAAAAGTTGTAGTTTATGATATTAAAAAACACACCGAAAGTAGTTCGCATACTTTGGTATGATTCAAAATTATAATAAAATTTCAAAATGAAATGCAGAATTTAACAAAATTCACACACTTTGAAATTTTCATATTTATTCAACAATAATTAACACAAAACATGTGATCTATTGGGGCAACTACATGTTTTTTGATAATAAGTTGTAAAAGATTTCATTCAAAAATTCTTTCATATGAAAAAATACTAAAAAAGACTCACAATCCTTTTATAAAGTAATCATGTTGGTTCCTATTTACTTAATTGCACTTGGAAGGTAGAGCCTAAGGTGAAGGCATTCTCAAAATAAAAGGCTTCAGACAAGGCAATAGAAAAATTTAACCTTGGATTTGGTGAATGTTCCATGCTTGAAAGTATTACATATAAAACACAAGGTCCAAATATTATCATGAACTTAAGCATATGTAAAGCAAAAGGTGAATGAAGGGGAGGCTTTTTACCCCTATTCCTTAGGAGTGGGAGGGATCTTTCACCTATAAACATTTGCATAATTTTCATGGTCTTAAAAAAAGGATATTCAATATGGAAATAAGATGTTTTTCAAATACATTTAGAAACTTTTCCAAGTGTTTCATGTGTAAGGTCCAAGTTGGGAACATTCAAAAAAAAGATGCCTCTAACATCATGAGTGGATAGTCAAAGTTGACATTGCATTTTGGGAATATGCCCCATCTATGGGTTTTATCCTTATAAAATATGGGGCAAACATTATCATTGAAGCTAAATGAACAATTAGATCGTGAGGTATTGAAAGGGGAGATTTTTATGTCTATTTGAAGTTGAGAATGCAGGGGATTTAAAGTAAACATAAGATCCTTGAAGCACTTTCAAGGAGTAGGTGTAGGACCCCCCTTTTTTTTAGGAGAAATATTCATGGATATTATAAGGTGGCTTCCAATTACATTAGAAATGTTTGATTTACATGTTGAATTATCGAGTTTATTTTTTTGGGTTTAGTTAAGTTGTTTTCAACGTGTTGGTTTTCAAAAATTTAAGAACAATTAGATATGTATATGCAGTTTTCACAATTCAATTTTCAAAATCCAAATTAGAATTCTTTTCTTGATTTAATTCAAAAAATTACAATAAAGATGGGTCTATTGTTGGCGGAAATGTACATGCATCTTCTATCAATTTTCTTTTAGGTGGAAATTTAATTTTTTAAAAAAAAATTCAAGCTCATGGTTATGATATTATGGAATGTATAAGTAAGCAACCAATGCCTGTGATATTAATTCAACACACAAATTATCGCATCATGAGAAAGATAATTCACAATTATTTGAGAGAAGTGCTATATTAAAGGTTGTGACAATTAATTAATAACTCTCACAATAGTTTCTCTAATGTAACAAAGAACAATAATTTTTCAAAATTGTGTAATGTCTCTTGAAACACAATAGTTTTACTAGCAAACTTGTAAAACATCATTACAAGATCAAATGTTGATATTGCCATTTACCAAAACAAAGAAAAAAAAGTTTGAAGATTAGTTGAAGTTTAAGACAACCTTGTCTTCATTGGAATATTCAATTTTCTTGGGCATAGGCCACAATTGACACAAGCCTTAGTTCCATTTTTATTACCCTTGTTGGACTTTTTTGGCCAAGTTATGTAATTTTGCAAATCTATTTGTGCAAATGAAATAGAAACATATTTGAAGCTTGTGCAAAAAAATTCATTTGTTGCAACATATTGACATATGTTTAAAAAACTATGCCCAAAACAAGTCCTTTGAAAATTATCTTCCAAGCCCAAAGCTTCACAACTCACAACAAATTTTAGTACAATATCCATAAGATTTAAATTTTAACTTTCATTTTTCAGGTATGCAATTATCATTATTTTTTAAACCACATTGATCCAATAGTCTTGTCATCTTACCAAATCAAGATTTGCAGTTTATGGAGCATTAAATAAACAAATCACGATATGTTTAGTTTTTAAATCAAAACATTTTCATGTGGTTAAACGTCCATAAATCATTTAGTTAGTAGTTGTAAAGTTACATTTGATTGAAAGTGGCAAAAAAATACATTTATTTAGTTTTTCCCACCAAATTAAGTAACACCTCTTTTGACAAAATGAAATTTGTTTTCTTGATGGAAAGACAATCAAAGAACACAAATGCATTGTCAATATATCAAATATATATTATCCACAAACTAAATAAGCAATTTTTTTCACAATCAATAGGCCAAAGTCTTCCACAAAAATTCATTTTGTTACACATCACCATTTTTAAAAGGATTTTTTGCACCAAAAACATTTCAAATTGCATTTGGAAACACATTGGGCCTATCTTTTGGTAGTTTTTTTGCCAAGGTCCTTTTCACAAGACTGTTTATTTCTTTTTCAATTATTTTTGAAGAAATAAAATGTTTTTCATTCACATGTTTTTTCAATATTATTACTTCATTAGGTTTTAAAATAAAATAAATATACCTTTCATAAATTTTATTCTTGGATTAAAAGGATTCATTGGGTTGTTATAGCAAAATTTCCTGTAACACATTATTTGTGCATTAACAACATCCACTTCCACATTATTATTCACACATAAAAGAGCCCAATTTATGGAATTCCTATTTAACATGAATTTAATTAATTTTGGACTTAACTCAACATTGTAAATGCAAGGAAGGCCACTTGGTGGCCATCAAATTTAAACAATGTTTAATAAAACTTGCAAAAAATTTGTCATTTTTTTAATTCCCTTTAATTTTATGTGCTACATTTGGGTAAAATTAAGAACTTGAGGTGTATGCCAATCACAATATAATCACATATATAACAAAAAAATCATCAATATACAATGTTGGTCTAACATAAATATTCAAAATTTGCACAAGGAAACCAAATATAAAAATAATGACCAAAAACTTGCAACCTTTAAATCTGGACATTTGAAAGCAATTTTCATACATTTCATGGGATTACATGGTGGCCATCCAGTGTAAGGTTGTAATTCATGAAAACATTAAAAGATAACACAATGTGGACTTAATAAAAAAAGAGGACTAAAATTTGCAACATAAACATTTGAAAGCAATTTTCATACATTTGATGGGATTACTTAATGGCCACATGGTAGAAAACTAACATTTATTAAAACATTAAGAGATAACACAATATGGAATGAATAAAGAAAAGGATTAAAATTTGCAACCTTAAAATCTAGACATTGGAAAACAATTTTCATACATTTTGATGGGATTACATGGTGGCCACTTGATAAAAGGTTGCAATTTATTAAAATATTATGTGGACTTAATAAAAGGAAAGGACTAAAAGGGCCGATGGGCATTAGGTCAAAATTATATACAAAATGAAATAAAATAATGAAAGACTATAAGTTGGATTACTATCACACAACATGGATCCATATTCATCTAAAATGCCAACATACTAACAAAACATGAACAAATTCCAATAACAACAATATTTTTCTTTTGAATTAACTAATAACCAAAATGCATTAAAAAAACAAATGAGTAAAGATCAAAATATTAATCACATTCCTATAGTTTCATTAGCTGCATCAAGGTTTTTTTTGCTTTGGTTACATGATTAAATTAATCATTTTAATGCTATTGATTGTGACATTACTTCTAACAAATAATAAAATGGATGAAATGTCAACCCATTGTTTTGGATCTACCAAATTACATTTCCATTTGTTCACCTTACAATCATGATACAATTCTCTATCATTCTTCGTTCCTTTTTTCACTAGCACCCACCATTGTATATGAAGATGTCTAAAATTTTCAAATTGGTCATCCTTCACAACCTCACTTTCCACCCTTCCCATCCACACGATGCAAGTCTGGATATGTGGGCTTCACCAAAACAAAATTGCCAAGGCTTGAATTTCAAAATGGAGTGTCAATAGTTGTTTTCAAGGAGGGTTGCATGTTTTTAGGACCACAAAATGGAGCAATAATTGAGTCTTTAGGATCAACATCGACAATGGGAGGAATGGCACCTCACATATGATTAGTCCTCCAATTGTTAGAAGACCAAAAACCTTCCAAGAGGGTTGAATTTTGAGGGGGCAAAAGATTTAACAACAATTCAAGGATGTTTTCCCAATAAACTACATATGGACCAAACTTTCTGGCATAGGTTTCATCCTTGCGCATCGCCATTTTCCAAAACTCTGCATATTTAAAAAGCTTGTTGTTGATAAACTTTTTCTTGACAATGGACTTGGTGGCATCATTCCCCCATATACAACAAAAAGGAATAGGATTTGGATGTCCTTGGGGCAGCTTGGGATGACCTAAGTCATCCGCTCGGCATAATCAAATTAGAAGTTCATCTTTAGGACTTTAGAGGACATTAGTAGGGGACACTCTGTATTGCATAACAGGCCATTCGATGGAATCAACAAAAAAATGAAACAAGTACATGTTGGTATGGCCAACCAAGATTTTGGGCCCATCCTTTAAACATCTTTTGACCCAAGTCTTGAAATCCAAGATTTTTTGAATAAGTTGAAGAATTAAAAAATGATCTTGTGAAACCATGAACACTTTCATTAAGTCGACCAATACATAATTATCTTGCTCCCTCATTTTTTTGGAAAGATATCCAAAACTGCTATCAATGTCCTCATGGATGTGGCCAACAACTCAAAACCCTAGAGAGACAAGAATGTAAGCAAGTGACGATTCTTGTTATTTTTCACACAATTGTCCATTTGAAGAAGCAACTTCCTAAGCAATGGCTTAACACTAGTGAAATTCTCTGGTGCCTTCAATGCACCCAAACAATGAGAACCTCCATGCATCAATCTTTAAAAGAATGCATTTGTGGTTCATGCTCAAAGAGAATCTAGATTCATTAAAGGGCTCCTTCTCCAAGGCTTGAAGTAACTGCAACAAGAACCCCAAGGGTGATTACAAGAAATTTCGTAACCTGAAAACTATTCCCTGAAAATGCAATCAATGTTGTGCACTTATAAACGTTAGAAGAGGCCACTGAGAGAAATGCATATCACTAGTCACAAATCCTGTGTATCATTGTGTCTCCACCATTTCACTTCAATTAATGTTGAGATCATTCCATAAGAACCTGGTTGCATTTCAATTGAATAAGAAACATGCTAGTAAGCAAGCTGAGCAAATTGAAGTTATGGAGTTTGCAAGTGACGACTTTAGGTTGACCACTTACCTGTGAACTTTAGACTAAAAGAACTCCCACAACAGAAAAAAATAGCAAAAAAAATGATTCCAGATTTGGGCCAAAACTTCTTGCAGGTCCAATTTGGCATCAAGAAAAGTATCATAACTTTCTCCTATGACCATGAAATCACACAAACTTTAACATCATAACTTTCTTACATGACCATGAGATCACAGAAACTTTTTTGGTTTAGATCAAGCATGAAATGACGCAAATAAAAAATGAAATGTAGGGATAATCCTTCCTGTTATTCATGAAACTTCAAACTTAGCCAAGAAAATGTACCTTCAATGTGGCAATTTGTCTGTGGTACACTCTATCAGCCACATCCCAGACTATGAACCCAACAGAAGAAAGACACATAACACCATGGAGGGCTGTGGTGTAATTCAGAAGAAAATTTAGTGGTCAAGGAAAGGAGGATCCATTTAGTATGTCATAAATTATAATACTCCCATACTTGCATAGATCCACCATCCACTGCACAAAAAGCTCTATGAAGGACCCTGCAAAATCTTGAAATGTAAAGAAGAATCTTGTAGACCCAGACAACTTCTTAAGACTGGCACACACAATATCACAATCAACGTTCGAGCTCTACACGGGTAATCATACAGCAAGTCAGCAATTGTGGAAACATTCTCCAACATCTGCTACCTGTGCATGGACCTCTTTCCAATGCTTACTTTCTTGCAAGAAATCCAACCACAATTATGGTTTCTCTGTGATGAGGAACCGGTGAACTGGAAATCCTCAACTCAGAAATGCTACATTACAATACATTACATACTCTAGTCCATAGCAAGAATTATAGAACCTGCATTACAGGAGGCAATGTTTACATAGCGAGAATAAAACCTCCATTTCAGTAGTCAATGTTTTCTTTGCAAACGAGGTTATGCACAGAAGACATTTGTTTCCCTGGGGAAAGACATGGATCAGAAGTTCAGAGATTGACACTTTCACAAAAAATGTTTAAGAGAAATGTGCATGGAACATAAAATGTCAAGTCTAGCACAGTGACAATCACTTCGCTGATTGCTACCTGCATCTTCTCACAATCCTTCTGGCAACAATCGGCCATTCCTCAATTCTTCAACACCTTCTCACAATTCCCTCTGACAAGAACCCACTCCCTACTTGTTCAAAATCTTCTTCAACCTAAGTAGACACCCAGCTAAACCTGGAGCAATCTGCCTGCCTGCCTGCTGTGAGGACAATAGAACTACTGGCTCTTGAAGTTACTGGCTAAAAGAGAGCACAATTCTGTGCTCGTGCAGCTCCCTTAGAGTAGAACTTCTCATTGCCAGCCTCCTTTCTTGGCCTAAAACCTTGGCCCTGAACAAGCTGATCCATGAGAACTGCAGACCAAGATGAATCATGAAGCAACAGGAATTATTGTAGTGATACCTACGAAAATGATCCCGGCAGGCACATGTCTCCGTCTTCTAGTTATAAAGTCTCGTCTTGTAGCAGCTGATGACAGCGGAATTGCTGTTCTTCTGAATGTCGGCGTCTCGACATGTGCGACTGAGATTTTCCGCGAATTACTTAATTCTTGGTGAATGAGGTCCAAGAGTTTGGGCCTTTGTCGACGGTCCGCGAGATTCTTCTCTCATTTCTATAATAATCCTTGCTGAATGAGGAAGAGTTTGCAGCTAGCTAGCACCCAACAACGCAACAAGGAAAAGAAAGGAAAGCGGAACAAGTGACAATAGACGGAAGGGTTTAAGCACCCAGAATCTTGCTGCTCCTCTTGTACTAACCAACTCAACCACAAAGAAGTACGTACATCGGACACAGCCAAGGTCGCGCATTTCGCGGTCATGAATATCACAAGATGAAATGATTTTATGCAACTTGCATTCATAAAACCTCGAATATGATCAAGAACCATGCGGAACAAGCTTATAATATTACTCGCGGATTGCTTGCAACGATATGATCACAAGATCCACTACATTTGCAGAGTAATTCCACTTAGTTGGAGCATCTCGATTCTCACTAGAAAAACACGAAGAGACAAACGGAGCGAGGACTCAGGAGATCAAGGGCACCGAAATATTCACACCATGCATCTAGCTAGTAAATCCGAGAGATGCAACAGCAGTAATCGTGAATGCAAACAGCTGAATGAAATCCAGAATTGGTTGCTAAACTTTATTAATCGCGGGATCATCACATGATCAGGAAAATTAGCTAACTACAATCTGGTTTCACTTCCAAAAGTCCATAAGCTGCATCTGGCTCCGCTTATAGATGAAACAGCAATACAAACATGATATGCAATCAATAGGCCGGAGTACGCGGCAACATACTGCAACAGGATCTAGCTAGTTTGGATCCTTTTCTGATTAAGATTCGAGGATCTGATCATCTCATGATCGGTCGGACAGTGGACTAGCTCGAAATCTCGAAAGATCTAGTAACTACAACACTTTGTTCTCGGCCGGAGTCCGCGTGACGTACTGCATAATGCCGGTATTGATCAAGCTGCTGCTGCGATGACAGGAAACGCAAGAAGTTCGCCCTTGCGGCAATTGCTTGCCGAGCCGCTGATGAAAAACAATGTGGTTGCGATTGTCAACTCATATGCGTTAGGCCCGTTTATCCATGATGAGATGGGGTTCCATACATTGCACATGTTGTAGTCGTTCTCATTCACCAGCAACACGCTGTCCCCGGCTGCATACTGGAAATCTATATAGCAAAAAAATAATCCAACAACAACAGCACTCGGCATTAAACGATTCACATCATTTCGAAGTCATATAAACTTTGTAGCTTGTTCCTGGTTCATGATCATATTTGAACAAAAGGCGATCTAGCAGAGTTCATGAAATATTCTCATGCAAAGCTGGTGAAACGAACTAGATGGATATCATGTTACAGTGGTGTACGTCCTGCAGAAGTCATACTTTTCGAGCAGCGTACCGAGAGTGTCGCCGATGTGGAAGGGCGATTGCTTGTTAACCCACTCCGCGTAAAACAGCGGCGAGGACGGTACGCTCCAACCAGCTGCATAACCCATTAAGTAAGATGTAGCCAGGGTGCTCATGGGTAACGTGACCAGCAGCATGAAAGATGCAGCCACAAGGGTTGCGATCGACAATCGTGCACTTGCCATTACTTGGGATTCGAGAGCTGTTTACTATGTCGATCTTGCAGCAAGAGAGAATCCTCTTCTCTGCTCATGTACCACATCCGCAACACGTTAGTACCACATGAAGAAACAAGCCTCAATGAGAGGAGGATGACAATTCCATGCATTGTAGATCCAGATTTTCTTTGCGATCTCATGAGATCCAGATTCCAAACACATACACACAATCAAAACTATTTATACTATACCACTAAAACCATCGAAAGAACAGAATTCTCGCAATATGGCATTCATGACATGCTCCAGATAACAAACAACGACGAGCCGAGCTCGACGCTCGCAGCCCCGTCATGTCAATCTGCTGACGAGAGAAAAGAAGGCAACTGAATTGCCACAAGGTTGGAAAAACGCATCGGAAACTGCTGAAAGTTGCACTCCATATCATCAGTACTCGAGATGGGCACAATTATAATTGCGATCTAAAGCTGGAGTACGAAGAATGCTACATATGAACACGTTCATGTTGAAAAGGAAGCAACTGAGAAGAGAGCTCGGAGAAGAACCTTCAATCCACAGCTAGCGGACTGCTCGATCGGAGACAATCGTCGACGAGATCCGAAGAGCAGAAGCACTAGGTCCAGAACCAGAAAGAGAAGGGAATGGGAAGGAAAGAGTGTGCGTGTCTGGTCTGTGTGAAGGGGTATTTTATAGGCTCCAGACGAGGACCAGAGGCCCTTTTCCCACTGCGAGTTAGGGTTTTGGGTTCAGCTTCCACATTCACATTTTTCCTAAAGGCCCTGGAAAGATGTTGGCAATATCATGAATAATTAAATATAATAAATTAATGAATAATAATTGAAAAGATAATAAATTTTTTAGGGAGCAAATTTTCTGCACATGATGACAAAAAAATAATCCAGTCATAAAAAATGCACCAAAATCATCAGATTTTGAGGAATTATTTTTCTGAAATCAACATATTTTAACAATAAGGTCCAGCAGGTTGCCAAAATATAGTAGCCAGCACAAGAGAGGTTTTTACATTTTGTTTCTCTACTATCGCTATGTAAATTGATGATTACAAATTAGGTAACCAATAAGAGGCTGTCTGCTCAATATTTCTAATAGCCAACAGCCTCAAGCCAATTACCGGACATAACCAACGTCCATTTAGAACCATAACTTGCTCAGCAAGCAGATGCAAATCACTTTTCGTCCACACACAATGACATATTGGTAGCTTAATATGCCAGACAATTGGGGTGTGGATGTCCGATTAGGAAGACACACCAAGGATTTGGCCGTTAAAGTTGGTTACATGCTTCAAAACTGGTTTGTAGAGAACTTGTTAGTACTATTGTTGCAAACATGGTTAATTTACTTTCTACAGGGGAAATGTATAAATCCAACTAGAACCCTGTGGTTGGAGGAAAAAACTATGGATTTATGAAATGTTCTCTAATGGTTAAATAAATGTTAAAATTTTAATTTAAGCTTCATTTTGAAAATGTTAGGAAGAGAATTTAGAATAAGTTTAGAAAACTAATAATATACCTCCTGTCTCCCCCTTATTAGTTCCGTCATATGTTCCCATTTGTTTTCAAATAGTTCATCATTATTTATATTCTTTGAATTTATTGAGAGTTTCAAGTGGTTCAATATGTATTCAAATTATTATTTTAATACCTTTTCAAAAAATAACATGAAAAAACACTATAACATGTGCCTTATCATAGATTATCTTCTTTCTTTCCTTGCTCTTTTCCCCTAACCATGTACATGGACATGAAAAGGCACATGTCCATGTTATATAACAAAATCAAGTTTGAGATTGACATATATAATGACAAATTATGAAAAACCAAATGAAAACATATGAGGGGAATAAAAAGGGAAGAGGATATTATTAAATCGATAAACCTCCATCTCCTTTATCATTATTCTTTTTTTTTTTTCACATTTTCGAAGCGAAACTTAAATTTAAATTTTTAATTGATTTAACTATTCAAGCACAAATTATGTTCCAAATTCTTTTCCCAACCCATGGTGTTCTAATAAATCTTAAATTTGATTTTTATCTACTTCTTGAACACATTTTCAAAGTGAAGCTTAAATTAAAATTTTAAAATTTATTTAACTATTAGAGCACGAATGTTCCATAAATCCAATTTTTTTCCCCAACCCATGGGGTTCTAATGAATTTTTAATTTGATTTTAATTTGATTTAATGATAAAAGACATGGAGGTTTATCAATTTAATAATATACCCTCTCCCTCCCTTCCTTTTTATTTCCCTCATATGTTCCTATATGGTTTCAAATAGTTCATCATTATTTCTATCAATCTCAAATTTGATTTTACCATTTAACATGAACATGAAAAGGCGCATGTGCAAATAATATTTTTTAAACTATATATGTGTGTGCCAGAGACTCTGGATAAATTAAAATAACAGCTAACAAGGGGTGTGTCACACTGTGGCCTTGCCATTTACATTAAAAAGCATCTAAGTAAGGCAACAGAAGAATTATGGAAACTCAAATATTTCACCATCTAAAAATATAATCTTCAAAAAATCCCCAAAAGAAACCAAAATCCTTCAAGATAGTATAACTCTATAACTAATCTCAAGTTTCAACACAAGCCAAACTTTCATCTTTCAAAAATCCTTATATAAAAATAGACCTATTACCCAGGGTCAAAATCCCTTAAGCTACTGTACTCTATATGAATCTAAACGCAATATCCTTGCCTCGGTAGGCAAGACCAACAAAGAGAATGCTAATTCGTAAAGGAATATCTGCATTAACTGCACTACTACTTTGGACGTCTTCGATCAGGGTAGAAAATATCATCAAATGTGGATCGAGCAGCACCAGCTACTCGTCCTACGTTTCTTATCACGGCCGATGCAACAAGTCCTGCGCAGCGGAAGAATCGAGATGAAAACTCCTTAGGAATTCCCGGAGCTCCACCAGAGGTCGACGATGCTGCAGGACGTGGCGTGGGCATTGCATGAACAGCTTCTTCCAACTTTCTTCTCTGGGAACAGTCGTTTGGAGTAGCCGAATTGAGTGGGAAGGCAGGATGGTGAGTGGTGGTGGCCTGTGCATTAAATTAGAAACACGCAGATAAAAACCCTTGTAGACAAAAGACAGATTTTGCTCGAGCATACAATTCCATAATCTTCCTGTAGTACTGTAAGTGATGCTAATGGTGATTGGCAAATCACATCATAATATATCATACCTGAAGAATCTGAATGTGTTGATTTTCTGTGAAGGGTGATCATGCCAGATATCAGCTGGCGATCGACATCAGGTGTACCCCAGGTTCCAACTAGTGTAGTGTCAGTGATTCAACCTGGTTTTGTGCACCAAGAGTGAAGAAGATAATAATCTAATTAGGTTGAAAAGGTACACTCAAGAGATATAAGGAAACCATATTAACTAGTGGGAGGGAAAGAAATCAGGTGGGAAAGCGTGCCTGGTTGCCAGATCGCCTATCTGCGAGAAATTCGATTCCCACACAGAGAGGTAGCTCGCCATAGGACGTGCTCTGATCGGCGAGTGCAGTAGGAGCTGCAGATGAGGAGGAGTTGAGCTCCTTATGGACACCGTAGCCAAGACACGCATACTTGAAGTCCTTCGTAGCCTGTCGATCTGAGTCTCCCACCGTTCTGTAAATGTGTGGCGTGATGTGGCTGAGGCCATAGCAAGTAGGATTCTGCCCATTGTCTCTCAAGAAGCTGGAATAGAACAAACATCCTCGACAGCTCCTGCTCCTGGGATTCACAACCCCGGCCTTGATTTCCCCAGTTGCTACGCCAGCTCCTGAGCCAGAAGGATTAACTATATTGTGATCATCTTTTTCTTCTTCTTCTTCATCATCATCTCCCATTTAATTTTCACTCAAATTTAGCAAACCTAACTTTCTAGCTTACGCTGCTGCTGCACACATGCAGAAGAATAGCACTCATGTAATTTTTGCCACCAGCACTAGGGGATTAATTTTCTAGACTCGGATAGTTTCTGAACCCTAGAAATTTCCTTTCAAAACCTGGCATGATCTTCATCAACTCTGCATGGGCGTCCTATCATGTCCCTGATGAAAACTAATCTGCATAAATTTCACAATTTCTATATCACAATAAACAGGATTCCCTGCGCCAGTGGGACCATCAAGATCAAGAACTTGAATTTCCCGGCCTATGCAGACATGAAATGACCGTTTGTTTGACAAGGGGAAAATACAATGACTGGCCCCTCTGTTTCACAATGGGAAAATCAGAATAAAACATTGAAATTTAATATTGGTCTCATGATTATTCCCTCAAGGAGAGCTAAATTCCCTATGTTATGTTAATTCAAGTTTAATTTGTGAGAGGTGATTTCAACTCTTTTCCCTACAGGGAATTCATGCCAGAAAATTTTCTTGTGTAAATATATATATATATATATGAAATCCAGTATTATAATTTAGTACAAGCTTCTTGAGCTTCCAAATTCATTTGGTTTTCTTTTTTTATTGGTGTATAATCGTTAGTCAGAAGAGGATTCGAGGATTTGCGCTTGCGTTGAGCTTGCAGGAAAATCAAAGAAGAAGAAGAAGATGATGATTTCAAGACGTGAATTTCTGCAAATTTTGGGATTCTTACGTGAATTAATTTCTGCATGCATGTACATGTATGGAGAAACCCGTTGGGTGTGCAGGTCGAATGAATCTTGACCGTCGAATTCTCTTGCACGCTGAAACCACCACCCATCACCAGCACGTCCCGGTCACCATGACTGGTGACAGTGGGGTTTCTCTCCTCATGCCATCATCTACATATTTTGCATTAAACATTGACCCACTGTCACCGGTCACCAGATGTGGTTTCACTCTGTTGTAGCTGTGTCTCTTCAATGTCTTGTGAACTCATGGGATGGCTGGTAATCTCTCTAGTGCCGATCATGCCGTTCAAGTCCATATTGTAATATTGAAATGAATTTTGAAAGGGCAATTTAACAGTTCACCTTCTTTCTAGCCTAAGTCTGAAATTGAATCGTTATTAACGATTAAATGCTTTTTATTTTATTAAACTTACAATTGATTTTTTTTAATTAAGTTCAAAATTCAATGTCTCCCCACTGCATTAGGTCTAGAAGAATTACAATATCATCTCCATGAAACCCTACTCATGAAGGGCTTTCAAATTGTATAAAGATTGCACTCATCGACAATTTCATTAAAAAATTTCAATTTTATTTTTAAAAATTTTAATGAAAAATTTGTTCATTATTCACTAATTCTTACACGGTCTAAGCATTTCAAAACCACCTGAATGCACCCTTCCGCATCAAGGGCTTTCCAATGGTACCCAGAGCATATCAGGGGCGCCATGGTTTGGGAGATCTCAACTTGACAAAACTAAACTAAAGTCTTAAACTACCTATGTTAATAGTAGGATGTAATTAGGTGATTAATGTTCATTGGAGGAGCTGAACAGAGCAGCAAGTGTTATTATGTGATGTAATTGGAACTTCAGAAAGATTTTCTTTTTTTTCTCTGGATGCAAATGGAAATGGAAATCCATTGCAAAGAGAGAACAAAATGACAGTGTGTCCTGAGTAACAATTACAGTAGTAGTATTTAGCCTGGTTTGGCAACAAGGTGAGCTTAATAATAATATTTTTTTATCATTTATGTTTCAGAAATAATCGACATAATGAAGCTAATGTACTTGAGAGTTTTTTCAGATTTTTGGTAGGATAGACAGGGGTTTTTCAAAAATTTCAACAATTGCAAAAAGTGATTAATTAGTGCCTAACCATGCACGCTTGGGAGATGATGGGGACATACTTGGGGGACTATGGGAATGGCAAGGGGATGGCGAGTGAGGTTGAAGAAATTATTATTATATACTATTATTATTTGTTTATTTGTTTGTTTGGGTGATGGGGGAATGTAGAGGGACAACGAGGGTGTTGGGCAGTGCTGAGGAGACATTGTGGAACACTAGACAAGATTGGGAAGATAGGGGGGAGTGCTAGGAAAGTAACAAGAGATATTGGGCAACACCAAAAAAAAACCATCAGGCCATGTCAAGAAGGCTTCAAGCAGTGTCAAGAATGTTCAGGGACATGATGGGAAAAATAAGTCCAAACCAAATTACTACTATGAATGCCAAGATGGATGTTATACAAGGAAAAAAATAATAATAATCAAATTTTGCAACTGAGAAATTGTCATTTGCAACTAGAAAACATTGCAAATTTGACATTTTTTAGTTCCAAAAATTAATGCAAATAACTTGATTTTTTTTGGCTAATGTTAATGATGTCCAAGAACATGATGTCTCCCTCTTGTTTAATTTAAAATTATAGCATGATACAAATTAAGTAGTCTAATTTTGAGTTCAATTTAACAAGAGCTTTATAATATAGTTTGGTTCAAGGTCAAGTTTCAATAGAAAATTAATTGTGGAATTGCAGTAAGAATGAACAATGGACTATGAACCTTGGCAAACTCCGTTAAACGAAACACTTGGCATGAAGGGGGCAAAAAAAAAGAACGAAGAGAAAGGATTCAAGTCTAATAAAAAAAAATGAAACTCAAAGTGTGTGACAAAAGGGCACTAGGAAAAAAGGAAGAAAGAGAAAGGACCCAAGTCCAAGCCAAAAAATAGATTCCAAAATGCGTCACAAACAAGCATCGAAACAATCATGTTTCAAATCCCCCACCAATCACAATAAATATATCAAAAAGAGAAAAGGATGGGAAACTTGAAAAGGTAAAAAAACCTAAAAAGAACCCTCACCTACAATGATAGTGTGCTTAAAAATAAAGGTGGTTTCAGCTCTCTGCAAAGCTACTGACACCCTCTGCCTAAAAAAAACATTCAAAATAGTGAGAGGAAAGCCATTGGAGCCCTTTGTTGACCACACCATGTTAACACATTAATGAAAAAAGTCATTTGTTTGTTGGTGCAGGCAACCAAAAACCTATGCAACAAGGTGAAAAAATGCATCTGATAAATGTTGATCATGGTAAACCAACATAAAGTTGGAAACCAACCAGCATTGATGTCAACCAATATTAGATGGTTTTAACCCCTTGATCATAGTTTTGAATTTTGAAAAAAAAAAAAAAAAGTACATCAAAATCAAAACAAGAATTGCAAGCTTTTTTTTTTTTGCCAAAAATGCAATATATATTTGTCAAAATAATTTCCCAATTTCAGAAATTTCTTTTACTTTGGATTTCGTTTTGGGTATGAAATATGAAAACTAGTTTAGGATTGTGAAGAATTGGGCCCAAAACAACATTTTTAAAATTTGTTTTTGGAAAGCTTCTAGATTGGCTCCAATTAGTCGGGTAGAATGTATTATATGACTATTGTAGCCATTTTGAAGATGAAAAAAAATAGTTAATAAGATTTCATATGGTAATGTAGGAACAAGCTTTTAGCAACTTAAAAGCATGCAAATTGTGTGGTTTAGCAATCAATGTATTATGGAAGGTGCAAAATTGAGTTGCAAATGTGCATACTACACACCAAAAAAAAAGTAAAAAAGGTCTTGAAGCATTCAAATTACACAATCCTACCCAAAAAAAGTTTAGATACTTATCATTGAACAAACTACTGAAAAACCAAATCTAGAAAATTAATATACAACATGCACTTGGGTGAAAACCTATAACTAGAGCCAAAAAGACTACTTTGGAAAAAGACTACAAGTCCTTTTTCCCAAAAAACAAATTTTACATGCAAATGAAATTTTGAATGAAATTTTTTGTAGCTTGTTATAAAAAATATTCAAATGTTCCCCAATGCATCACTTTTTTTTTTGTTAGTCATTATTGAATAAATATGAATTTTTAAAAGTGTGCTAATTCCTTATAGATTCAATGTTTCATCTTGAAAAATGATCAAAATTTTAAATCATCACCAAAAATTAAAATTTCATATTCTTTAATTTCATTATACTCTAAGCTATAACTTTTCTTCATACATCATGTACATTATAACCCATTTATATGTGATAAAGTACTCTTGAAACTTTGAAATTTTAAAGCAATTTTGAAACACTCTTTGAATTTTTTAAGTTTTAAAATTCCACATTTTTAAAAGTATGAGTGTTTTTTGAGTGTGACTAATATGTTTTTATCATTTATAATTTTTTCAATGAATTTTTTTTTTTTATATGAGTCCTTTTGATAGTCCTTTGCAAAATTGACTCCATTTAATGCAATAGGTGTACATTTTCAAACATTTTAAATTAAAACCAAAACTTAAAATTGGATCAAATGAATTTTACTCTAAGTTTTTCAACATTCATATGAAGGAAAAAGGATTAACTTGCCATGATTACTATGGTTTTAAATGGTAATAAAAAAATAAATGTTTGGTTTTGATTGACATTTGATGCCCTTTTTGGCTCCTAATTACATGTTTTAACCCACTCTACAAAACACAAGCATGTTAGGGGATTTGAACCCTTACTTCAAAACATATTTTGCTCATGTGGAATAGTAGTTTGCATATGTTGAAAATTCAAGCTCAACTAGTTAGGTTTCAATAATTACTGGAGTAGGAAAATAATTAGGTTACTTTCACAAGGTTGAATTACTTTCGTTACTTATTTTAGTTTGGTTATTTATGGTTTGGTCTTTTAGTTAAATACCTTGGTGTTGATGGTTTGACTCTCTTTTCTACATTACACAAGTTTGTGTATTTCATGTGACAAGAACCTTGGAGAGTTCTTGATGTTGTGTTTTGTGTTGTGAGCATTATGTTGTAGTTTCCTTTCAATAAAGATTTATGTTTGCACTTGAATAGATCT
>Ga0116231_10004651_pt1 | contig 27640 bp, 15 predicted proteins | sample S1TSphgellanicum_2_FD_89695 | JGI IMG/M metagenome (GOLD analysis project Ga0116231, IMG submission 89695) | Host-associated microbial communities from peat moss isolated from Minnesota, USA - S1T2_Fd - Sphagnum magellanicum MG | ecosystem: Host-associated > Plants > Peat moss > Unclassified... | reverse complement strand
CACCGGGACTCCATCTCCCAAAGTGGGAGTTACCTTGGGAGTGTGAGTGTTCACTCCCTCACACTCCCTCACACTTTCTTACACTCCCGGGAGTATGTGATGTGATTCCCCGGCTTCCTCTTGGCCCGCACCCTTGCAATGCCTTTGCCTTGATTCCCGGGCTTCCTTCCTCTTGGCCCGCAACCTTGCAACGCCTTTGCCTTGGTCGCGAGCCCAAGGCTAGGGTTGCGATAACTACTAATAGTCAATAATCCTTTTGGTCTTTGATCCTAAAATTTCGTTGTTCATTGTGTTTCATTGTTTCACTTGTTTTGCACCTTGATACAAGTTTTGTTTGAAGGTGCGTATGTGAAGTAGCAAGGGAAAAATATTTTCTACTTTCCTACTTTCAGTAGTTGTTGTGTTTGTTTGTTTATATTTCTTCCATCAACTTTCACCAAGCCACAAAATTTTTTTTTTTATTTTTGGCAACTCATCCCTTGGTCTAACAAAAGCTACACTTGATAAAGAGGCTAGCAAAAAGAGGGCACTTGTATCTTCATCTACAATATTTGAGTTTTTTTTAATTTTAAATAAATTCAGAAAAGATAATCCAACATAATTTGGTTTTTTGGAAGATTTGATGTTGCTTGTGGTTAAGAAGTTCTTATCCATGATGACTATTGAATCCATATAACTCCGACATAGGTTGTCATGCAAGTTGTGTCCACAAGGTGTCTTCCCATCAAGAAAGGCTTTTGTTGAAAATGTTTTACTTAGCTTAATAGAAAAAACCATGACTATGTATGTGCAACCTTCATTGGCTAATTTGTTTATTAACCACTTGCACATTCAATCTACGAATGCTGAAAAGGATCACATGAAATCTTTATTGTGGTTGTCAACTTTATTTCCAATGACTAGGAGGCAAAGCATGTCACTATTGGCATATTTGAATTGATGGACACAAGTGGCATAACTATAATTCCTAAATTGTAAAAACTATTGGACATGTTTGGTCCCACTAAAAAAGAAGTTGCTTATGTGAAGGATGAAAGGTCCAACTTGTAAACCTATGCAAGTGTTTTGAATTCTATTGTATCGTGTAATAACTTGGGGTTGTTGGAACCATTTGATGGTTCATGTATTGGCATGCACTTTCAAAACTGTGCTAATATGCTACTACATATGACAAAGTGTATATGTAAGCTATGCATTTATAAAAGATGATGAAGGTGCCATTTAGAAGTGTATTACATGGCCCAAAAAACTAGGCAGGGGTAGGCAAACATGAAACAAAGCTTACATTGACTTTGGATTAAACCCCAAAAAAGTAAACACACCCATGAAGATGAGATGAAAGTATAGTTGATTTTTCTAAGTATCTTTTATTTTAGAATATAGATGTAATTTATGTGGTCCAAGGATGTTCTAATTCTTTTTTCTATTGTTGATTACAAATTTGCAAATTGGGTATTATCATTTCAAGATACCATAACTTTTCAAATTGCCATTAAATTATGCTACAACATCCAATCTACGCCACTACAAAGTTATATGCCTTCTCTAATAATGTCAACTATGTGTGAATGTTTTGTTGTTAATTATTTATGGTTGTGTTTTGAACTAAAGTTATGGACACTAATTGCTTGTGAATGCGTTGCACTTTGTCATATCAACTTGTTAGGACATTTGTGAAAAGTTTGCTTCCCAACCTATTCCTAACAACCTTGTTGAAAAGGATGTGTTTGATTATGAATTGAAAGAGTTCATAGTTCAAATGTAACAATAAATTATGAAGGTTCTTCTACCCTTCAATTCTAATTTTTGCATGCATTTGATAGGATAAGGGGTCATAATATGTTGGCTCTTATGTTTAATCCAAGGTTTAAAAGCATGCAATCAGTCACCATGTATTTGGGTTGTGAAAATGTTGTTATAGTTGTTGAATATGACAAAAAATTATTGTTTCTTTTACTAATGGAGGTGAACAAGTTGTTGATATTTAATAAAGTTGAAACAATTTTTGATTTCCATTCACAAGTTTATTCCAAAATTTTGTTTCGAACCATAATGACAATTGCAAACACATATAAGGACATCGTGTCAAAGGAGCTTGTTGGATTTTGACAATTCCCTATTAATGTAAAAAGTTACAAATGTGCATTATCTTGGTGGTGCAAAAAAAAACACAAGTTTCTAAACATTGTTCTTTTAGCACAACATATTTTTGGCATCCCAATTAACCAAATTGAAACAAAGCATATCTTTTCCATTGTTGGAATTTTCACAACACTCTGTAAATGTTGTCTATAAACAAAGAATTTGGATAAGCTAATTTTTGTCAACAAAAATTGGCCATGTGATCCATGAATTGGTTATTTGAAACCCATTGATTTTGTGTTTGCATGTGAAGTGGAATTAAATTTAACAATAGAATTGGAATTTGAATTCCAAGATGAAGTTGATTACAAAGATTTTTAAAATCTAAATGATATATTTTCTTTTTTCTTTTTTCTTTCTACAAGTGGTTGGTGATTAATGGGCTTGTCCATGCTTTGCTAGTAGGTTGAAATGATAAATTGAATCATTTCTTAGGGTTTAAGGTGTTGGGTAGAAATTAATTAACCCCATTTTGTTAGGAAGATAACCCATTTTGTGCAATTGTGTTTGATGGGGAAGGGGGTTTAGGTGAAATAGAGAATAGGCTGAGGAGGATAAGAGTTTTGAGGAACAAGAAAAATATCATGATCTAAAAGGGGTTAAGATAAAGTCCTAACTACTTTAGATTCTAAGGACTAATGGTTTGGATAGGATGGGAGGAAGTGGGTTAGTTAGCTTAGAAAGGATAGGGGTCACCTTATCTTGCCCTAAATTGGTTGACCTATTGTGTAAGGGAAGGGAATAGTAGGAAAAGACTAGTTCCTAGAATTTCTTCTTAAGTCCTGATTAAGGGATTAAATAGTTACAGTAAGTTGGGCTTCTTGGTCAATTCCTTTTTGTTGACTTTTCATTTGATGTGAAAATGTTGAAATATTCATGAGTTTGGGGCAAAGGTAGGAGCGTGTTGTTAAGAATTAGGGAGACTTTGGGGAATTAAGTACATCATCAACAAACAAGTGGGAGATGGTTATTCACTCATGCAGAATGAAACCTTTGGGGTAAATTTAAAGAAAATGGTTACAAGTTATGGTGGATCACTTTATGCATTTTTATGCACTTTCTACAAAATGTATTATATTCAAATGGCACAAACACATTATAAAATCATCAATTTGACAAAAATATTTATGGATTAAAATTGCCAATTTGAATAAGAATATTTATAGAAAGGTGAAATTCAATAAACATACGCCAATCATATAATAATGAACTTTTAAAGTGGGCAAATGGACTATGATTTATATTGTACATTAACATTCAAATGCATTTTTTATTATGATTTTATCTGAATATTTTTTATAAAGATTCAATATATAATACATGATGGGAAACAAAATGGATTGAAAAACATTACAACAAAAACTTTAACCAACAAATAATTATGGACTGTTGAATGACTAGATTTGAACCTTATTGACACGCTCCTAAACTCTTTGATAGATTCAAATGTGAGTCAAAAGTGAAAACAGCGGAAGAGTAAGGAGTTGGGGCATGCTCATGGCTCGCAACACTTTGGGGTTAGAGGGGTGTGTTAGAGCTCCGGGATGAGACTAGGAAGAATGAGAAATGATCAATCACTTACATGGACCTGCGCAAACCAAACAACAAGTTGGTTAATGCATAGCTAGAGCACTTTTGGTGCTAGGATGAGCCACGGGCAAATTCAGACTCACAAGACTCATCACGGCCCGAACTTGGCGAAAGCCACAACTTTCCCCCTTATAATATACTATGTGGCTAGCCACGGGACCAGCATCCAAATGGCATTTTGTCCCAGGACTCCCAAATGGGAGTCCTGAAATTCCCAAAGTTGGGACTTCCACGAGTTTGGGGGCCCATAACTTTGTCTACAGACCTCCGATTGAAATGAGGTCTCAAGAAAAGTTATAGCCTTCATCAATAATTTTCCAACGGTCTATTGCACGCCACCTGCACGCAAGGAAATCAGGGTGATTCATGACTTTTAGTGGTTAGGAATCAAATTGCCAATTTGACTCCTGGCCCTTCTTTTGGCCATAACTTGTGTTTTGGGTGTCCAAATGGGTCATGCGAGCCCATTTCAAACATCTATGTTCCAAGAGCTTTCCAATGATATAAGGAATGTCTCAATCCAATGAGTTTTGACCCCTGCAATTGCCTTTTGAAAATTTGGGAGTCCATTGGGTCTCCAACTCCCAAAATGGGAGTTCACTTGGGAGTGTGAAGGTTCATTCCTTCACACTCTTTTGCACTCCTAGGAGCATGAAATGTGACTCCTGGGCTTAGTCTTGACCCGCACTTTTGCAAACCATTGCGTTGGTCGTGAGCCCAAGGTTAGGGTTGCGACATTTATTTTCAAAAGTCCCTATTGAATGGTCATTTTTTGTTGGATTAATATTTTTTTCCTTTTAACATGTATATCAAATAATTTTTTAGATAGGCAACCTTTCCTATGAACTTTATTAGTTGATTAATCATCACGTAGAACCCACTCAACATTGGTTTATAATATTTTTTCCCATTTTAATGTTAAAATATGCACTACAAGAAAATGTGGCTTTTTAAAAGGTCAATTTGATTGAAGTGTCCACATTGACCCAAGGGTGTGTCCATTTTGACTAAAGGTTTGGGGCATGAAAAACACATGTTACATTTGATTAGTACATTTGATTAAAATGACATTTTCGACCAAGTGCCAAATCAAAGATCTAATCAAAATGGATAAATGTCCATCAAAATGGGCATGGCTTAATCAAATTGGCCATATTGAATGGATAGGGTTTAGTCAAATTGACCATTATGATTTGACATTTAATCAAATGAACCATACTCATTTAATACTTAGTGTACTTGTTAAGCTTAGGCTACCTACCTAACTAAACATAACTAGTAAGTTAGGTTATGCTTAAAATACATATTTAACCTAACATAATCAATAGGTCAATAGGTTATTTGTTAAGTAATAACCTAACTAGTAGCTTAGTTAGGTAACCTAGTGTGAATCATGGATTATGACGCACTCCCAAGTCCCGGGTTGAACCCATTTGAAGGTCCAACTATGTTGAGTTGCGGAAAGTTGGGACTTGAGGGGCACTCCCGACTTCCAGCACTAAAGAGGGGTAGAGGGGTGTGCTAGAAGTCCCGGGATTAGACTAGGAAGATGGTCTAGAAGATCAAGCTTGAATCTGCATCCAAAACCAACCACAAGAAGGTTAGTTAGCATTCGGGAACACCTTTGGGTGTTAGGACAAGCTGCGGGCACTTTTACACACAAGACTCACCACAGCCTGGACTTGGGGGAAGCCACCACCTTCCCCCATATAGTATACTCTACAGCTCTCCGCCAAGGCTACATCCAAATGGCTCTTTTTCCCGAAACTGTCCCGGGTTGGAGTCCCGGGACTTTGAACAACCGTAGCTCCTCGCACCGAACTCGGATCGAGACGAGGTCTCAACCAAAGTTGTAACTCTCGTCAAGAGCTTTTCAACACCATGTTGCAATCCTTGAGGCGACATTGGGAAGAGGTCGATTCCCGACTTTTAGTGGTTGGGAGTCAAATTGGCAGTTTGACTCCCAGCCCTTCTTTTGCCCATAACTTGAGCTACAGATGTCCAAATGGGTGATGCGAGGCCATTTTGGACATCTATGCTTCAAGAGCTTTCCATTAATATAAAGAACGCACCAAGGCAAGGAGATTTGACCCTTCAAATCGTCTTCTAAGTTTTCGGGAGTCCCGAAGGATTCCATTTTCTCACTTTTGAGAGTGTGAGTTACATTCTCACACTTAGCCTCAAAGTGGGGTTGTGACAGATTATAATACCACAAATTGTTAAGCTTTAGTTCCATAGTTTTCTTTAATATTAATGATTTGAATCCTGATAAACCTCTAAGTAATAATTATTAAGAATTGAATTAGCCTTTGGATGTTTCAGTGAAAAAGACCCTTTTATTTAAATTGATGCAAGGCTTAGTTAATTTTAGGACCTAGTAAACCTTTTTAAGTGCATTATCCTTTTATGATGTAGAGAAGGGAAAGGGGATGTAAAATTAAATGTGATTTATTGATATATTGGGAATACAAGCCCATAATTAACAATAACATTTCGCCATGACAATATTAAGTTAGTCTGTAGAATAATCTTCAGGCACGAATGATGTACTTGAAAGATTTCTAAGATGTAATCCTAATACATCTTTATTTAGTTTTCACTTCTATCAAACTCTTAAATAAAATCGAAATCAAACTTAAGTATGAACATTTCGACCTGAGTGGCCTCAGGTCAATTACAATTTAGTAAACAACTTTAAAGGGATAGATCACAATTGCAAAAACTCCAAAATGCGACGAATGGTGTGAGCTAGGTATTCGACTTGATGTTCCATGGAAAGGGGATTGATTGAGCCTTGCAGCCAACGATAATGGCCATCACCAGAAACCCAAGTTCGACAATGAAAACGAACATTGTCGTCTTCACATTGACACTCTTCAAACCTTTTTGGTGCGGCTCCACAAGCAAAAACAAATTCTAAATAGATTGCTAAGGCATGTGGGTTAGGAGACAATTGACGATCCCATGCCGAACGATCGATTCAAATGCGCACCATTCTTATGGACGGTTCTCCCTTGCACGACGGTTGAAAAACATTCATGTCAAGTGATGCTTCTTCAAGCTCTTCCTTTTCTATTAATGAAACTAGAGGATTCGAAGGCGTAGCAACATTTTCCACCATGATTAAATTCTCACCTACATCAACAAAAAACCAAGAGGGTAGTAGAGACAATGTGGTACTTGCATTCATAAGGGGTCGAAGTTCTTTTATCTAACAAATTAGGGTAGGCGTAAGGTGTGGGAGTGACGGCGGAACCTCATGAAAACTTGAACATCCTAGATCTAATGGATTCATTAAACCTTAATTTCGACAGTGGATCTAAAAGTATGTGGGGGTTTTTGTGATGTAATTTTTATTCCAATTTACTATGTACTACATAGTTAATTAGTGCATGGAAGAAAAAATAAGTAGGGGATATCAAAAGAGTAAATGGTACACGGGGATGTTATTTCAACCATTGAATTGATTTAGTCAAGTAAGGATTCAAGGATGTTTACTTGTTACTACCAATAAATTGTCCTAGTAGTTAGTTATTTGAAATAATTAGGATGAAAAAGTAGGATGTGAGGGTCAACGAACGGAACGGATAAGAATCAAACTCAAGAACCTCATCAAGATATCCAAGATAAGGGGAAGGATGAGTCTTGCAATCCCATTAGTCATGAGGATTGTCATCTTATTTGATTGGAAGATGGAATTTTTTTGTGTCTCATTGGGCCCAAAAATTCTCATCGTAAAATTAATTGAAGGGCAAATCATTTTCAATTCTCATTGGCTCTTGAAGGATGAAAAGGCCATTGATTATAGGGAAGGATTTCGAAGTTTCCATTGGACAAGGGGAACAAACTCAAGGAAAGGTCATGGAGGCTTACCAAGGGTAAGAGGAGTATCTTGTGTTAGGGCAAGGGGAAAGGAGGAAAATGAATGTGTGAAAAAAAAATTAGTCCTTATGTGTAGAAAGGTGTCATTCATGGAAAAGACATGTGCAAGAAATAAGCATGGAAGGAATTCCATGACAAAACCTCTGGAGTTTTATTTCAATAGTTGTTCCTCTCAATACCACCGTTGGATTTGTGTCAAATTTAAAATAGTTCTTATTTAAAAGGTGTAGAAGGTTATGTCCAAATTTCAGCATCATCAGGGTTACTGTGAGGGAGCTACGCTTGTCGGAAGTAGAGGGTGTTTGTAGTGGAGTTCATGGAAGGATTTCCATGACAAAGCCTCTAGAGTTTTATTTCAAATAATTGTTCCTCCCAAATCCACTATTGGATTTGTGTCAAACTTAAAATAGTTCTTGTGTAGGAGGTGTAGAAGGTTCTCTCCAAATTTCAGCATCATCGGGTTTGCTGCTGGGGCGCTACACTTGCCGAAAGTAGAGAAGGTTAAAATTGTCTATTTTTTTCCTCAATCTAAGCAAAGTGATTTTTAGTCCAAGGCTTAACTTTTGATCAAAAGAATAAAAACTTATAAGATTTTGTAACATGGCTCCTTTTTAGATTAGCTTTTCAAAAATCCAATTCATGTTAAATTATGAGGTTATATGTAGATGTTATGACAAATGAAAGAAAAAGAGTTCAACCATCAAGTGTGACATTGAATGAACATCAACATAATGCCCCTTCACATTCCATCATGGTGAATTACAATTCTCTCACATGTCTTTGTATCTTTCAAATGCACACAACACATTAGATTCTTAGTGAACTTCATTACATTACATTGAACCACTTTACTTGTTTGACCACAATTACATAGTAATTCCACTTCCAAGCAGGTTTGTGAGTGCATATCTTCATGTTGAAGGTGTGCAAAAATGTTTCACACTTAGCCTAAACCTATCTAGTAGGTTACCTAGGACATAACCTAAGACTACTAAATAGCTTAAACTAGGTAATGTAAGCCTTCTAGGTAGGTATCCTAGGTGACCTAGGCTTATTAGGTATACCCATTAGCATGTAGGTAGCTTATTATCCTAGGCTTATTCTAGGTATGTAGCCTAGGCCTACTAAATAAATAACATAGGCCACATAAGCCTAATAGGTAAGTAGCATATCCTACTAGTTAAATAAGTAACTTAGGCCACCTAGGCCTACTAAGTATAAGGTAGCTTAATTTAAGATATCGAAGTCTACTTGGTAGTTATGTACATAACGTAGGCCACTTACACCTACAAATTAAATAGTTTAACCTAGGTCACTTAAACCTACTAGGTATTTATATAATGCAACTTAGTCCGCCTAGGCCTACATGTTAGGTAGCTTAACTTAGGCCTACTAAGTAGATATGTAACCTAACTTAGGCTACCTAGGTAGGTACATAGCTTAAATAGCCTAAGTTAGCCTAACCTAGGCTACTAGGTAAGTACATAGCTTAAGTAGCCTAAATTAGCCTAACCTAGGCTACTAAGTAGGTACGTAGCCTAATCTAGGCTACCTAGGTAGGTACATAGCTTAGATAGCCTAAATTAACCTAACCTAGGCTATTAAATAGGTACATAGCCTAACCTAGGCTGCCTAAGTAGGTACATAGCTTAAGTAGCCTAGGTTAGCCTAACCTAGCTTACTAGGTAGGTATGTAACCTAACTTAGCCTACTAGGTAGGTATGTAACCTAACCTAGGCTACTTAGGTAAGTACATAGCTTAGGTAGCCTAGGTTACATTAACCTAACTTACTAAGTAGGTACGTAGTTTAACTTAAGCTACCTAGGTAGATACATAACTTAAGTAGCCTAGGTTAACCTCACGTAGGTTACTAAGTAGGTATGTAACCTAACTTAGGCTACCTAGGCCATTTAAGCCTACTAGGTAGGTATGTAACTAACCTAAGCTTGGCCACTAAGTAAATGGCCTAGCCTAATATAAAATAGCTAGTTTAACTTTAGACCTATTTAATAAGCTAGGCTACCTACCTAGTATGCTTAGGTTAGATCTATTAATTATAGGCTAGTAGGTACCTACATAGCTTACTAAATAGCATAGGTGTAAGTAGGTATAAACATAGATTTAATAGGTACCTATAAGGCTTAATAGATTATAACCTACATGTTACCTAAATACATGCATACATAAATAGGTACCTCCTCCCTACCTAGGTTAGCCTACCTATAACCTACCTATTTATGTAAGTAGTGTAAAAAAATTCAAGTTCATTTAATGCAATATGTTGAAAAAAAATTCATGGAAGTTGATTATAATATGTTAGTCCAAAATCATGTTTATACAATATGTTGTCCAAAGATAATCACTTTATGGGTTGGTGGTGCAATGGTTAAGGACTTGACTCCTCAATGTGGAAATGAGAAGTTCAAGTCCCCACACTTGCAACCTAGGCTACCTTGTTTACTTAGGTGACCTAATTAGGTAGCCTAAGTTGCAAAGCCTATTAAACCACCTAGCCTAGGCTACTTGGCTTAACCTAGGTGACTAAGCTAGGAGGCTTAGCGTAGGCCTAAGACATAGGGTTGGTAGGTAAATAAATAAAATATTTTTGACATTAATTATTAGGTTTATTAATTAGGTAGGTAGGTAGGTAGGTAGGTGGGTAGGTTAAGGTAGGGTAAAGTAAGATAAGCAGGGTAATTAATTAATTAATATTTTCATATTTATTTTAAATAAAATGTATTTCTAGTTGTTGCCCAAATTATATTATTGTCATGGTGGTTCAGTAAAAAAAACCTAGTAAAAAAAACCCAATAAAAAAGACCAACTAAAAAGACCCAATCGAAAGGGTTGGGTCTAAATCACAAAATGGCATTTTGATCGAGTTGGACATGGGGAAAAAAAATCATGTGAAGGATTGTTTTACCAAATTCCTGGTCAAAAAAGTTGGGATTTCTTGTAATGCTAAACTTATGGGATTGGGATTCTTGTTGCATTTGAACCACCTTAACTTGCAACTACCCAAAAATATAGGACACGAAGAGATGGAAATATGAATGGGAAGCAAGGGAGGTGGTGGCAATTATTCAAGGATTGTTTTCAATGACAAAGGATAGGAAGAAGGAGAAAGGAGTGTGCAAAGGGAGTTCAAGAATGGGGAAGGGTGAAGAGGAGGTACAAAAAAAGAATGTTAATGATTTGTAGGGGGGTAGATGTTGTTTTAGGGTTCTAAAAGGATTGGATTGAATTAGGAGATAGAAAAGGGAAGTTGTGGAGGAGTTGTATTTTTCTTGGGCATATTTAGAAGCTAGTTGATGTTTCAATCATCATAGGATGGTAGAAGTAGATATTAAGAAAACACTAGGAATAATTTCATGTATTTAATTGAACATTAAATGATTTTGACAATTTATCAATGTGAATCCTTGAACATCTCAATCTTGAATGTGGTGCTGTGGTCTTGAAAAATGGAGAATAGAAGTAATTTCAGTGTATGAGGATTCCCCATTCAAATCAAGGTTGTTGTGTAGTACATAAGGATTGGAGGGGGTGGAAAGGATAGAAGGTGAAAAGAAAGCAAGAAGATGTGATGAGCTTAATGTTGGTTGACTAGGGTGATAATAATTGAACAAGGAACTAACTTAATAAATCACCATTGCCCTAGTGGTAGGTTGGAATTAAGTATAATTGTGTTGTCCTACTTGTTGTCCAAAGTGACAATAAAGGGGGTTGTAAGTAAAAGGTGAGAAAAGGGTAAAAAGGAACAAAACAAGGACAAATCCAGGTAACTTCCTAAATCTCTCATCATAATCACCTTTGTAAACCAAGGTAAACTAAACCTAGGTTCTTTTGCAACAAGGGGTTATTAAAGGGAGAAATGAAATTTTCATTTTAACTTTCCATGGCTAAAACTAAGGAAATAAACACAAATTCTTAAACCACTCCCAATGAAAATTTTAACCACTTTAAAAAAGATCCATCTTAGTGAAATCAAGATGTTTTATTTTTTATGAACTTAACAAATTAATCCACAGATAACAACTATGTCTTTCATCACATTGTTTGAATTAATTTCTATATACAAATAAACAAACTCTGATTGGAAATTGGTCACCAAATAAAATAGTTAGTAAATGGGAATTAGGTTTACGTTTGAAGGAACCATAGTTCAAAGGAAGGTTTGGAGTGTTTCATTATAAAGTGGGGGACTATAAATACGACCATTTGGGCCAATCAAAAACATTTGTATTTCCTTTTAGTAGTGCACTTTGAGGGCATTGTAACTCACACAAATGTACAGGCCCAATTGGGTTTGACACTGATTGACTGCTATACTTGATACAAAACATATTGTACCCACCATTTTTGCTGATTTGTGTTGGAGATGTTCTTAACACAAAAAGGACTTCAATTCAACACTTTACTTCCATGGGAAACTAGCTCCTGGCAATGGACTAGAATTCATAACTCAGTTTTGTTGAGGAATTAGCTTCATCTCATATCTTACATCCTCAAATGTTGGCCACTTAGTTGAATTATTGTACATCTCCATATCATCCCAAGTGTGTGACATTTTAGGAAAGACAACATGAATGAAACATGCTATTGTTCACCCCATAGCCGTAGATCACCTGGGCCAAACATCATGGAGATAGTGCAAGAAATGGTTGGTACAACTACAGCTGATAGGATTCCATCAACAACAGTACATGGTCCACAAATTTGGGGTTGGGGTAGAATGAAAGTTGGGTTATGAAAAGTTGGGTTTTGCGTGGAATTTGATTTGAAGTTTTGAGAATGTTTGTTAGTGGAATCTTTGGTTCCAGTTCTTGAAAATAAATTAGAATTATCTTGGTTCTAGTTTCACACACAAATGTAGCTGAGAATTTCACATTGGGTTTAACTCTTTTTAACAAAAAAATCTGGTTTTGGTTTTGAAAATCAGATTACAGTCTGATTCTTATTAACCTAGACAGGAACAAATGGTTAATTGTTGGTTAGTCAGGCTCAGTTCTAGTGACAATTTTTTCTCAAAAATCTTAGTTCCAGTTCCACACCTAAATACAACCTGGAACCCAGTTATGGGTCTGATCTTTTATGAAAATAAAATCAAGTTCTGATTACTAAAAATCAAGCCCAATTTCAATTTGGTTCTTACTAACCATAATTGAAACTGACAATTCTTAGCACCAAACTGAGTACCCATCCAACATTTGTAAGTACTAGCATTGGACTAGTATATAACATTGTGTCTAGTAGCAACTCTGATATCAAAATCCTACCAAACTAGTATGACCTAAGGCAATATCAACCTTATATTAATACCAACCTGGTAGGGTCCTGAGGTAATATCACATTTATACTTGCCTTATACCAATTCCAATATATTAGGTTTATACCAGTGTTGGTCGGTTCTTCTTTTTAAAGAGAACCTTCAATCCTAGTTTTGACATTAAAGTTTTTTGGGTACATGCTTTGGGTGCAGGTTTGAGCTCAATTCTTCAAGTTTTAAAACCTTGTGATTCTCATTTTGGCACATTTTTTGAAATTGAAGAACCTTTCAGCTCAGTTCGAAAACCAGGTCTAATTTCAAATACACATCACACACTCACCAAAGATTGTCCAAATTTTATGAGTACAGAGTTTTACAACAAATTAAAATTGAAGATTATATAGGTTTGGAGTTCTCTACACCTGATTAAAATTGAACAAGTATCTACATAATTCAGTTTACTTGTCAACTGTCTTATATAAAAAAAAGCTTGCTTACTGAAAGAAATTTTAATCTGTGTTCAAGATTTGTTTTTCAAGGTTATAATTCCCATTGTAGGAGAATGTTAGTTCTTTGATTCAGTTCTTGTGATGGTTCCACCAAAAGGCCTTCTGTTTAAGCAAGTTCACAATAACGTGAACACAAACCCCTGGGGTTTAACATTCCAAATTGGAAGACTTGCCCAACACTGATTTATAGTTTATAGTTTATACTATCTCATTCTAGGGACAAATCGGTCTTGAATCAAATACAAAGACCAGACTAATATGAAAGTTTCAAAGAGGACACAAAAGCAGACGAGGCTAAAATGAATTTAAAAACAAAGTACCCAATACCACGACCAAGCATGTATTAGGTCATGCTCTTCAAATATTGCTCAATTGCAATAGGCTTGAGGCATTCTGGTTGATTTAACCACTTTTGCCAAACCAAAATCAAATGTTGTCACTCGGGGTACTTGCCTCTACAGATTGCCAAATAACTTGTTGTCATAAGGGGTATCCTGTGGATGTGCACTGGTCAGTGCTGGTTCATGCCAGCCCTAACTCGGTTGTGATTCATCCACAAGAAGAATCACAACCTAGTCATGATGGGTTTCCAATGGATGGTGCATTGGTGGGTTCTGGGTTACCTAGTCCCTAGGGATCATAGGAGAAGGTGGCCATGTGGCTTCAGTTCTCAGCTTACAAATATGTGTGTAGTACTAGAAATAGTGTCAGTCTTACAACTTGGGAGATGTCATTAGCTTTTTTTTTGGAGCTTTTTTTAACTCTTTTGCCTTTGGATCATGTTCAACTTGCCAAGGTTACTCACATTGTCAAGTGCCTACTTTACATACATCCTCCAAGGTGCTTCAACCCAAAGTTTTTTCTTAAACCCCTAGGTAGGCTACTCCCCAACCCCGGAGAGAGATGTTAAGAAATATTGCCTGGGGGAATACCACCTAGTTGGCCAGAGCTCAACCCAATGGCTGACATTATTCTCAACATGTATTTAAACTAACTTTTGGGTGTGCCTGCTTCAAGGCTGGTTTGACATCATTCGGATAGTGTTGCAAAAATACACAGGTGACAAGTAGGCACAATGACTTGAATGTTGTTGTCAAGAGTCTGTCATATTGCATGATAGCTATCATCCTGACTTTGGAGAATATGGACGACTCTCTTGCTCATGTGTTTACATCCAACGGCTCTCAATCCAGATGAGAATTAGTAACCTGGCTTAAGAATATGAAATCGTGTTCCAGTTTTGGTTCATGTTCTAGTTTTCAAAATCACATTGGATTCCAGTTCAGTTCTTACTAACAAGAACAAGAACCGATGGTTCTCACCCGTCAAAGTGGGTACCCACCCAACATTTGATATATATAAATATATACCTGCCTTGCACCAATATGAATACCAGTCCAACATGGGTTAATAGTCAATACATGGCTAATCATCTGAGTTAGCTATGGGACAAGCATACAACAATGTTGGTCAAAATCCCTCAATGTCATTCAAGATGGTAAGGGTAGGTAAATCAATCATGCACATCTTGAACAACAAGGGGTACCTACCTACTACTACTACTACTACTACTACTACTATTAGGTAGGTAGGTAGATAGATGCATGGTTAGTAAATAGCTAACCGTTATGGTTAGCTGTGGGACGGAAATGCAATGAAAAAGTGTTTTCTGTCCACACACCATCATCCACCATCCTGCAAGTGCACTGGTGGGTGCTGCTGCTTGCTTGCACTCTGGCCCAGAATTTTGACACATGACACTCCCTTTGCATCATCATCCCCAGATCACCATTGAGAGAGAGCCTTGCAGGGAAGCAGAATGATGGAAAAGAGTGGGCTTAACCTCTATATACTGCACCCATGGTACAACATCCCTTGATTGGATAAGTTATGTGTGTGTGATGAATTTGCAGGAAGGAGTCCTGTTCTGTGTTCTCCAATGTATGAACCCAAGAAGGAAGGTGGGTTAAGGTACTGGGCTGGGCCCAAGATGGATTACTTCTGGTGTACCTTTTGTGTACCTAACTCAAAGGAAAGTTTTGTGGTGCAAGTGGGCAACTGTAAGTAGTAGTGGCCATGTCAGTAGGCAACATGTACAACAGTCTTTCATAAAGGCAATTGGTTGAATTTTGTTGTGCTGAACCTCTCCAACTACTACTCCCCCTAGGCTAGCTAGTATCCAATTTGTATCATACCAAATTTCCAGCTCCCAGCCTTTTGTTGGCTATGCCCATAGAGGAGGAGAGAGACTATGCATTGGTTTAGGATTTGGGCATAAAAAAAAAAAATTGGCTCAAAGTGACCCAATGTACTATGTAGGAATATGATAGATGCGCATGTTCCACATAATTGAATGCATCTAGCTCCTAAAGAAGTTCTAGATTTAATAAGGGAAGTATGTAATTTCAAGTTTGAACCAATGTTGGGTGGGTATTTCATTTTGGAATACTAATTGGGTCTGGGCATTAGAGAAAACAATTAGAAATAATTGCGATGGTTATACTCAAGTTATTTGACAAAATCCCTTTTGAAAACCAAGTCCCAAGTCTTTAACAAATACAAAGTCCAAATCTTTGTAATTTTTAGGCAAAGAGCACACAACACACATTTGTAATCTTAGGCCTTTGACATTTATACAAAGCTTGGGTCTTTGCATTTGAAGTGAAAAACACATTGACAAGAAAAAACAAAGAACCTCAAAAAGGATATGGATGTTTTTTAGAAGTTCTCGAACTACACATCTAAACTCTCTTATGAAATTAATAAATGGTGAATAGAATGAATATTTTTTTCTCATGTTTTATGATTTTACGTTTTATGAAATCCCTCCTTCATTCCATCTTCCATTTGGCCCTTAAATCACATCCTTGAAAATTGCTTGTAGACTACAAACTGAAAACATAAGACAAGCACACATAGCTAACACACAAGACACATAATATCAACTAACACACAAGACACAAGACAAATAAGTGACACATCAAATACAACAAACATCAAACTTTAAAATAAACACACCTAAAACTTGACATTTGACATAGCATATTGAATACATTAAAAAAAACAATCTACAAATGACATAAACACCCATGTAAGAGATAAGAAGAAATTAAAACAGACACCTGAGCTAAACTCCAAGAAATTGCTGACCCCGTCACGATGTGGAATGATGGATGACTCTATTTAAAACCTTATTTTAAATGAAAAATTAATGTACTAAACAGCTCAAACTTGGGTCATTTTTCCGTATTTAGAGAACATCCAAAAGAATGTTGCAAATAATAATACTAATAATGTTGCGACTCTTTTCTTACAAATGTTTTTGTGACAATGTGTTTGAACTTCATAAAGATTGGGCACTTGTCCATCAATATCATATGTCATATATTTATTCACAAAATTTTCAATTGTGTTGTTAGAATTTAAACCATAACTTGGTGCATTTACAACCCACAAAATTCCATGATCATGTTCATTTTTATGATTTTGAAATTCTCTAAACAAAAAAGAACTAATAAAAATCCTAAAGTGGTATTTTTTTCATACAGGATATACAAAAACATGTCTTGCAATTATCATAATAATGTCTAAATATAATAGGATCACATTGTTTAAGTTCTACAACATTTTCAAGTTCTTGTCAAATGGAATTTCAAATCCCAAAAGATTTTGCTATTTGAATCATATAAACATTGTAGTAAAGGAAGTCATTTTGTTTTTCGGACTAATAAATGTTTTAAAAAATTGTTGGGGGAACCTAATTGATGAATTGCTGCAAGTATATATTTCCTTAACTAATTTAAATAATCAAATGAAGTACATTGTTTTGAAAGATCCTTATACCCTTGATCAAACTATAAAATAAGTTGCAAATTTGGTTTGTTTATGACATCACATACTTGATGTTCATATCCAAGGAATTTCCCTTTACATATTCAAGTCTGAAATGATGAAACAAAAGGATGAATCAACATTTTATTAATTTTTTTAAAAAATTGGTAATATGTATGTGACAAAATTATGACTTTTGTGCAAAAGTTCTCATTGAAAACCATTGATAAGAATTTTCTTTTCCTTGGTTGCTATGAATTATGCTAAAAGAATCCTATTGGAAAATCTAGCTCTTCACATGAATGAACATCTTGCAAAGACCTAATTTAGTTCGTTTGGTGCCACAATCATAGCATTTTCAAAATTATCATAAATTTGTTTAGAAGATAATATGTTTTACACCATAATATCCATTGATATGTGTTCTTAATCATCTTCAAATCCATTTTCATTGTTTTGGTCACATGGTTTATTTTATATGTCACAAGAAACATTAGTGGGTTGGGTGTTTTTAAATAATGTGAACACATCAACCCATTTTGGATTAATTGTTTTCTAAAATGGTTTTATAATAATATGTTGATGAAAATTTCATGCAACATTAACATAATAAGGCTTCGATGCACATTTCCTATCAAATATGGTGATTGGTACTCCAATATTTGTCTTTTTAAAGATAGACCAACTGTAGCTTCATGATGTGGAAGATTAGGTAATATTGCATGAATGGAATTGACATTGGATGGAAACTTTATAATAAAGTTTTTTATACTATATTGTTCACAACTTTGGAGTTGCCAAATTTCGATGAAGGGTAAAACTTGGTGATATTAACTATTCTTCTTATTCATTTCTTGTTTTTTACAAAAATTATGTTGTCATTCATTCCATTGTTTGTAGGAAGTAAAAAATTTTGCAGTTCTTTTTTAATGAAAATAAATAACATTTTTTACACAATAATGATTTTTTTCAATTGGAACATGTAGAGAATTTTTTAAACAAGTTTAAATATTTTCCATGTTTATTTCATGACCCACAATTGATGACGACATACACATGGATAAATCAATGTATCCAAAAGATATCAAAAGCATTTATGATGATGATGTGATGGATTTTCCAATGGTGCAAAAAGGTATTTTGATGTTTTATGTTTGAAAGATATATCTTGAACATAATAATTGAAGTTAGTTGTTCATGTGCGGTGATTCTACAAGTTTATTACATGTTAGTCTGTCAATTTGCAGATTTGTATGTGAGTATGATTGATGAAAATATTTTTGTGGAATATCAATGCACATCCCCTAATATGAAAGGCCAAAATGTAACCAATTGATTTGAAACTACATGCATAATTGTTGCTTGCCACTAACCTTGGTTATTTTTGCAACTAGAAATCACCTTAAACATTTTTTGGTCACATTTGTGACTATGCTATAAATATTAGTTTTTTCATTCTTCCAATGGGATGATTTTTGCACTATTTTCAACCTAAAAGGCCCTTGTATGACCCATCAATTGTAAAAATGACCAAAAAATGATAAATGTTAATTATGTGTAATAGGTCTAATGTATACATTATTTATTTTACATCCACTAGGGTATATGTAAGGGAGGCAATACATCAATCATACATAAATGTATATTTATATATCTTGAGATTTTAAAAATTGTATTTGGAATATTAAAAAAGAAATTAAGGTCATATTACAAACTTATCCAAGGGTTATTATACTTATAAAATTTTATTTTTGTGTTATTATTATTATCATTAAATAGTGATTAATATAGTTACTTATTTTAGTTATTATTACAACATGACAATTAATTTTAATTATGATTTATAAAATTATAATTCATTAATATGTTAATATTATATTCTATAATAATAATTATAGTAATTACATTATTACATTAATCATAAATAATAGATAATAAATATTAAATATTTCTATTTTTTAATAATCTTTAATAGTAATATAACTTTTTGGTTACTTATATAATTATGTAATTAAAAACTATTGATGAATTACTACTAGTTAAGTAGCTAGGTTTTTTAATTAAGTAATTAATTAGCTAATTTATTTGTTAGTTAAGTAGTTAGTTAATTAGTTACTCACTTATTTAAATAATTACATAATTTACAAAGGTAAAAATGAAAATGAAGGATATGGGATAAGCCTTTTAATGGCAAGTAGTTTATAGTTAAATTCCTTAATTGCAAAGTAGTTTACAACTTCACAACTTGTCCCATATGTTTTGTCTTCCCCCATCTTGAGAAACTATATTAAAAAAATGTTTACATGTAAGTAGGTAGGTAGGTGTTTAAACCAAATAGATAGGTAGGTAGAACACTTGCACTATTCAATAATTGTCACATGGCACCAAAATGAAATGCCACATGTGTAAATAAGAACCATCATTTGTTGGATGGTTGAAATATATCTTGATTTTTAAAAATCAAACAAGGTTAAATGTGGCATTATCTGATTAGTTAATCGCCCTAAACTTTGGGCAAATTTTGGTTGCATGATTGAAATAATCTAGTTTATTTATTAGTTTTGAAAAATTAAAAAAACTCGTAGTTTAGTATTGCCACTTGTCACATCTAGGGAACAACATATGATGTGATTTTGAATGTCACCAAAACAATCACATGGTTAGTCACAAATGCCCATACAATTGTGATAGGTATATGATGAATGAAACTATATACATATTTATGTTCATCCATAATTTGATGATATCATCACGACATTGTGTTGTTTGTGATTAATGGTTACTTGTAGCTTGTCTTAGGTGATTAAGGGGAGTTTAATTGCAAATTGTTGCTTTGCAACTAAACTATAATCACAAACCTTAATCGTAAATTTGCATTTTTTTTCTGGTGATCTTCAAGTTAAAGTGCAGTATAAAGGATGTCACAATCATTGCAATTTTCAAAAGGATTTTTTATTAAACATTCAAATGGGTATAAAAAAATGTTTTTTATTGAAATGCATTACAAGGTGAAATGCCATGTTACAAGATTAGTTTTAAGAATCTTCAAGCTATGGCTACCCTAAGTTGTTCTAAAGGATATCATCAAGAGCAAAAGAAAAACCATCATGGGGTTTGAGGAGTAGTTTTAAAAACTATAAGCCCTTCCATTTTCATACATATGTGATTGATGCATTTGAATCAAGGGATGTAAAGAAAATATCTTTTGAATTTTCATTTTATGTATTTTGATTATGGTTTCAAATAAAGAGTAATCAAATTTATTAAAGGACTACCAAATTTAGTCCTAGGTGGTACCCCTTAACATGAAGGCACCCCAATGCTAGGCAAATTCATATGCAATTGATGAGGAAGAATTTGTAGATGATGCACATCATTAAGGTCAATATCTCCATTCATTGATGTTTGGATGAGTTTATTTTTTTGTGACTTTTTTTTATAATGAGTATGGTGTAAATGAGAATACATTTGAGTGGATCTCAACATGTGTATTGTGAAAATTGTTGGTAATAATTTTGTCCATTATATCTTTTAAAGTGGAAGATGGAAATGTAATCGTCAAGGCTTTTAATTGTTTTTCATGGATAGGTTTCCACTATAAATGTTTAGGTTCTTTAAACAAGATTTTCATATGATGATTGATTTGTTTGCTTTTATGGGTGGATGATATCATCAATGCCATGCAAAAGTAGAGATCGATTTTTACCATGTCAAGTTCAATGGATAATTTTTGATTGGTTGGTAAGTTCAACATGTGATGATTTTAATGTCCTTTTGATTAACTTCCATGGAATATTGTGGAACATGATTGGCTCATATGCCCATTTTTTTAATTAAACATTTCATCGTGATAAAATAGTTGTGATGAAATATTGATTATGAAATCATTGACATTCACCTACAAACATATTACACTTTTTTTTTTACCAAGCATAGATGGGCCTATAAAAAGGGTGTTGGATTTTTTTTTTTTTGGTTCATAATGTGTTCCCATCAAATTCCCAATGGGCTCTCCAAGTTCCCAACATGTTCCCAATATCAATATGCAAGTTGTTTGATGTTGTCATCTTGGAACCTATATAGATGGGCCAATATTGGGACTAATATGTTCCTTTATTTGGAATGAATACCTCTATATTTGGGAATTTTTGAAATTCCAAATTTTTTTCTTTATGGGCCAATCAAATAGTCTCATTGTAGGAAAAACATTCCAAGCTTGGAAAGGCATATCCCCCAACTAATTCCTATGGATCACATTGATATAACATAAATGTGATTCTTTTTTTCAAAAGAAAAACTTCATGGAACATTTCTTATTTTAAATGTTGTTGGTTTCAACTTGATATAAGGGGAAGAATATGAATAGTAACATTTTGAAAGTGTCATGGAACATTTCATAGTTTAATTATTGTTAGTCTGAATTTGTTGTAAGGGGCAAAACCATTATGGGATAGATTGTTTAACACTATTACTTAAAATATTACTATAGAGGAAAAATGAACTAGCCACCATTCCATGGTCTGTCCCCCTATGGATTGAACTAGTAGACTATGTGTTATAAGTTTGTAAATGATATATATGGGAACTTGGTGAAAGCACATTATGGTGGCCAAAAAATGTTGTCACAAATAGCATTTTTCAAAAATGTCCAACTTTCAACTTCCACCAAACCAATATTAAAAGAGTTTTTCATAAATTATACTTGAAATAAAGTAGTTCAATAGCTAATAATGCAATTCTCAAAGTAAATTACATTTTTTGATTAATATTAATTGATTAAAAAGTATTGTGGCAATTTAGATGTTGTCACAATATACTACAAAGTGAAATATACTCTAAAAATTATTCAAATAATTGCAAAACTTGATGAAGTACTTAGTCATATATTGAATATGAATTAATTGTACCATTTCAATTACAATTGAAAATTTTGACTAATGTGACTTCACAAAAAACATTTAGACAAATTTTTTATTCAAATGAAAATAAGTGCATTGAAAAAAAACATTTTATTGAAAAATTACTTTCATTTGAAAGATGACAAAAATTATGTTGAAGACCTTTGTATCAAAATCCATTTTATACGTTTATCAAAATGCTAGATGAAATCAAAAAAAAAAATTGCCCCCAAAATATACCCCCCAAAAAAAACATTTTCTTGCCTAAAACACTCCCCCCCGCCCCCCCCAAAAAAAATAATGTGCTTTCTTTAGTTGGACTAAAATTTTGAAGTATATGGTTTTCTTTTGGGCTAAAAGTAAGTGATTGATGGGGATGAAATATCTATTAACCAAGTTCTTCAAGCCTCCCATCATGATTCCCATGGTTTTCCCTTTTGAAAATTGAACCAATTTAATCAAGATTTGGGGTTCTCTTTAAATTTCCATTTTTCAATTAATTAAATGTCCCATCTTTTAATAAAGCTCATTTTTTATTTAATCTTGTATGATTTCCAAATTTTATGGGATTTTATTTTGAAAATGCTACTGTGGTTAATTACAATTATGTTCAATTATATTATCAAATTGTTTTAAATTGTTTCCACCCACACATTGTTCTTATTTTCATAGCTATCCTTGTCTTTTATGGCTAAATTTTCTATTGGCATGAAACCTAAACTAGTATTGGGAGGTCATATATTGTCTCATGAACTACTCTTTTTGCTTTAAATTCCATGATTCAATTTTTCTTCATTTCATTATGAAAAAATGGAGTGATTTGCAATTGGCCTTGCAATTGAATTTTTGAATTGCAATGACCATTTGTAACTCATTGCAACTCAATATACTTCAATGAGCATGATTGTTATCAAACAAATTACATTAGTTGCAATAGATGCAACTCTTCATATGTGAAATAGTATACATATGCAACTTGTGCAACTCAATAACAACTATCTAGAAATAATTATTGTGCTACTCTAATGCAATTAGTTTGCAACTATCATGGTTACTTCTTATTGATCCATCAAATTTTGACAAGTGGCACTATGGGAATTTATCAATGAAAATTTATTTATTTTTAAAATATGGATCTCCACCATCCATTATGATTGTTCATTTTATATGTTCTTAAATTATGACACATGATGCAGTCAAAAGTTGCCATGTGACATATTAATTGAATTTTGGAAAATAAATAATTATTTAAGTAGTTAAGTAGGTTGATACATAAGCATAGGTAGGTAAGTTGGTAGGTCCTACCTACCTACTTAACTAATATGTAAATCCTAAATACAATAAATACCTACTTGCTTACCTAGGGACATAGGTAAACAAGTAGTACTAATTATTTACTTATTTGGTTAAGCAAATAGGTAGGAAGGTAAAAGGGTAATTGAGCTAAAGACTAGTCATGTAATTTTTATTTTTTTGTTTTCCTTTTGGGGTTAATATTTTCTGAGGCCATCCCAAATTGGCATAGGTATTTTGATGTGAACACACATAAAAAGACACCTTCTTTCTATAGTTTCTGAAAAGAAATTCAAGGACAAAACATATGGGTTAAATATTATAGTTGCACATCAAGTGCAACTTGGGTTGCAATTAAAAAAACATTTTACCACATTATTTGTGTGTTTTTTTCATTTTGTAAGTGTACAACTAAACAGGTAATTATTTAACAATTATGTATGTCAATTGATTATCAATAATTAATTATATATAAAAGTTATTTGAAGTAGTTTTTCGAATTAATCATTCTGATTCGGATTATTAATTATTGATTATCAGATAACTAATGATTTGAATTTAGATAAACTTCAAACAATTAATCATCTCTATTTGCAAAATTAATTATTTGGTTTACCTAATAGTTTATTATTTGAATTAATTATTTGAACTGGTTATCTAAAGTAATTAATCTAATTCAGATAATTAGCTAGTTAATGAATTTAAATAATTAATTTTCAGATATTTAAATCTGGTAATTAATTATTTAAATTAAGTAACCAATGAATTATCTGAATTAATCAATCCAATTCATCTAATTTCTTAACTTAACTATTTCAAATAATTATTCATTTGCTATCTGAATTTAATTTTTTAAAATAGTTATATAAATTATATTATTATTATTATTATCTGAATTAAACTGATTAATTCAGATTAATAGTTAATTATTCAATCTAATTATTTATTTTAATTAGTATTTAGTAAAATATATAATTCATTTTTGAGGATTTAAAAAGATTAAATATGAGTTTTGGTAGAATACATAGTTATGAAATAATTACTTATTTGAATTAATTGATCTAATTTGTTAATTAGCTATTCTGGATAATTAATTATCTAGAATTACATATAATTAGTATGAAATAACCAATTATTTGAATTGAAATAACTAAGCATTATTATCGAAGAAGTAAAAGATTCAGTATTAAGTTTATGAATTTCTTTTTTTTTTTTTTGAATTTTTTAATTGATGATGAATTATTTGAATTAAATATTTTTATTAATCAGTGTAATTTTTATAGTTAATTAATTATATATTCATAAATTAATTATTTCACTCAATTAAAAAATCAATTATTCAAATTAAATTGATCAATTCAAATTAAATGTTAATTATTTAGTTTAGTTAATTGGTTCATAGTAATTAAGCAAGTTAAATATTAATTAATATGTGATAATTAATGAGTTATTAAAAGTAAATTAAATTGAATGCTAATTATTAAATATTAGATATGAGTTTGTTTAATTATTAACTTATTAATAGTTGAACAATAATCACAAAATAATGGAAAGGTAACATTTCTATAGTGACAACAATTAGTTGCAAGTGTCATATTTAATGGGTGGTGATAATGCATAAAGGTCACATGACTGTATGTGTTGATGTTGTACACTAGTTGCAACATAATTGTTGATTGGGTGTCACATTTATATCAATTGTAATGTAGTTGTCACATGCAATTAAAGTGCAACTTGCCAAAAAATCAAATCTTGCCAAAAAATCAAATGTGATTGGTTATCTTTAAATGTACAATGCATAAATTACACCATATAAGTATCCCATTTGCAACTTAATTACAACTACAATATAGCTCTTTGATTTTCAATGTGACATTTCATTTATTAATTTCTTTTATTTCCATATTTTAGTTATAATGTAGTTGGACATTAGTTGTTTTGGAACTTTAGTTGTAAGGCAGTGTGGTTTCAACCAATGTTGGGCAAATATCACTTTTTGGAATATGCATCAAATAAGGATATTTGCTTTTCTTTTGTTTGTTGGATAAGAATATTATATCTTTATATATATATATATCTCCCCTAGTTGGATATCATATTTTCACATCTTTAATCTGATTCAGATATCAATGTTCCTAGATATTCATCTTTTATTTATTAATTGTTGAAGAAAAGTTATGAGCTGGGTAGGAGGATATGTAACTCCCCCAATATACATTTAGGTTTATGTGGGTAAAGGAGTTTACTTACCCATCATTGGCAATTGATTTTAGGGTTTCATTCCCTTGGCCAGGGTGAACCAGCACCCCCCCATCTTGGTACACCTTCCTTCACCTTCTTGCCACTTTTTGTGTGTCTGTAGCTCTTTTCTATATTTCAACACGAGGTGTGTCACACTGTGGCCTTGCATTTTACATTAAAAAGTATCTTGAAGGCAAAAGAAGAATTATGGAAATTCATATATTTCACCATGCAAAAATATAACCTTCGAAAAAAAATCCTCTACAAGTAACCAAAATCCTTCAAGATATCATAACTCTATAACTAATCTCAAGTTTCAATTTACAAGCCAAAATATCATCTTTCAGAAATCCTCATATAAAAATAGACCTGTTATTATTATTACCTAGGGGCCAAAATCCCTTAAGCTACTATACTCTATAATGAATCTAAACACAACATCCTTGCCTGCCTTGGTAGGCCAGGCCAACAAATGAACACAGGTTATGATGATGATGATTTTCCAAAAAGCAGATATGCTTTCTCCATGACATCCACAGTGTTGGTCATTTTCCAAAACTCAAAAGCTGCAAACTCCTACAAAAGGTATGTGTTTGAATTATGGGAATAGGCCAAAACAGCCAAAGCATCACCAGAGCACAAACCTCATTGCATCCAAAGGGCCCATGAAGAATTAAATCAGCCCCCCCCCCCCTGGCCCATCTAAGTTCTCGATGGCAAAAAGAGTTGTCTTACTGTTGAAAAATCACCTAAAGTAAAGGTCACAAAATTCCAATAGAGTTCTTTGCAGGTCCCCCAAGAATATGAAGTTCACATTTGCAATTTTAATAGAGTTATCCTGAAGCTTCTGGGCCCCAGTTTTGCCGAAACTGGGGGCCAAATGAGAAGTAAGGATGAAAATAGTACACACGGCAAAAACAGGGGATCAAACTAGTTATTTAGGTCCTCACAAGAGTTTCACCCCCACCCCCAGTTTTGGATTTGTGGCACCTCCGCCTAGACTGCTGGCTCCTTTAAATTCAAGGATTGTCAGACTATGATCCTGTAAATCTTCTGAAATGATACCCAATTTTACTCACTTACAGATACCCTCAAAATTATGATGAAACAAGTATTAAAGGGTCAAACTAGGGACCAAACACAGGGTAACTTTAGGGGTAACTCTATAAATATGTGCACTATTTGCAGTCTCCAAAATGCCAAGGCCAAATGTTGATGGAAATATATGTGTTGCGGCCTGGATATAATAATGTGTGAACCCGTCATGGGCAGGTATATACACTGGCCCGGGTATGAAAGAACCTACCAGACTGGTACCAAATACCAGCCTCAAACCAACACCTGTCTGGTAGGGACTTGAGGGAATACCAGTTTCATACTAGGGCTATATTGATCTCAATATCAAGTACATAGTATATATACGTGCCACAAATACCAGCCAAAAATCAGCCTTGGGACAGATTTGATACCTGGTAATGTTCAAAAGTTGATACCCGCCTGACACTCATATGAACACTATGAACCCAACAAGCAAAGATGGGTTTTATTGGCCTTGCCTTGATAGGCAAGGATATTATTGTGTTTAGATTCATTATAGAGTATAGTAGCTTAAACCATTTTGGCCCCTCGGTAATAATAATAAAAGGTCTATTTTTATACGAGGATTTTTGAAAGATGATATTTTCGGCTTGTGTTGAAACTTGAGATTAGTTATAATAGAGTTATAATACAATCTTGAAGGATTTTTGGTTTTCTTTTGGAGGATATTTTTTGAAGATTATATTTTTGCATGGTGAAATATTTGAGGTTTCCATAAAATTCTTCTTCTTTTGCCTGAAGTACTTACTTACTTTTTCAATGTAAATGGCAAGGCCACAGTGTGACACACCCCCCCCCCCCCCCCCTTTTTTATTTTTTTGCTACCCACTTCCACCCCCCCGCACATTAACATAGTTTTCAAATTTTGGCATTGCGCGACGTTTTT
>Ga0116231_10004647_pt1 | contig 27656 bp, 19 predicted proteins | sample S1TSphgellanicum_2_FD_89695 | JGI IMG/M metagenome (GOLD analysis project Ga0116231, IMG submission 89695) | Host-associated microbial communities from peat moss isolated from Minnesota, USA - S1T2_Fd - Sphagnum magellanicum MG | ecosystem: Host-associated > Plants > Peat moss > Unclassified... | reverse complement strand
GCTCTCGGTCACGGCCAATGGCGCGACCGTCACGGGCAACGGCACGACGTCCCTGAAGCTTGCGGGCTCGCTCGCGCAGGTGGACGCGGCCTTGGCCTCGCTCAGCGACACGGACGCGAGCACCGGCAAAGACACGGTCACCTTGAATGCGAGCGACAGCTTCGGCAATGCCGCGACCCAGGAGACCTTCGTGGTCACCGTCAACGGCTTGCCGGTACTCACCGTCCCCGGAGCGCAGACGCTGCCGAAGGGCGTGGCGACGGCGATCACCGGGGTGTCGCTTGCGCAGAGCGGCAGCTCGGGCTCACCAGAGCATTTCACGGTGACGCTTGCCGATACCTACGGGAAGCTCACGGTCAGCACGGCGGACGGTGGGACGGCGACGGGCAACGGCTCGAAGTCGGTGACCATCAGCGGTTTACTGAGCCAAGTGGATGCCGCGCTGGCCACGCTGACGGATACGGACCCGACGGTGGGTACAGACACGATCACATTGAACGCTACCGACAGTTTCGGCAATGAAGCGGCAGAGCAGACGCTGGGCGTGACGGTGAACGGGTTGCCCTCAATTGCTGTACCAGGAGCACAGATCGCTGGCGTAGGCAAGGTAAAGGCGATCACCGGGGTCACGATCGCAGAGAGCGGTAGCACGGGCTCGCCGGAGACCTTTACAGCGACGTTGAGAGACGAATATGGAGACCTCACGGTTGCAGCGAACGGCGCGACGCTGACGGGCGACGGGACGACGTCGCTGACCATCAGCGGCTCGCTCACGCAGGTGAATGCAGCCCTTGCATCGCTGTCTGACATCGACGCGATCTCCGGTGCCGATACAATCACGGTCCATGCTAGCGACAGTTTTGGCAACGTGGCCGCGCAACAGACCATCGGCCTTACGATCAACGGAGTGCCGTCGATCGGGGTGCCGGTCAATCAAGTCGCTGGAGTGAACAAAGCCCTCGCAATCGCCGGAATCAAGGTATCGGAGAGCGGCAGCACGGGCTTGCCCGAGACCTTCACAGCGACGCTGAGCGACAAGTACGGGAAGCTCTCGGCTACGGCGAATGGCGCGATCTTGGCGGGCAACGGCACGACGTCGCTGAAGATCACCGGCGCGCTCACCGACGTCGATGCGGCGCTGGCGTCGCTGAACGACACGGACGCGACCATTGGTAAAGACACGATTACGCTGAATGCCGGCGATAGCTTCGGCAACGCCGCAACCGAGGAGACCTTCGTTGTAACAACCAACGGGCTACCGGCACTGACCGTTCCGGGTGCGCAGACGCTCTCGAAGGGAGTAGCAAAAGCGATCGCTGGGGTGTCTCTCGCGGAGAGTGGCAGTTCGGGCTCGCCGGAGCATTTCACGGTGACGCTCGCCGATACTGATGGGAAGCTCACCGTCAGCACGACGGCCGGTGGGACGGTGAAGGATAATGGCACTGATTCGGTGACCATTAGCGGCTTACTCGACCAGGTCGAGTCTGCCCTGGCATCGCTCAACGACACGGACGCGACGGCCGGTACGGATACGATCAAGCTCAATGCCAGCGACAGCTTCGGCAACGCTGCAGCGCAGAAGACGATTGCGGTCACGGTCACATCGTCCGCCGCAATTGGCTTGAACAAAGCGTTGGATCACAGCCGGGACTCGTCGCCTTTGATACCGGCAAGGGTCCCCCTGAATAACGCCGACACCACCAAGAGGTCTGGTGTCCCGGGCGATCGCGCCGACCACCTGACCGTGACGCTGCAGTTACTGAACCAATACGCCAACCAGTTTGGAGTCAGTTCGAGCGACTATTCAATCGCACCGGATAAAGCTTTGAGTATTGCCAGTATCGACCTCAGCATCGAACCTGCAAGCAAGCGATTAGGCGCGCATCTGGTCGACCATGGAACGATGGCCCACATGTGATCAGCCGGTGGAGGCGTAGCGGTGTGTGCAAGCATTCGACGGATCGCCTACGGCGATCGAGTGAGTTCGGCTCCCACAAGTCGGTCGAGAACCGGATTTTGCCCTTGCATCCGCTCGACGACCTGCTTCGCCCAAGCAAAATACTCGCGCCGACGCTCGAGCGACCAGTCAATTGGTGGTGAGCGAGTCATATCGCGCAGATTGCATATCTTGTCGGCAAGCTTCACCAGTTGCGCCCGCTGACTGATGTGGGCGGCATGCTCGATCTGCAGACGCTTGCGTTCGTGCTTTGGCAAGGACTTGTCGTCTGTGACCTCGACGACAACGCCCGCGACCTCCGGCCCAAAGGCACGGTCGAGTTCCTGCGCCGTCGTTTTTGTGTCTTCGATCGTGTCGTGCAGCACGGCGGCCGCGAGTGTGACGGGATCCGTCACACCCGCCTCGTTGATGAGCAGGTTGGCGACCGCGATGGGATGATTGATGTACGGTACCGCATCGGCGCCCTTGCGCTGCTGGTCGCGGTGTTTGTAAGCGGCGAAATTGCTTGCGGATAAAATCAGCGCAATCGAACTCGAAGGCGTTTCCATGGTGGTGATTTCCTGTTGGTCAATAAGCGGTGTCAACCGGTCGCCGGCTTTGGTGCGCACCTCTCCTCGCAGCGGCTCTCGGCGTAGCCCCAGGCCGAGAACTTCCCAGCGCGGGTTTGCGGCCCGACAATGAACGGATCGTCACCGTAGCCGATGTAGCCTGGGTAGAGCGCCTCGGCCGACGTGCCAGGCGCGTATTTATCTGTGAGGCGCTCGTCGACGATCACTTTGCAGACGAGCGCCTCGGCATACGTGGCGTAGGAGCCTTCGGCGTATCGCTCGGCCTCGTCCTCGACGTGGAAATTGTCGGCGACGTAGACAGTAAAGGGCTTGAGTGCGGGCGCGGGACTCGGTCCCGACTCGGGCGGCGCCGGGCGCCGTTCGCTCACTGACTCCTCACGCGATCACTATACCCCCGACTCAGGCGGTAACCAAATCCGATGGGAACCCACGGGCGTACTGGCAGCCAGAAAAAGGCGCGTTACAGATTTTTTTGAGGTTCGGGTACTGTCAGAAGGGACTGCGCCAGTTGAGTCCCTTGAAGCGGGCGTAGTCCCTGTCCGTGGTGATCCATTCGCAGCCTGCCTCGATTGCGAGCGCAGCGTTCCAGGCGTCTGGTATCAGGTTTCCAGTGGCTTTCGCATCAAGACAGAGCTTCCCGAAAATCGACCAGTGACGGTCTCCGGGAAGGACGATCCTGGCATTCGGCTGGCTGATGAGTGCATCGCAGAAGTTCAACAGTTCGTCGATGCCACTGGCTTGCACGAAGATCTTCGGATGGCTGCAGATTCGCACGACCGACGCAAGCACCTGCGGTGACACTCCGTAGGCTGACGATCCGTTGATGACGTCCTCTAGCCAGGTTTTGTAGCGGGCGTGATCATTCGAGTCGACGCGAAATGCGTATACCAGGACGTTGACGTCCGCCAGGATCAACCGATCCCATCCATCCGATCGAGCAGGGCGGTAGAGTCATCCAGATCGACGCCGGCGATCAAGCCAGAGCGGGCGCGACTGACCGGCAGACTGATGCGAGAGCCCCGTTCAATCGGTGGGGGCGGCCGAATCGCAAGACGAAGCCCCTGTTCAATGAGTGCAGTCAATGTCGTACCGCGACGCTCCGCCTCGCGTCTCGCCTGGCGCAAGAGACCATCGTCAAGGCGTACCGTTGTTCTCATATGTCAGAGCATCTTATACGTATGTCAGTATGTCAACTGGAGCGAGCGAACGCGCTAAGTAGGTGCGCTTGATGGCGACGCGAACAGGCTGCACACGCGTTATAGACTATTGATTTAATTGAAAATTGTAAGAATCTTATATTGATTGCCCGGTTACCTTCATGCGGCAACGAGTTTGTTGCGACAGAAACTTCCGCGCATATTCGGGTGCTCGTGGGTACTAGTCCTCGTACTTTCTTTCGCTGCAATCTCTGCAGCTTCGGTTGCCCAGGCCGGCGGATCGACGAAGACCATGCATCATCCCACACCCTTATCAAGAAGTGGCGAGGCGCTGTACCAGCATGATCGTACCGAGTACAGCCGCCGCAGCGGAGGGGAGACGCGGCCACAGCGCAACGCGGGTCGTTCGAAGAAGTCGGCGGCCGAACGATGCGAGTGCGAGAACCACGGCCAGGAAGATGAACTGGCCAAGTTCGACGCCGATGTTGAAGCCCGCCAGCGTGCCGAGGCGATGCCCGCGATCGAGCCCCATCTCGCCGAGAGCGGCAGCGAGGCCCATGCCGTGCAGCAAGCCGCAAGCGAACACCAGTGCAATCCGCCATTGGCTGAGGGCGCTTGGACGCAGAAGTTGATGCAGCGCCATCAACACGATGCTTGCGGCAATGGCCGGTTCGACGACGCGCGCCGGCGCATGCAGGATTCCGAAAACCGACAGTGACAGCGTGATGCTATGAGAGAGTGTGAAGCTCGAAATGACGCTCAACCAGTAACGCCAGCCCGCCGCGCCGATCAGGATCGTCAAGAGGAACAGCAGATGATCGGGACCGGTCAGGATGTGCTCGACACCCAACACCGCGGATTGCGCAAACGTAGACCAGACGCCGCGAAAAAATAGGTGTGTGCGAAGCAACGGATCGAGGATCGCGAGTTCGATGTCGGGGCCGTGGACCTGATCCCGCGTCGCCCGGATCGACAGCTTGCCTTCGGCATCGCCGGTGCCGAATAAGTCGGTCGACAGCGCGAGATCGTCGACGGATTTCGAAAACTGGACCACCTCGAGTACGACCACGTAGGCCGTGGGCGCGAGTGCTCCGCCGCCGGTCTGCGGGGAGACGACCCAGATCGCCAGCGTGCGTCCCGGCTCCTTCGCCATGCTGAGGTGGAAACGCTGCATGAATTGACGGCTGATGTCCGACTGGTGACGTCGCAGCTCCGCAACCGAGAGCTGGCCGTCGCCATCGTCGTCCACGCCCGAGAGCGTCGATACGGGCACCGAGACGACGGCATAGACCTTGGCGCCGACGGCATGGATCGTCGCGTTCTGCGGGGGCAGCAGATGTGCCGCAGCCGAGCAAGGCAGCAGTAGGCAAGCCGTCAGGGCGAGCAGTGCCGATGCGCTCCCGACGAGGCGCTGCTTGCGCACTGGTCTGCATGGGCGAGAGCCGAAGCTGTGCGCCAGTGCTCGGGGCGCTGCCATCACGGCGGACCCTCGCCGGAATCGTCCTGCGGCGTGCCGAAGGTGCAGCGCTGGATGAACGGGTAGGTGTCGGTGATGTAGTAGTGATAAATGCCGTTGGGAAATTCCGGCGTCACGTCGAACCGGCCGTTGCATGCGTCGAGATCGCCGAGACCCTTGACGTATTCCCAATCCTCCGTGAAGGTTCCCGCTGGTATGACCGAGGTGGACGGCCGACCGCTGTCGAGGGTTGTCTTGATCTGGTAGCTCGCCTTCATCACTTTCAGCGCGCTGGTCGCATCGGTCGGCGTGCTGTAGCCATAGCGCGCATAGATCGGGAATCCGTCCTGCGCGAATCCGACCAACAGCATCTTCGGGTTGTCGCTGGTGACACCATTGTTGTTCAGAATGCCGGTCGGCATGCCATGGTAGTGGTAGGCCCCGTTCGGCTGGACATGTGCATTATTGCTGTCCAAGCCAAAGTCGAAGGTCGTCTGGCCCAGGGCTTCGATGTTCCAAGACCCCGTGTTGCCGAGCAGCGTGCAGTCGGTCGTGCTGGTCGCGTCAGAGGGGCAGGTGCCGGCCGTGCTGGGGTCGAACTTCACCCCGTTGAGCGCATAGCCCGTCGGTGCCACCGCGGTGCTGGCGGCGTTCTCGGTCGGGGTCAGCGTTGTGTACCAGGAAACCGATTGCTCCGAGATCGTATTCGGGTTGTTGGCATTCGGAAACGTGCCGACCGGGTGATCGGGGATGCCGTTCGCGGTCAGTGTGCGCTGCCCGTTCGAGCAGCCCCAGGTGGACGTGCTCGTCAGCCCGATCGAAGAATTGTAGGTGCTCTCACTGTAGGAGCAGTCGACCGATGCGGTAGAGGTCCCGCCGGAACTCGACGATGAGGATCCCGAGGATGAGGATCCTGAGGATGAGGATCCCGAGGATGAGGACCCCGAGGATGAGGATCCAGAGGAGCTGGATCCCGCGGACGAGTCGCCACCGCAGCCAGTCAGCGCTGCGGTGATTGCAGCGCCCAGAAGCGCTGCGCAGAGTCGCGTCGATGTTGAAGCTGGCACTTAACCTCCCGGTCGGTCGAACGGTTCGATACCGAGGAAGCGTGCAGGTGAAAAATGGAGGAATTATGGAATCTTCTCGAGGCTGCGCCGGACCGCAAATCCAGGCGTCAGACCCGGCGCCCTCGCAGTACCGTCAATGCGCCCACCAGCAGCAGCAATCCACTGCCTGCCGACGTGGGATCGATCTCCGGGCCGGCAACGGGTGTCCAGGTGGTGTAATAGTCGCCGCTGCCGTAGTTTTGAATCTCGCTGCCATTCGCGGCAAACCCGTTGTTGCCGTAGACTCCGGTGGTCAGCACGACGCTACCCACAAAGGTCTGCGCAAAGTCCCACAGATCCGTCGCGCCGAAGTATTTGGAACTCAGAGCCCCTGCGGGCGCGAAAGCCGTGATGAAGCCCGGACCCGGATCGCCTGGTATGAAGTTCCAGCCGGCGGAACCGCTCGGCTCCTGGATGGCCGCATAAAAATCATCGATTGCGTTGCCTGCATCGATTCCGGTCAGTGGCTGACCCGGCGCCGCTGGCTCATTCGAGAACACGAATGGCGAGGAGGAAGGTGTCGTGGTGGTGAACGAGACGTCAAACAGGTGTCCGCGGACATTGAGGTCATCGATCCCGGTAATCCCTCCGCCGCCAAACGGGTCAGCTTCCGGCGAACACGCAATGGCGCCGCACTCGAAATGCGCCTGCGCATTCGCCATCGCGCTCAGCATGACCAGAACCAATACCAATATCGCTCGCACTCAGCCTCTCCTTGCGTCGGGAACGATTGTGAAACTGCGCCGAGACACTTCTAACTTCGGTCCGATCGTTCGGCAACAACTTGGTGATATGACGACCGAATGCTGCAGTGCAAACTGTGACGCTCATCACATTTCGTACTCTGTCAGCCAACTTTGCTCTCAAGCCTAAGGTTCGTGTCATCGTCATAAGCTCCGCCTGCAAACGTCTGCAGACGGGCTGCGATCTGGGCGGCCGGCATCGGTTTGCCGAACAGGTAGCCCTGGGCTTCGTCGCAGCCGAGTGCGCGCAGCAAGACCACCTGGGCATCGTTCTCGACACCTTCCGCAACGACCTTGAGACCGAGCGCATGGGCCATGGCGATCACGGCCTGCGTGATTGCCTTGTCATCGGCATCGCCGGGCAGGCCGCAGATGAACGAGCGGTCGATCTTGATGGCGTCGGCCGGAAAGCGCTTCAGGTACGACAGCGATGAATAGCCGGTCCCGAAGTCATCGATCGAGATCTTCACACCCATCTGATGCAAGAGTTGCAAGACGGCGTTTGCGCGCTCCGGATCGCTCATCAGCACGCTCTCGGTGATCTCAACCTCGAACTCGTCGCCGCCGACGCCGAACTGCGCCATCGCCTCGCCGATGTGGCCCACCAGTTCCTTGTCGGTGAACTGCCATGCCGAAAGATTCACGGCGACCGGCGGGGCGATGATCCCGGCGCGGCGCCATTCGCGGATTTGCCGGCAAACCTCCCGGATGACCCAGCGGCCGAGCGGTATGATGAGCCCGCGCTCTTCGGCCACCGGAATGAACTCGGTCGGCGGCACCATGCCCCGAGTCGGGTGCATCCAGCGCGCCAGCGCCTCGACGCCGAGGATGCGGCCGTCGCCCATGCCGACCTTCGGCTGATAGTGCAGCAGAAGTTCATTGCGGGTCAACGCCGCGCGCAAGGCCGATTCAAGATCGAACTGTCTTGCCGCCGTGTCGGCGAGTTCCGCCGAATAAAACTGGATATTGTTCTTGCCCTTGGATTTGGCCAGGTACATCGCCGCGTCGGCATGCTTGAGCAAGGTGGCTGCATCGCGGCCGTCGGCCGGATACAGACCGATGCCGATGCTGCCGGTCACCAGGAAGGTGCAGCCGTGGACCGCCAGCGGCATGCCGATCGTCAGCAGCAGCTTGTGGGCGATGGCCGAAAGGCTGGCCACGGAAGCGCGGCCCTCGACCAGCACCGCGAACTCGTCGCCGCCGAACCGGGCGACCATGTCGTTCACCCGCAGCGTGGCACGCAGCCGTTCGGCCATGGCCTTGAGCAGCTCATCGCCGGCGCCGTGGCCGAGCGTGTCGTTGATGGTCTTGAAGCGGTCGAGGTCGATGAAGCACACAGCGAATTTGTCTTCGTGCCGGCTGGCGCGCGCGATCGTGCGCGTCAACTCGCCGAGGAACATATTGCGGTTCGGCAAGCCGGTGAGGCTGTCGAAGTGTGCCAGTTCAAAGACCTTGTGCTCGGCCAACATGATCTCGGTGACGTTGCGGCCGACGCCGCGGTAGCCGGCGAACCGGCCCTCGGTGTCGAATACCGGTTCGCCGCTGATGCGGACATAGCAAGTCGCGCCGCTCGGCTGGGTGAAGCGGAAGGTCGCATCACGATACGCGCGCCGGGCGTCGATGCAAGCCTGGTGATCAATTTCATCCGCAGGCGCGTTCCAGGAAAACAACTCCGGCGGCAAGCGCTTGCCGATGAACGTTGCGGGTGGCACTCCAATCGCGGCCTCGACACCGTCAGAGACGTAGCTGTAGCGCAAGGATGCATCCTTCTCCCAGATCCAATCGGCCGACAGCGACAACAAGCTTTGCAGACGACCCTCGCTCAATTGCAGTGCCTCGGTGCGCTCGCGAACCCGCGCATCGAGTTGGTCGCGATCCTTGCGCACGACCGCGTGCAATTGCGCCATCTCCTCGGAGGCAATGTGCTGCGAGCGCTCGAGCAGATAGCGTTCGCGGTCGTGGTCTTCGTATGCCCGGGTCACACGGTCGAGCAGCGCCGTCCAAGCCGCCGTATCCGAAGGGCAGTCGGACTCGCCCAGGCCGAGGCGCCTTAGCTGACGCATCAGCAGTGGGTGACGGTTCGCGCTCACGCTTCGCTCAGCACCGTGATCGTCATCGTTTGATTGTGCAACACACCGACGCCGCCGGGCCCCCACGGTGCGATCTCGCCGTACGAGTAGAATCCGACGTGCACGGCGCCGTGCGGGGCGCCGTCGAGCACCGCTTCGACTTCCTCCTCGATGCGCTCGCCGAGCACCAAGCGGCGGCCGACGCAACTCACCGAGATGATCAAGGCAGCCGCCGTGGCATCGTCGTCGCGGGGACTGCCGGAAAACGCCTGCTGCGTGGCGATCGCCGCGCTGTCAATCAGTTGCTCGGCATTCGCACGCATCAGCCGCGCGATCCCGCCTTGCGGTATGTCACCCGCGAAAGTCAGGGAGTGTTGGGCTTCGTCGACGCCGAGGATCGTCCGCACCAGCGCATTGTGGCCATCGCCATCCGGCCGGATGGCCAACGGGAACAGCAGCGCCGTTCCCGGCAAACCCTCGGCCCGTTTGCCGAGGTAAGTCTTATAGAGTTCCAGCGCGGGCTTGTCGTCCAATTCGTACAGCACATTGCCGGCCGACCGCGTGATGCGCCGCTCCGGTCCAAAGTCCTGCCACCCGCCGTTACAGCCGTGTCCCACGTGGAGGCGGCTGCCGTAGAAGCCGACTGCACACACGTGGTTCTTTGTGGGCTTGCCTCGGTCCAGGATCCAGGTCTCCTGGAAGCGGCTGCCATCCCCGGCGAGGCCGCCCGTAATGATTACACCGGGCTGCAAGTGTCGCGCCACGCCGTCGACCAGGGCCGTGCCGTTTACGCTCAGGCCGTCGGACAGTATGAACACCGAGCGTAGTTCGCTGCCCGTGAGCTGCGCAGCGAGGCGCGCGCCGGCGTCGAACGTATCGGTCGCGTCCGCGCTTGCGGTCGCAGCGAAGCGCAACTGCGTATGCTCGAACTTCGCGACCGCGACGCTGACACTCGCATCGTGGACCTGTTTGCCAGCGATCTCACCGGAGGTCGAACAACCCAGCATGATTGCCCGGGGAAAGGCCGCCGCCAGGCTGTCGAATGGCGTCGAGTCCGCGCTAAACGCCGGGGCGGCAAACACCAGTACCAAGGTTTGCGGCCCGTCTAAATCGCCCGCGGGTGGTTGGCTCCAACCCACATCCGCACCATAGGTGAGGTGCTGTAGCTGCATGCATGCCTCGATTTGGCCGGGACGTCCGGCTTGTGGACGATGTATCGGCCGCGGCTCCCGCCACTGGAGCCAGGTAAGCGAGGAGATGTTGCAACCGGCGTCATGATTAAGATTACGTACGCGCCGCCGATTGAGTGGCAAGCAGAATCGAATAGCCGCCAACCCTTATGTTCAAGCCGCGAGAGCATCGCTCATCCGTTCCAACCATTACCAATGGTATCTGGCAACTTTTCGGACTCTGTGTCGCCGCGCTGCTCGTTCTGACGGGAGTACTCCTTTGCGGCCTCAATCGGGCGGCGGTCGATCGCGCAGAGTTTCTGAGGACTGCTGCGATTGAACGAAATCTGCTCGCCCTGGGCGAGGACTTGCTCGATGCCGAGACCGGTCAGCGCGGCTATCTTCTGACCAAGGATGAGAATTACCTCAAGCCGTACCGGGCCGGGATCGAAAGAGCACCGGCGAAAATCGCGGTATTGCGTGACCTCATCGTCAACCCGGCGGCTCGACGCAATCTGGATCGAATCGAGCCCGTGGTCACGGCCAAGCTCGCCGAATTGGCGAAGACCGTGGCGCTCACGAGCGAGGGCAGCCGGGACGCTGCGCTGCTCATCGTCGTCGAAGGAAGCGGCCAGCGGCTCATGGACGAATTTCGCGCTCTACGCGCCGATACCCTCGGCATCGAACTGCGGTTGCTCGACGCGCGTCGCGTTCGTCTCAATTCCAGCATGACCGATATCTTCTCCATCTTGCTCCTGGGGAATATTGCCGTCGTTGCTTTTCTGTACGTCTCGACGCGGCGCGCCGTGCGCAATCTCGGACCCCCCATCCAGGCGCTCGTTCAAGGGATGCAAGCGGTCAGTGCCGGTTCGCTCGAACGTCGCTTGTCGATTTCCCGACAGGATGAAATCGGAGGAATCGCCGCGGCATTCAACACCATGACGGATCGTCTTGCCGTGGCGCAGGAGACCGAGACTCGAGTGCGGAAAAATCTCGAAAACAGTCTCGCCGCACTCGAGGAACATGAGGCGCAACTACAGGCTGCGAACGAGCGTTTCGCGGTGGCGGCAGATACCGCAGGCATCGGCATCTGGGAGTTCGATGTCGTACGCGGCGCCCTCAAATGCGACGAACTCACCCACCGCATCTATGGTTTGATGCCAAGCGGCGAGATCGAATCGTACGCGCAATGGACCGAGCGCTTGCACCCGCAGGATCGGCGACGATGCGAAGCGGCAATCCAGAGCGCGGTTCGAGGCGAACAGGAGTTCAATGCGGAATTTCGTATCGTCAGGCCGGACGGCGAGATTCGGGATTTGAAGGCCGTCGCGCGCACATCGCGCCGGGCGGACGGCGTCGCGTTCCGGATGATCGGTATCAACATCGATGTCACCGATCAAAAACGGGCGGCCGACGAGCTGGCGGAGACGTCACTGTTGCTGCGGACCGTGCTCGAATCCTTGACGGAAGTGGCGATAATCGCCTGCGATCCGAATCGCGTCACCACGATGTTCAATGCAGGGGCGGAACACCTGCTCGGCTACACCGCTGGAGAGGTTCTCGGGCGCGTGGCGCATCCCATCATCCACGATGCCGAAGAGATCCGTGCGTACGCAGAGGAGCTCGGCTCGCGGCTTGGGCGCGAGGTCGAACACGGCGCCGTGTTCACGGAGCCGACCGTGCTGCGCAGGCCGCGGGACTGGACTTATATCCGAAAAGACGGCGGTCGCGTCCCGGTCTCGCTGGTGGTAACGGCGATGCGAACCGATTCCGGCGATCTGCTCGGCTATGTCGGATTCGCGCATGACATAACCCATCAAAATCACTACACAGAGTCGCTGCGGCGGGCAACCGACGAGGCCACGAGCGCAAACGGTGCCAAGAGCCTGTTTCTCGCCAATATGAGCCACGAAATCCGCACGCCCATGAATGCCGTGATCGGATTGACGTACTTGCTGGGTAAGACCTCTTTGAACGCGGAACAATTGGAGTTTGTCGCGCAGATCAGCCGCGCCAGCAAATTGCTCCTCGCGGTGATCACCGACGTGCTGGATCTGTCGAAGATCGAAGCCGGGGAACTCTTGATCGCGGATACGCTGTTCAGCCCGAGGCGTCTGTTGCATGAGCTCGGCGACGTCATGACGGCGCAGGCGAAGACGCGCGGAATCGACCTGCAGATCGACCTCGCCGATGATCTGCCCGCGGCCGTGTCCGGAGACGCCGCACGGCTCAACCAGATCCTGGTCAATCTAATCTCCAATGCGATCAAGTTTACCGAGCGCGGTTTCGTGCGCTTGAGTTCCCGGCAAATTCCCATTTCCGCCACGGCGGTCAAGCTTTGCTTCGCGGTACAGGACACCGGTATCGGCATCGATTCCGCGGCGCAGGCGCAGCTGTTCAGGCCCTTTGTCCAAGCCGATGAGTCGATCACGCGCCGCTATGGTGGTACGGGTCTCGGACTGTCGATCATCAAGAGCTTGACGAGTTTGATGGGCGGCACGGTGGACTTTACGAGTTCGCCGGGAGTCGGCAGCGAGTTCCGGGTCGAATTGGAATTTCGAGTGGCGATGCCGGAGCCGCTTTGCGCTGCGGCGCCCGCACCTCAGCCCATGGCGGGTCAGGACTTGCATGGCATCGGCGTACTGCTCGTCGATGACTCCGACATCAACCTCGAGGTGACAAGGCGCATTCTCGAACGTTTCGGCGCCGAAGTGCGGCTCGCCGCCAACGGACTAGAGGCGCTCGATAGCCTGAAGGCGGAGCCGGACGCGTTCGATGTCGTGTTGATGGACGTGCAAATGCCCATACTCGACGGTTACGAGGCGACGCGGCGCATCCGCAGCGAGCTGCGATTAACGGATCTTCCGGTCATTGCGCTCACCGCGGGCGCGATGTCCAGTGAGCGCGGCCGGGCCGTCAGGGCGGGCATGGATGACTTCATCATCAAACCATTCGACGTCCACACGCTGGTATCGAGCGTCATGCGACATGCACGGACGCGACGACTGCCGGGCGCGCCGCTGCCGGGCGCGCCGCCGAGCTCACGGGCGTGCTCTGTGCGACATTCCTGACTGGGTCGGTCATCGCTGCCGTGCCGCCGGCCGTACCGGTGGCGGCGCCTGCACCGCCCGGCGTGCCGGCCTTGGCCCCGGTGCGTTTCGAGGTCTTCGCTGCGTCTGGACGAATCTCAACTTGGGACTCGCACCGACCAAGAGCATTGGCACAGGAGAGCCGAGCCGGTCGCGTTCCTCGGAGCGCTGTGAGCCAATGGCGCGCGCTGCGTAGGCACGCGCGCGTATCATTCAAGTGCCCCGTGCGTCGAAGCGGTAGCCAATGCCGTAGACCGACACGATGCTCTCGAAAGCAGGTTCCACGGCTTGGATCTTGCGGCGTATGTTCTTGACGTGACTATCGATGGCGCGATCGCTGACGTCGCGCATTTCCTGATGAACGCTGTCGAGCAGCTGCGCCCTCGAAAACACTCGCCCGGGCCGGGTCAGCAGCAAGCGCAACATGCGAAACTCCACCGGCGTCAAGGGTAACCACTGGCCTTGCCAACCGATGCGATAACCCGCCTCATCGACGTGCCAGTCTTGCTGCGCCGTCGCGAGCAACCCGTCAGCGCGCCGTAGCAGCGCGCGCACCCGCGAGACCACCTCGCGGGGGCTGAACGGCTTGCAGACGTAGTCGTCTGCCCCGATATCAAGCCCATGCAACCGGTCGAGTTCGTCCACTCGTGCCGTGAGCATGATGATCGGAACATCGCTGAAGCGGCGCACAGCTCGACAAAGGGACATTCCGTCCAGACTTGGCAACATCAGATCGAGCACGATCAGGGCCGGAATTTTTCGCTCGACGTGGGTTAAAGCCACTTGCCCATCGGCGATGGCAAGGGCGTCAAAGCCGTCGCGAGCGAGGTAGTCCACCAACAGTCGCGCGATCTTCGCATCGTCTTCAACGACGAGGATGCGCCGTGGGCTCGCCGCAGTCATCGCGGCGGCTCCGCCGAGGCCGGCATTTCCACGAGAATCGACAAGCCGCCGAGTTCCGAAGCCGCGGCGCTGATCCGACCGAGATGCGCGCGAACGAGCGCGGCGCAAATCGCAAGCCCGAGGCCACTGCCGCCGCGATGGCGATCGCGACCCGCATCGGACCGGTAGAGGGGGTCGAACAGGCGCCCAAGATCGGTCGCCGGCACGCCCGGTTTGCTGTCTTCGACCAGCAATGAGACCCGCTTGTCTTGTCGCTGAATGGTCAGCCGGATCTGCCCTGGGGCATCGGTGTAGCAAAGGCTGTTGTCGAGCAGGTTGGTCAACACTTGCTCCATACGCTGAGAATCCCAATAGACCGGCACCGAGCCCTCGGCCGGCGTCGTGATCTCGAGGGAGATTCCGAGGGCGCTCGCTCGACGCGCGAAGCGTCGCTGCGCCCGCTGCGCAATCTGCACCGCATCGCACTCCATGAAGTAGCAGGGCAGCGCATTCAGATCCGCCATCGCGAGGAGGTGCAAGTCATCGACCATGGCGCCAAGCCGCGTGGCTTCCTCGCGCAATGACGCAACGGCGGCGAGATTCAGCGGTCGTATCCCTTCCGCGAGCGCATCGAGCTCGCCCCGCAGGACGGTGAGCGGCGTCCGTAGTTCGTGGGAGATCTCCGCGATCCAGCGGCGTCGAGCACTCTCGAGACGCTCCAAGCCCTCCGCCATGGAGTTGATATCGCGAATCAAATCCCCGATCTCATCGGTCCGTCGCGTCGCGACTCTGATCGCGAGATCTCCACGTGCGATACGGGCGGTCGCATCCTGAATACCGATCAGAGGGCGTACCCAGCGACCCGCAATCCAGCGGGCTGCGAGGAGCCCCAGCGCCGATAACGCGGCCGCAAGCGCGGCAATTCCGAGGTACTGGCGGCGCAGAAATGCGGCCTCGACAGCATCGGGAACGAGCACGATCGGGCGCATGCGAACCCAGCCCACCAAGTTATCCTGAACCTGGACGGGACGCTCGAGTACCCCGCTTGCGTTTGGATCGACCGGCACACCCAACAGGAGTCGACCATCGAGTGCGTAGACACCAATCCGCGAGCCGAAGCCTTCCGGCCCGGGCGCCCCGGGAGGCGCGCCCGGCGGCAGACCCATTGTGGGCGGCGGTCCGTTCAAGAACGGGCGGTCGGCACGAGGCGGCGGGCCGGCAAGTGGCGGGGGTTCGGCAAGTGGCGGGCGGGTTGCCAACCCCTGACGTTGCGCGAATTCATCGAGCACTTCGCGTAGGTGGATTCCGCCATTGCGCAGCGCCTCCGCGCCGCCGGAGCGTTGCAGGTGCTCGGCCAGCAAGGTGGCGAATTGTTCGAGGCGTTCGGTGTCCCGAGCCGCCATGTAGTCATTGAATCCGCTGCGTAGGTTCCACGCGAGCATTCCGCCAAACGCCAGCACTGCAGCCAGAATGACGCCTAACAGCAACAGAGAGAGTGTGTGGACGAGCCGCAGGCGGACGGCAATTGACCGGAACCCGCTGACGCCCCCCATTCTCGTCATGCCATCTCGATCTCGCTGGACTGAATACGCCGCACCCCCCGACGGGTCATCTCTTGCCACGCGGCCGCCACCGAGCCCTCGAGATCGATGCCGCGGCACGCATCCTCGATCACATAGGTGTCGAAACCGGCCTGGCGAGCATCGAGCGCGGTCCAGGCAACGCAAAAGTCGGTGGCCAAGCCGGCAACGAACACCCGCCGCACGCCGCGCTCCTGCAAGTAGCCCTGCAGGCCGGTGGGTGTGGCTCGATCGGCCTCGCGAAATGCCGAGTAGCTGTCGACATCGCGATGGAATCCCTTGCGCAAGATCAATTCGGCCCGCGGAATCTTAAGATCGCGGGCGAGGGCTGCGTCGAGTGTTCCTTGCACGCAATGATCCGGCCAAAGCGTTTGCTTGCCGTAGGCGATCTCGATGGTCTCGTAGGGCTTGCGTCCGGGGTGGCTCGAGGCGAAGGACACGTGGGCGGGCGGGTGCCAATCCTGCGTCATCACGACGTTGACGAACGCCGGCGCGATCCTGTTGATGACGGGCACAACATCCTCGCCATGGGGCACGGCGAGCGTGCCGCCCGCGATGAAACAGTTTTGCACGTCGACGACGATGAGCACGCTCGCCGCATCGGGTCTGAGGCGGGCCGCGCCCCCGACGCCGGTCGCGGCGTGCGTCGTGGCGGCGATGGTCACTCCGGCCAGCATGCGCAAGGCAGTGCGTCGCTGCAACAACGGCGATTTCCCGGTGCGCATGGCTGTGATTCAGTGAGTCACAAAAACAACGTTCGTCGAGTAGCCGGCCTTGGCCAAGGACTCGAATGCGGTATGCATCAATGCGTGACCGACACCAGAGTCGCCGCGAAGGTAGATGTGGGCATCCGCGGGAACGCGCATCAGCTTCAGCTTTCCCCCCAATTCGCTGCAAGCGACCTGCGCGTCGTCGATCGAGCAGTAATTACCGGCGGAGGAGAGCCGGATCTCGATGACTTGCTCGGCCCGCAGCGAAGGGCGTAGGTATTCCTCGGCGAGCGGTCCACCGAGAATTGTGCGGAACTCCGCACTCCCGAAAAGTGCCCTTGCGGCCGGGGTATTCAAGCGGGAGAGGAGATAGACATAATCTTGCAACGCTGCGTCGTCGGCCAACCACAACCCCGGTACCGGCGAGGTGTCGAGGGACCGCTGGCAATCGGAACGGGGCAGTAACTGGCGAAATAATTGCACGAAACTTTCGCAACTATCATTCTGGAATCGGTGATTGCAGCGATGATATGCAGCGTCGAGTTTCGGCAGTAGCACGGGTGCGGGGCATTCTTGGTTTTTCGCGGCCAAGGCTGGTGTCGTCCCAAACAAGAGTATTGCAGCCGTCATTATTAGTCTTATCATCGGTCGAGTTTACCGTATCCCGCAACGACGCTGCGACGGGACCGGTGCCGCGCGACGGTCCGGCAACGGCTTTACAGGACGTCTCGTGCTCGAATAAGATCTCTCGGCCGTCCGTGGTTGGCCTGAGACATGGTTGGCTCGAAACTAAGGGATGCGGCCTTTGGGCCGAAAAAAAACCAACATCAAAAGGAAACATGCCATGCAAACGCTAGCCACTGCTTCGCTCCTCCTGGGTTCGGTGCTGACGGCGTTCGGTTCCATCACGGCGCAGGCCGCCACAGCCGCGACGGCTCGAGTTTTTGGGTATGAGGACCCGCAAACCGGAATCTTTCATCCCGCGCGCCCGGCGGTCGCCGAAGCGACGACAACCCCGACGACGGGGACTGTCGAGGTGACCTTCAGCGTCAAACTGGTCACCAGCTTCGCCAAAGGAACCGCATTGGAATGCACGATATCTTTGGATGGCACTCAGACGAATACGGCGACATTTTCGACGGTTTATTTCTATGAGGCCGCGGGTACGGCCGTGACGATATCGGGTTCGACCGCTACTTGCTCTACAACGATTCCGTATTCCTGGCTATTGCCGGCCGCCTCGAGCACGGAAGAGGAGTCGTTCAGCGGCTCATATACGATTTCCGTCGGTACCGAGGGCGCGACCGGCGCGACCGGTGCGACGAGCGGGATCTACCGTTCGAGCACCGGGACGTTTGTGTCCGCCACCAAGATTCCCGCGTCGGGGACAACATCGAAATACACGGTTGACGTAACCTTGTAGCGTCGTCACGGCAGCAACCGGCTGCTCCAGCGAGCGGCGCTCACCGCGTCGCCGCGCGCCGTGTAGAGATCGCGCAGGTCGGCGTACGCGTTCTGAGTTGCAAAGTATCCGGACCGGTCCGCCGCCTCGAGGCCGGTGACCCCTGACAGTAGCTCCGGCTCGGCTTGTTCGTACTGGCGCAGCCGGAACAGGCAGGAGCCGATGGCCGCGTGAGCAACCGACGTCTGCCAGGCGTTTGGGCCAAACTTTGCCGCCTTTCGGGCCAATGCGCCACGCAGCGCCTCGAGACCCTCGTTTCCCTGCTCCGTACGGCACGCGGCAATGCCGTAGGCTTGCCATGCATTTGTCGTGAGCGGATGCTCGCCGCCGAGTACGCGTTCCATTGCATGCGCGGTCGCCAGCGCCGTGCTCGCCGCCTCGGAGTCGCGATGCAGGAACAATAAATCGTAGGCCAGCGACGTACCGGTCATCAGAGTCTCCGGCGCATCGGGTCCGAGGACGGCGGTGCGCCGCGCGAGGATGTCGCGAATCAAGCGCTCGGCCTCCGCGGCCCGGTGGGAGAAGACCAAATTGTCGGCGTAGTTGAGTTCGGTGGTGAGCCGATACGGAGCATCGGGCGGAAAAGCGGTCTTCGCGAGCTCGATCGCCTGGCTGCCCACGGCCAGGGCGTCGGCGGTTCGTCCCCGATCCTTGTCCAACAGCATCATGTTGTTCAAGACGTGCACCGTCCGCACATCCCATTTCTTGCCATGAAAACGCTGCACGCACTCGAGTTCTTGCCGGTAGGCCGCCTCGGCATCCTGGTCGCGCTGCTCCACGCCCAGGATTTCTCCGAGGATGTCCAAGGTATCGGCGTAGATGCCGTCGCTGCCGCATTGGTTGTGAAGGATCGCGAGCGATTCGCGCGTCGGCGTCTCCGCTTCGGCCGCGCGACCCGTCATGTAGAGCAGCAGACTCCGTAGATTGAGCGCATCGAGGAGTTGAGCGGAATCCCCGGCATGCGTCCTGACCAGGGCAAGTTGGCGCTCGTTGGCGGCGAGCGCCTCCTGGTATCTGCCGAGCCCCTTCTCCGTGCGGCTGACGACGCCGAGTAGCGAGGCGGCGACCAAAGGATCGGCAGAGATCTCCGTATCCGACCGCTGCATGACTCGGTCGAGCAGGTCCGCGACCATGACATCGCGCCTTCCGAAGGTCGGATTGGCGGAAGTCAGCAGGGATTCGAGGAATTTGTCGCGCTCGGCGGCCATGTCGCGCGCCAGAGCAACGGCGCGCGCCTGATGAACGTAGACGGCACCGGCCACGATCCCACAGACGAGCAGAGTCACCCCTGCGCTGAGCGGCATGAGGTGCCGGCGCACGAATTTCTTCAACCGATAGCCCGCCGCCTGCTTGCGCGCCAGCACGGGTTGTTGTTGCAGGTAGCGGCGCAAGTCAGCCGCCAGATCTTGTGCGGTCGAGTAGCGGTCCGCAGGGTCTCGCGCGAGCGCCTTCAGCAATATCGCATCCAAATCGCCGCGCAGCGCGCGAATGATCGCGGGAGCCCGCCCACCGAGCTGTGCGGCGACGCTCGGCGCTTGCAGATCATCCTGCGTTACCGCCAGCATGTAGCGCAGCGGCTCCGTGGCATGCGGGAAGGGCGGACATCCGCTCAACAGCCGGTACGCGAGTGCCCCCAGGCCGAAGATATCCGTGGCGACTGTGACCGGACCGCCGCCAACTTGCTCTGGCGACGAGTAATTCGGCGTGAACATTCGCGCGGCATTGAGCGTCGGCGAGCGCTCCGCGTCGACGGCCGTCAATGTCGCGCCGATGCCGAAGTCGATCAGTTTGGGTGCGCCTTCATCGGTGACCAGAACGTTTGCCGGCTTGATGTCACGATGCACCACCAGCATCCGATGGGCCGCGGCGACCGCTTCGACGAGCTGCAGCAGCAGCCCGATCCGCTCGCGTAATCCCAGCCCGTGCGCTTCGCAGTACTCGTCAATGGGCTTGCCGCTGACATAATCGAGAGCAATCCATGTGCGTCCATGCTGCACACCGGTGTCGATCAGCCGGGCCACGGCAGGGTGTTCGAGTCGCGCCAGCAAACGCGCTTCGCGTTCGAACCGAGCGTATTCCGCGCCGGTCACTTCGCCGAGCAACAATTTGATGGCTACCCGCTGCGGAACGCCGTCGACGCGGTCAGCCAGGTACACCACGCTCATGCCACCCATCCCCAAGCGCTCACGCAAGCGGAAATTTCCGAATTGCATGCCGACGAGGGATGGCGGCACCTCGGGCGCCCGATCAAGGAATGCGGAGGTGGGCGGGGATTCGCGCAGCGCGATGAGCAACAAGGCATCGACTTCACGTCGCAGTTCGCCATCGGCTCCGCATTCCTTGTTAAGAAATGCTGCCCGGTCAGGCTCTTCGCGCTCCAGAGCAGCGACGAAAATTTCGTAGGTTCGGCGTCGGTCGGTCACGGAATCAGCAGTATACCCGCGCCGTCCGATTCAAGTCGCGTGCGCCGGCGCCGATACCACATTGCGCGGGCGCGCTCTGGGCCAGCTCGCGAACTGCCGATCGTAGTTTCTCTCACTCGCGCTGAAATACGGGATCTCCCTATGGCTGTCTCGGCTCACCGCTCGTCGCGCCCGGCACTGTTGTGCTTCCCGTTGTTGCTCGCCGGCGTACCGGCGCCCTGTCAGGCCGCCGCGGGCCATATGTCACATACAACCGGCAGGCGACCTCGATCGGTGCGCGCGGTTTTGGACTGCCGGGCGACTTCAATAGCCGATTGCCGGTCATGATTGACGGCATTCGCGGCCGTGCGGAGGTGTCGGCGGCTTATCAGGACCTGTGCGACAAGCGCTATGCTGAACCCGGCGCCGAGAACAATTGGCAGAACTCGTTCGAGCAGGACAGCCGCAGCATCCGCATCAAATTCGCGCAGAAGTTCTAGCGCGAAACGCCGTGCCCGTCATGCTACGCCGCCGCTCCAGCAGGATGACGGGTTGCCAGCGCACGCTGCTGCGGCGCTGGCTGCTGGCGGCCGCCATTGTGCTCACGCAGACGCTGCCGGTTGCGGCAGCAGAGTTGCCGGAATACCGTCTGAAGGCGATGTTCGTCTACAACTTCGTGCTGTTCACCGAGTGGCCGGAGGACGTGGGTGGCACGCTCGCCTTGTGCGTCGTCGGTTCCGATCCGTTCGGCGTGGAGATCGATGTGCTGAGCGGCAAGCAGGTCGGCAGCCGCAGTATCAGAGTACATCGCATGGGGATCGGCGCACCGCTGAAGGACTGCCAGATCGTGTTCATCGCGGCGCCCGCGATCGACGTGGTCGCGCAGATACTCGCCGAGCTGCGCGGCTGCCAAGTCCTGACGATAGCCGATAGTCCGGGCGCGGCGCGCCAGGGCGTCGCCCTCAATCTTGCCGTGACCGCGAACCGAGTCAGCTTCGAGGCCAATCTACGCGCGGCTCGCGACGCCGGGCTCAATCTCAGCTCCAAGCTGCTGCGCCTGGCTACGCAGGTGATCCAATGACTCCACGAGTCGCACTGGTCCAGCATGTACGGCGCATCAACCGCATCGCATTGGCTGCGGCGGTGGCCATCGTGGCGCTGTTCGCGGTCGTCAGCAGCCTGGCGTTGAGCGTGATCTCGCTGATCGACACCAGTCGGGGCCAGGCCAAGGTGCTGGCCGAGAACGTGGCGGCCGCCCTCGCTTTCGACGACGCGAAGGCCGCGGGCGACCTGCTGCAGTCGCTGCGTAACTCTCCCGGCATACAAGGCGCGATTCTATACCGCAGTGACGGTCAGCAGTTCGCACGCTACCTGCGCGCCGGGCAGCCGGCGGGCGGTCGGGCGCCGACTGCGGCACAGGACCTTCTGATTCGTCCCGGCAGCTTGTTGCTGACGCAATCGGTTGCAGTGCGGCCTGGCGTAACGGCTCGGCTGGTGCTGCGCGTGAGCTTGGCCGACTCGTATCGGCAGACCGCCTGGCAGCTCGCGGCCGCCGCGGTTGCGGCACTGCTCGCACTCGCGGCGAGCCGCCGCCTGTTGCGTCGGCTCAATGTCTCGGTGCTTCAGCCCTTGACCCGCCTCAACGAACTCATGGAGCAAGTCTCGGTCGCGGCCGACTACAAGGTGCGTGCCGCCCCCGGCGGAATCGTCGAACTGGATGCGCTCGGCGCCGGCTTCAACGCCATGGTCGAGCAGATCCAAGATCGTGACGCGCAGCTCGCCGCGCATCGCGCGGATCTCGAGGAGCAGGTCTCGCTGCGTACCGCGCAGCTGCGTGTCGCGAAGGAGGCTGCCGAGGCAGCCAGTCAGGCCAAGAGCCGGTTTCTTGCGGCCATGAGCCACGAGATCCGCACGCCGATGAACGGCGTTCTGGGCATGAACGAACTGCTGATCGACAGCGACCTCGCGCCCCAGCAGCGTATGTGGGCCGAAGGCGTCCACGCCTCAGGGCGGCATCTGCTCGAAGTCATCAACGACATCCTCGACTTCTCGAAGATCGAATCGGGCCAGCTGGAACTCGAGGCCATCGATTTCAACCTGGTCGACGTCGTCGAGGATGCGCTGCTGATGTTCGCGCAGCAGGCGCAGAGCAAGGGTCTGGAACTTGCCGCGGAGTTCGTTCCGCCCGACGCGCCGTTGGCCCTGCGCGGCGATCCGCTGCGGCTGCGCCAAGTCATCACCAACCTGGTGAGCAATGCAATCAAGTTCACGGAGGATGGTGAGGTCGTGGTGCGGGTCACCCAGCAGGATCTGGATTCCGGCTGCGTAGCGCTGTCCATTTGCGTCGAGGACACCGGCATCGGCATCGAGCCCGAAGCCCAAACTAAAATATTCGACCGCTTTTCACAGGCCGATGGCAGTACCACGCGCAGGTACGGCGGCACCGGTCTCGGACTCGCCATCTGCAGACGGTTGATCGACCTCATGGATGGCCGTTTGCGGGTCGAGAGCGGCCCGGACCTTGGCTCGAAGTTCTTCGCGGAGCTCAGTCTGCGGCGGGCGCAGGGCCCGGCACTACCGCCGCCGGACAGAAGGCTGCTCGCCGGGGTCCGGGTGTTGGTGGTCGACGACAACAGCAGCAATCGCGCAATTTTATTCCAGCAACTGCGCGGTTGGGGCATGAGCGTCATCTGCTCGACGAGCGCCGGCGAGGCACTGCATCTGATCCGGGAGGCGGTGCTGGCCGAACGCCCATTCCACCTCGCCATCCTCGATATGCACATGCCCGGGAGGGATGGCCTACAGCTGGCAAAGCAGCTGCAGGAGGCCCCGGCCACCGCCGCGACGAAACTGTTGATGTTGAGCTCCACCTACGCGGTCGTCGATCAGGCGGCGCGCCTCGAGTCAGGCGTGCTGCGATTCCTCAACAAGCCCGTGCGACGTGCCGATCTGTTCCGCGCCGTCACCGGCATCCTTTCGGCCCACACGGCGGAGTCGCCGCCGCCGCCGCCGCACGCGATAGCGCCCGCGCATCCCGGCCGCCGCGTTCTGCTGGTCGAAGACACGCCGATCAACCAATATGTCGCGACCGCCATGCTCGAGAAACTCGGTGTATCCGTGACCCTTGCCGTCGATGGTCGCGCCGCCGTGGAGCTCGTGCGTACCCAGGACTTCGATCTCGTGCTCATGGATTGCAACATGCCCATCATGGATGGGTTCGAAGCCACCCGCCAGATTCGCGCTTGGCAGCGCACGCGGTCCCCGGCGCGCGACCTCGCCATCGTCGCGCTCACTGCCAATGCGCTCACCGGCGACCGCGAGGCTTGCATCGCCGCGGGCATGACGGATTTCCTCACCAAACCCATTGCGGCGTCCAATCTAGCCGAAATGTTGTGCCGCCATCTTGGGGCGGCGCCATCCACCTTGGCGCCGGCAACGGCCGCGGTGTTCGATCCAAGCGTGCTGGCCTTGCTGCCTATGGTCGCCGACGGCTCGCAACCCGAGTTTGCATGCCAAGTGCTCGCGCAATACGCCCAAGGCAGCGCTGACTTGCTCGACCGCCTGAGGCTGGCCCTCGCCTCCGGCGAGGCGCAGCTGGCGTTGCGCAGCATGCACAGTTTGAAATCCGCAAGCGCTCAGGTAGGCGCCCGGGCCCTCGCCGAATGCGCTGCGGTACTCGAGCTGCAGATGCGAGCCGGCTCGGAGCCGTCCGCGGACGATATGCGGCATCTACGTTGTGAGCATCAACGGGCGCTCGGGGCGGTCCGTGTGCATGCTGCACGCGGCGGGTTCACTGCTGGGAGCAGCACATGAACGAAGCTGTACGCTCAGCGCATCTCCTCATCGTCGATGACGACCTGATGCTGCGCGGCATGGCTGCAAGAACCTTGCAGCATGCCGGCTTCGCGGTGAGCGAGGCGGCCTGCGGCGAAGATGCGCTCGCGCTGTTCGCAGCGCATGAATGCGATCTCATTCTGCTGGACTTGATGATGCCGGGACTCGACGGCTACGAGGTCTGCCGCGGCATCCGTGCCACGGCGCGGGGCGCGCAGGTGCCGATCTTGATGCTCACCGGTCTCAACGACACCGCGTCCATCGAACTCGCCTTCAGCCACGGCGCGACCGACTTCATCACCAAGCCGATCAACTGGGCATTGTTGTCGCACAAGGTTCGCTACTCCCTGCGCGCCAGCACGGCCGCGAAGGCAATGCAACGCAGCAGCGAGACCCTGGCAAGAGCGCAGAGCCTGGCGGGGATGGGCAATTGGACCATGTTTCCGAACGGCCGCATGGAATGCTCGGCGGAGCTGCGGCGCTTGTTCGTCGCGGGATCGGACACCGCGGATTTCGACTTCGCTGACGATTTCCTCAAATGCGTGCTACCGGACGATCGCGGCCGCGTGAGCGGCGCACGGAAAAGATTGATGACAGAAGCGCTGCCCTATCAGATCGAGTTCCAGATCGAACGCTTCGACGGCGCGGTTCGTACGATCTTTGAACAGGCGGCGCCGGTGCCGGGACAACACGGGTCCCCCGCGCGCATCGAAGGGATCACGCAGGACATCACCGATCGCGTCCAGGCGCAGCAGCGGATCCGCGAACTCGCCCATTACGATTCGACCACCGGGTTGCCGAACCGGCAGTTCTTTGCGCAGTTGGCGGCTCCCTCACTCGAGCGCGCGCTGCGCAACGGCAAGCGCTGCGCCGTGATGAGTCTCGACATCGACCGCTTCAATGGGGTCAACGACGCCTTCGGGCGCAGCCAGGGCGACGAGGTTCTGAAGACGGTCGCGGAGCGACTGCGCTCGTGGATTCGCGTCAGCGATCTCGCATCGCTCGGTCAGGCACCGGCCGACCACGGCGTGCTTGCCAGCGGCGGCGGCAGCGTCTTTACCCTGCTGGTCGCCGACCTCGAGGGACAGGAGCACGCCTCAGCCGTGGCGCAGCGGCTGCTGCAGGCGCTGGCCGAGCCGATCGTCGTGGAGAAACAGCCTCTGGTGCTGACGGCGAGCATCGGCATCGCATTCTTCCCGAACGATGCGCAAGATTTCGCCGGACTGAATCGTTGCGCGGAACAGGCTGTGCACGCCGCGCAGGACGCCGGGCGCGGGCAACAACGCTTCTTCGACGAGCGCATGAATGTCGATGCGGCCACCCGGCTGCTGCTCGAAACGGAACTGCGTCGCGCGATCGCGTGCGAGGAACTGCGCCTGCATTTTCAGCCGAAGGTCGATGCTGCGACCGGTCGCATCGTCGGGGCCGAAGCCCTGGTCCGCTGGCAGCACCCGGACCGTGGCACGCTATCGCCGCTGGAGTTCATCCCGCTGGCCGAGGAAACCGGGCTCATCGTGCCGCTGACCGACTGGGTCTTGGAGGCTGCCTGCATGAATCTGCGCGCCTGGCTCGACGCGGGCCTCGCGGCCGTCCCGCTGTCAGTGAATCTTTCCGCACCGAGCATCGCCGGCGTGACCCTGGCTCCCAAACTCGACGGGCTGCTGGAGCGGTTCGGGCTCACCGCGGCCTGCCTGACGCTGGAGATGACGGAAACGATGTTGATGCGCGACGCGAATACCGCGATGCCGCTGCTGGAGACGCTGCGCGCCCGGGGATACGGCCTGTCGCTCGACGACTTCGGCACCGGCTTTTCCTCGCTGAGCTACCTCAAGCGATTTCCAGTCGACGAGTTGAAGATCGACCGGGCCTTCGTCACCGATGTCGAACGCGGCGGCCGGGACGCTGCGCTCGCGGCCGCGATCATCGCACTCAGTCGGGAACTCGGGCTCAAGGTCGTGGCCGAGGGAGTCGAAACCCGCGCGCAGTCGGAGTTTCTATTGAATCGCGGCTGCCGCGTACAGCAGGGCTACCTGTTTTCAAGACCGGTGACCGCCGCGGCGTTCGCACAGTTGCTTCGAGTTGGCCTGTCGACACCGCTGGCGGCCCCGGCTGGCTCTTAGGCGAGGCAAACCACGGCACGACATCAGCGCCGAGCGTGGTCGGTTGATCACCGTGACGCTCAACAGGCCGTGCCCGCAAACGCAGCGGGTCCGCCACCGTCGGGAATTGTGCAGTAGTTAGCACAATCATGCTCGTTACCCCAATTTTCTGAGGTATCTTACCGATGATACTGGCGCCGAGTTTCAGCCAGCGGCGGCATGCCACCCTGGTAAGCTTCGATTCAGATGAAAAAGAGTCCTTCCAGCCACATACGCCTGACTTCGCATCCGTCGGGCGCGAAAGCGCCGCGGTTCCCCATCGATTGGGGGGCATCGAGCGCCCGGTTGCGCGGTCCGGTGCTCGGCTCCACAACCGCACGCGAAGTTCGCAACGTCATCGGCGCACATGGCGGCGCCTATTCGATCTACCGCGCACTCGCCGTTTCGAGTGGAACGCTGGACCCACTCGCCCGTCCCGACCTGCAGGGTACCGGACCATTGATCGAAATCGGCCCCCATCCGCAGTGGTTCGGACCTGAGCGGATCGTATCGCTCGATCCTTGGGGTCATCGGGTCGTCGAAGATTTCGAGGACGCGATCAATGGCGGGCTCGATATTCGTCCCACGATCGCGATCACCAAGGCGCATCTGGTGCTGCCGGAGGTTCGCGCCGCGATTGCGATGGGCCGCCTCGCCGAGGATGGCGTCGTGGTTCGTGCCGGCGGCGAAGTGGCCGTGATCAAGGCGGCGATCGATCCGGTGTGGCATCTGCCTGGCGTCGCGCAGCGCTTCGGCACGAGCGAGGCCTTGCTGCGGCGGACCTTGTTCGAGCAAACCGCAGGCATGTATCCCGAACTCGTGACCCGCGGGGACCTGCATGTTTTCTTGCCGCCCATCGGCGGTACCACGCTCTACATCTTCGGGGAACCATCCGCGATCGCCGATCCCGAGCGCCCGCTGACCTGCCGGATTCACGACGAATGCAATGGTTCGGACGTGTTCGGTTCGGATATCTGCACATGCCGGCCGTATCTCACACACGGTGTCGAGGAGTGCATTCGCAGCGCGCAGGCCGGCGGCGCCGGACTGATCGTCTACAACCGCAAGGAGGGGCGGGCGCTCGGCGAGGTGACGAAATTTCTGGTCTATAACGCCAGAAAACGCCAGGCCGGCGGCGACCAAGCCGCAACCTATTTCGAGCGCACCAAGTGCGTCGCGGGCGTACAAGACGCGCGATTCCAACAGCTGATGCCGTATGTCATTCATTGGCTCGGCATCACCAGCATCGATCACCTGGTGTCCATGTCGAATCTCAAATACGATGCGCTGATCGGCGCGGGAATCCAGATAGGCGCACGGGTTCCGCTACCGC
>Ga0116231_10004646_pt1 | contig 27662 bp, 16 predicted proteins | sample S1TSphgellanicum_2_FD_89695 | JGI IMG/M metagenome (GOLD analysis project Ga0116231, IMG submission 89695) | Host-associated microbial communities from peat moss isolated from Minnesota, USA - S1T2_Fd - Sphagnum magellanicum MG | ecosystem: Host-associated > Plants > Peat moss > Unclassified... | reverse complement strand
TGGTGTGTGTTTCCTTGAGCATACAATGGTGAGCCATAGGACTATGGTTCCCATGTAAATCAAGGGGTATGTATCCCAAGTGGTGGCGATCAGTCTCCCAATCCACTCGGTAGTACGCATGTTCGAACCGGTTGTCAATTGTGAAACCTAGTGCAAACAGGGCCTCTTGCCCAATGAGCACATCATAACTGGTGGCATTGGTGACTAAATATCTGACATGTAAGCAAAGCTCCTGATCTGTACCTTCATTGAAGTTAAACGCAATTGAATCCGAGTTTTCCCCAAGTACCTCCTCTACGTTCTCACTAGCGGTGTGAATTTGCCACATAGATTTATGTGGTTTGGAGTCAAACATGCCCATCTTCTTGGCAAATTAAACTCTAAGAATCATTAGTTGGGCACCTGTATCAAGAAGTACCACTCTGGGTGTATGTCCTCCCACTTGGATTGTTGACCCAGTATTGTTGACAATGGCAACTTCAGTAGCAATGGAAGTTCTCTCATTAAGCACCACCTTTGAAAATGAGTGAGAGACTTTGTGGAGAGAATGGCTATCCACAACACTTTTGCTGATTAACAAATCCACAAGTGAGGTCATCTTAACTCCTTTCTGATATGTGAATGTAAAATCAGAGGTAGGAAAGCTCACTAGTTTAACCATGCTAAAACTAGTGACCAGATTACGAACACCATTTGCAACACGTGAGCCAATCGAATGTTTCTCCAAGGTGTTGGATGGGACCTCTGTAGCATGTGGATTAGGGATTAGTAGAGGACTTGATGTAGTGTTCAAGGTATCTTTTAGTATTACAATTATGTCCCTGGTGTTTAGCTTCAAATCTTGAAAACTAAACAATGGTGTACTCACCAGCTTTTGCGCCATTTCATGCATTTGAAGTTGGCATTCCATAGTAAGCTAATTAGTGGAAAATTATGTGTTTTCTTGATGTACATGTACTCCTGGGCCACGGGAATTTGATGACCTAACAGCTTGTGGTGTAGTAGTCTCCTCCCCCCTCACCAACAAGGTGCGTTCTTCTTCCGTGTTGAGAGGACAAAAAGATTGTGGCATGACTGCTTGAGTTCCTTTAGCCCTGGTAATAGGACTTGAACTAGATGCGAGTCCATCAATCTGAATTATCTGCCTAGTGGCAGAAATTCTAGGTGCCACAGTAGCCTCTTGTGCCGCGACATAGGAAGGCAAGAAGAAGTAGCAAATTTTGGTGTGAGACTAGAATTGTGTGCAATGGAAAAAAAAAACTCCCTAACCATGGCATTGTGTGGGAGGCCATTGAATGACCTAGGAGGGCCTTCCTGTGATCCTAAACCTTGTACAGGTTGGGCATGATTAGCTGGTTGGGAGGACTTGCCTTTTAGATTATCAAGTTGGGCCCTCAATGATTCGAGTTCATTTTGTAAAGTTTGAGCTTGAATTGCATGGGCTTGAAGCACCTCCCTCTTGTTAGCATTGTGCTCCTTCTTCTTAGCATTCTTGTTGGAATTACCCTTGGTGGGCAAATATTGAGTGGAAGGCTGAGGTGCCTTGGCTTTTGGTTGAGGGATAGCGGAAGATGCTGGTAGATTTTGCCATGGTAATTGGAGTAGCTTCCGTTCCGGGAACTTGGCAAAACATATAACTTCCTAATGTCCCTCTTTCCCACAATAATCACAAAAGAAATCCTCGGAAGGAATGTTGCACTCATTAGCTTTGTGGGCAAGATTACCACAATAGTTGCAAAAAGGTAGGATGGGTGTAGCTGTGTGCACCGTTTTAGCCCTTGAAGAAGAATGTGATGATCTAGTTGGCGCAGCTGGTTTAGGCTGACTCCTTGAACGTGATGGAGGCCTCAGAGTACTAGCCTCATAGTGTGCATGAACCAGTTCCAGCTTTTTGAAAATGTTGTACACATCTGGCAAAGTGTATGAGTCTCCAAATTTTTTGCAAAAGCCCGTTACAAAACCTACGCATGGAGTGTTGGAGTACCTTCCAACGAACGAAGATACCGGTGGGCAGCTTCCAAGTTTGTGATGCTCTGGGTATCCTCTCCAGTTTGAAAAGCTTCTTGTAGAGCATCTTGAGGGTTTCATCCTTCTCCTGAGAGAAGGTGACGAGCTGCAAAATTTTTTCAGAACTTTTGACTACAAATTTCAGCTCAAGAATTCAAAAGAACTCCCCCACTGGATCGGCAAAAGCTGGTGCGTTGGTGGTGGGAGGAATGTTTGTGGTAGCAACAATGAGTTATTGAGGAAAAAGGTTTATTGAAGTAAGTACCGGGTTTGGATTATTGGGCACAGCCCCCTGATATGCAATTGCAGCTTGAGAGGCGATGGCGATGGCGATGGCTATGGCGTAAACTGGATTGGGAATCTGGGTGACGACCAAAATGCTTGCAGAATGTTGTTTGTAGACATCCAATGCTTCATAGTGCACACAATGGGCCAATTGTTTGAATGCAAAAGCTTCAGTGTAATTAACACCATATTTGAGCTCCAATTCGCAAACCATAGTTGAGAAAGTTGCCTTGAACTCCCTCAAAAAAATAGTATTTGGCCTTCCGTTGAACTTCTCAATTTTCCTAGATGAATTACTAACCTCCATGGTGTATATGGGTGTTGAGGTCATAGCTTGCAATGGAATATACAGTGATGGTGTGAAAAGAGGTGCAACAACAGGTGTACCCCATTGATGAGCCCCTCCAAATGGACTCTGATGTAGTGTAACCTGAACTTGAATTCCTAGTAGGGGTTGTATTGGATGACAATGGTGCTGTAGACAGTTAATGGTATTGTTGTGAAGATTGTGAGCTTAAAGAAATCGGTTCAAAGGATTGTGTGTTACTTCGTAGTTGATACCTGGGCTTTGGTTGAGCGGTAGTGCTTTCATCATTTGAGGACATGGTGTTGTCCCATGCCCCAAAATTTTGTAACAATACAAAGAACTAACTACAAAGTTCTAACACGACGTATGGTTTGAAGAATACAATGCGTTGTTGGGAATGACCCGTGATAGATAAACATCGCACGGAGGTTAAACGAATGTCCAATGAAGGTTGGATGAAGGTAAAACGAAAGTCAAACAAAGTTTGAATGAAAAGGCAGGACAACCGAATGGTAAGACGCATGACGACAAAATGCAAGATGGCAGGGCGTAGGACGGCAGGCGCAGGATATTAGGATGCATGACGAAAGTTGGACGAATGTTAAGCAAAACTTCGACCAGAGTTCGACAAATGTTAGATGGACCAAGGTCGGCCATCATCGTTGTGATGGCAGCGTTGCCGCTCGCAATGCTGCAATAGCGATGGCGTTGCGGTGGTGTTATTGTGGCATTGTTGCTGCAGCTTGTAACGATGGTGCTACGACGTTATTGTTATAGCTCGCAACAATGGTGTTGCGGCTACAGCTCACAATGATGGCGCTGCGGCGTTATTGCTGGGGCGTTGCTGCTATTGTTTGCAACGATGGTGCTACGGTGTTGTTGCGACGCTGTTGCTGCTGCAATTCACAACAATGGCGTTGCGGTGTTGTTATTATTGCGTTATTGCTGTTATAGCTCGCAGTGATGGCGTTGCAACACTATTGCTGTAGCGATGGTGTTGTGGCGCTGTTGCTGCGACGTTGCAGCGTTAACAGTTCGCAACGTTGTGGCGGTGTGGCTCTGTAGCTCGTAACGTTGCGATGCTGCGGCATTGTGGCACTGCAGCTCGTGACGTTGCGACGTTGTGGCGTTGCAGTTCGCGTCGCGGGAGTGTTGTAAGCTCGTGTTGCTTCAGCGATGTTATTTTGCAGCAGGCACCGCCGCTTAAATTTTTTTTTTAATACTTGATAGTTGCCATAGGAGGGTGCGTTTCTACGCATGAAAGAGAGAGAAAGAAAGAAAAAAAAGAGGGGGAATTTTAAATCCTATTAAGGATCCCGACTCTATTAGTTGGCAGGAATGGAATAACACAAGCTCCTTTCGATAACTATGCAAGATCCCTCCGATAATAGCAACACTAGCAGTAGCAACATGAGGAACAAAATCTCAAGAATTCAAAGGCAAAAGAAATTTTTTGCTTTCAACATTAAGCAACAAATAGTAAAGTTTTTCTAGAATTGAATTGCAAAGAAAGACGAACATGAAATGTATGTAGACGATGGCCGTGCAATGGCCGCCGTGAGCATTTAGAAATCCTAGCTTATTATGGAGGAAACTATCCTGACAAAGAAATTCTAGAAAAACTAAAAAGAGAAAGGAAGGGCTTGGCCTTTTATATAGGTGCCAACAAACTGAAACCTTAAGTACCTAATAACGTATAAGCACCTAAGACCGTACATTAACCCTCAAAGCGCACATGGGCATGCCCGTAACTAGCCATCATGTATGAGGCCATGTACGGGCATGACAAATACAAACTTTCAACATCTAAAACCAAAAGTAAGAACTTTGAACATCTAAGAGTAAAAACAATAACCTTTAACATCAAAAAGTAAAAGTAAGAATCTTCAACATTAAAAGAAACAACAAAAACCTTCAACATTCAAATGCAAAAGCAAAAACCTTCAACTTCTCTAAGAGTAAAAACCTTCAACCTTTATAAGAACAAAGACAAGAACCTTCAACCTCTAAGAACAAAAACAAAAGCCTTCAACCTTTGTAAGAGCAAAAACAAGACCTTTCAAATTTCAAAAACAAAAACAAAAGCCCATAAACATAAGTGCATGAAGGTTGTTGATGCATTGGGGTAGATTTGTTGATACATTGCCATGTGTCATTTGCTTAAGAGTTTCCTTCCCAAATTTCAGATCTTTAAATTTCAAATTTTAAGTTGAAATACAATTGCATATTAGTTGCAAACAAGTTGAAATGTCATATATATTGGGTGGTGGAAATGTATACACATGGCATGATTGTACGTGTTGCTCAAGGTTGTACATTTGTTACAAAGTAGTCGTTGATTAGTAATTAAATTTATCCTAGTTGTGATGTAGTTGTTACATGTGACTAAAATGCAATTTGTTAACAAAGTCAAACATGGTTGACTACAACCATATATATAGTACATACATTGTATTGTATGAATATACATTTTGCAACTAATTTGCAACTACAATACAACTCCTTGATTATCTAATGTTACATTATATTTATTAATTTGTCATATTTCCATGGGACAATTGCAATGCAGTTGTATATTAGTTGTTTTGGAGCTCTAATTGTAAGATAGTCTTGTTGTTGTGGACACAATTTCTCATAGTGTCCCTTAGGTTTGTCATATGGTTTTAAAGGTAAATAATCATGTTGATTTTTAATTTTGTATGTAATGCAAACTTGAGGTGGCTTCTTTAGTTCCCATAAGAAAAAAGGGTGTGAAAATTTTAGGATGGAATTAAAATGGGCTTGTTAAATTGAACTCAAGATGAAATCAATTTACACAAACCAAAAAGTAGCACAATTCTTGCAAACTGAAGTCAAATTGATGAAGGAACTAAGTCATGGGAAACACACGTTCACATGACTCATCACAACCCAAACTTGGGAGGAATCACCATTCTATTCCCTATAATAAATTTTGTAAATGATAGTAGGGACTACATTAAAATGTCACAAATTCCCAAGACTCCCAAATGGGAATTCTAAAATTGCCAAGTTATGAATCCTTTTATTTTGTGAGCTCATAATTCTTTCATATGGACTCTAATTCAAAAGTTCTAAAATGCAAAGTTGTTGTTTTTGAATTTTTTTTTCCAATGACATATCATAATTCTTAATCGAATGTGATTTGACCCATCTATCAAACATTTACTTGTTAAAAGTTCATTTGTTAATTTGATTCTTGATCATTCAATTGACCATATTTTGTATTTCAATTAAATATTTAAATTGGGGGCATGACCTCGCTTTAAAAGTTTAATTTCTAAGGCTTTTCCAATGGTTTATAGAAGGCATAATTTGGACAAGGTTTGGTTTCTCAAATTTTGTTCTGAAGTTGCATAACATTTTGAGATTCCAAATTTTCAATTTAGTGGGAATGCAGTAAGTAAGAAGTGTTCTTCTTACACTCCCATTGAGAAGGGGAGTGTGTTTGGGTGCTTCCCTTACTTAAACTTACTTTTAGCCCATTTCCCATTTGTCTTGACCCAACTTTGGTTGCAAGCCCAAGGATAAAGTTAAAACATTCCTTACAATTCTTTTCTTTCTGGAGAGGAGGGTGGGGGGTTTGGGTCATGGTTACTCATGCAATAACTTAAATTCACAAACCCTAAGTATTTAAAATAGGGTTGCATCTTGGGGCATCCATGACCCTTAGACATTCCTTGATGTGTTGAACATCTCTCTCTCGACATCTTGATAAGCAATAAAGTCCCACTCCCTGTACTTTCACCGATGTAATTACTATTTTCATTGGGTTTTTGGGGTTCAGACTTACCTCGCACATTGGGGACTATACCAGGACGACAAGAGAATGTCAATGGACATGGGGAACAATGACATGGACAAGGGAATGTATCGATATTTGATGTGGCACCAGAAATAATACTGGGACTAGTGTTCCCCTTCTCCGGCTATTGTTGACCTGGGCGTTCCGCTCATGTCTGGTGTCTACATAGGCTTTACCGTCTGATTTATCTCTTTATTCTGAAGAATTATAGCCCCACTTACCAATTGTGTGCAGCTGATGGATTTCACCGTGTTCCTGCAATATAGTTCTGCATTTTTCCCTGCCTTGTAACATCGGGGAACGGGCCTATTTATGGCACATTCTGCCAGTGCAGTCACTAAGACCATCGCCAGCGGTGCTCCGTATGTAAAATTGGATGAATCGAAAAGTCAAAATATGCCGGTTTGGCTCAGGAAAATGGTTTTGGGTCAGCATTTGCGGTGGCTGGTGAGAGGCGCAGCAACGCTTTGCACCTGCTGTTTTGCACCTGGTGTAAGAGTGTAATAAATATGATCTGACTGCTGCTTAGTGTTTCTGATTGGCCTATCGTAATGATTGCTCCGGATGGTTCGCTACACGTATTGGCTGTCCCAGTTTCAGTTTTATGGGTTGGGTTGTAACAAAGTAATAACTAAACTTGGATGTGAAAAATATTTTTGTAGGGTTGCATACTGAGTATTGCTGGAGTTGCTCTAAGCTTGCCTCGCCAGATTCGCCCCGTGATTAGCAGAGTACACCAAATGGCTAATCCTCTAGTATGTACGATCCCTCCTGCTCCTAAATTGTAGGTGTAAGATCCATTGTCTTTCTGAAGAGGGATATTCATGGATATTCATGGATTCCAAATACACTAGGAAATTCCTCCCAGAACTTTACATTGAGAACTTCAGTGTAAATTATATTTTCAAAATAAGTGAAAACAATATGGTGCTACCCAGTGACTTTTTTGTGCTGAAAATTCGTCATTTTGCTATTAATTTTTTTTCCCCATGCAACATGGTCTAGGGAGCTTGTTGAATTTTTTTGAAACAATTGTCACATTTTGAGGAAGAAAGTTATGAAATTGTCAAGATTTTTGGAGGATTTTAGCAGATTTCTAACTTGTTTCTGTTGAAGTCGCCATATTTAGCTAATAGATTCTAGTGGTTTACCAATATGGATTCTTAGATTTTCTATTTCTCTATTTGTCTTGTAGCCAGATTTGGCTAAATCCTCTTATGACTGATCATCACTTTTGAAGCAACTTTTGAGAAAATTGAAAAAAAAACACCGATGCTACCTTACCAACTTTGACACATGTCTATGGATTAATTAATTAATTTTGAAAATTTCGTTTGGACAAATAAATATTCTCCTGCACAAATTTTTGTTATTTCAATTAATTTTTTTTATAGCATTTCTGAAAATAATATACCAATTATTGTCGAAGCTGCCAACGTAGTAATGTGTGGAAACCCTAATCCTTGAGGCTCGTCTTCTTTGATTCAGGAAAACAGGAGCGAGCGTAGGGCGTGTGTTGCGAGCTTCGTTTCTCCCTTTTGGGAAAAATAAAAAAAAGGAAAACTTTGGGGCTGTGCGTCGCGTGGTTGGAGTCGCCATGATTCTGTGTGTATTGTTCTCCAACAGGGCCGGCAATGTGCTGCTGGAGAGGTTCCACGGGCTGCCGGCGGAGGAGCGGCTGCACTGGCGATCGTTCCTGGTGAAGCTTGTGGGTGAGAATCTGAAGACGGCGCGGGATGACGAGGTTTTTGTGGCGTCGCATAAGTCCGTATTTATCGTCTACACTGTGACCGGCGACATCTGTGTGTTCGCGGTCGGGAAGGACCTGTACGACGAGCTGGCGCTCATGGAGGTGCTCAACACCGTCACGTCTTCGGTTAAAGATGTGTGCAAGAAGGCGCCTAGCGAGCGCCTGTTCCTCGAGAAGTATGGTAAGATATGCCTCTGCCTGGATGAGATCGTATCGCAGGGATCTCTGGAGCACACGGACAAAGACCGCATTAGAAGGCTGAATAGGTTGAAGCCTCTGGCTGAATGATGAAACCCTTGAATTGGAAGGTCACCGCAAGTACATGTGGGATGTGCAATCTTCTTTCACAAATTTCCTGATGGTGGAGTCATAGGACCTTGTGCTCCTAGCCAGACATCCCACATACTTGAACCAGCTGAAGCCCTGAGCACAATGGTGCAGGAAATGTTAGGGTTTCTCACATCAATTACTTTCTTTACCGTTTTAGCAGCAGGAGAAATTCCTTAATGGCTAATTGGCCTCTGCCACACTGGGTTTGGACAATTATATAATCTAGGAGCCACCTCTATATCATCGTGTAGCTAAAGAATAATGATGTAGCTTGGATTGCAAATCTTGCAAGATGAGAATGCAAGCAGGCATCTGGAAGTTCTGCTGATCTTCCAACAGTTGGGGAGGAGGGCAGAGGGACAAAACAATTGCAGTCTAGGCAGGTTGGCAGCAATTTTTTATCAATGGTCTGTTCTGCAGTTTCCCTTGTTGATGACATGGGTGATTGAGCTGAAAGAAGCTAGACCCACAATGCATGAGTATGTCTATATATGCAGCTTGTGCAGCAACATTCAGCAAGGATAATTTTGAGTGATTGTAAGGGCAGGTGTTATCAAGTGCTTGGGACTTTTCCCATTTGAAACCCTGAAAACCTTAGACTGCTGAGTGGTGTAAGATATGGACCGGAAATTCTCAAGGCTCCCCAATTATATCTGACCATTCAGTGAACTTGCTTAACTTGCAGACTGTTGGATCCATTACTGACTTCTGGGCACTTTAGTTTCTGCTTCAAAGAGTGCTCAGCCTACATAATGCATATCCTCTGTATGGTTAATGTAGTCTAGCATCCTTACCTACTGGTTGTAGCTTGAATGTGGATACTACTGTTTTCTCTTATAAGCTAAGCCTCTTGAATGGTAGCTGATGTCGCAACTGAGTCTTCCTGTTGCTTGGTAAGTACTACAGAAACTTAGGATGCCAATTTTCTTACAAATATTTTCCCTCCTTTTAAGCAGATTATTATATACTTATCTACATCCAACTGTTGGGAGCTGATGAAGTCATAGCATGGTAATTTTATCTAGTCACTGTTATTCATGCTGAAGGTTGTCGGATACTTTGTGGTGACATTCACAAGGTTATGACAGCACTTGTTCTTGTCATCTTTTTGTTTGGCCTGACCTCACACACACATATGTCTGGTTACTTTACATGGTTTGTGCAGTTTCCCTATGCAATTACACTGCTATTAATGTAGTCTACTACTTCTGCTGGAAGGTGGGTAATGATTGGTTCCAGGGTTCCCCAGTCCTACATGCTCTTTATTCAAGAGTGGAGGGTGAGGGTCAAGGCCAAGTAGTAGATCTTGACATTCATACATTTCTCTAGGATGAACTGTTCATGGTGAGAATGCCTGATAATATCGTTATGCTGGGTTCCCAACATCACCAACAGTCTTGCTTTACTCTCATTGTCATCAATATGTGACAGTATTCTTTCATTTCTTTGTGCACTTTGGGATAAGAATTCTTTTTCCATGCTGCTGGTTTTTGGTCAGATCTGAAGTATCCAGTTCCTTATTATATGGTGTCATCTCTAAATTCTTTTCACATTGCCTAAAATTGTGAGTACTGAAATGAATTCTTGGTACTTATGAGGTCTTTTGATGTCCTGAGTGCCCAATGTGAGTTTCAAATTCCTCATCCTGAAAATTGTTGTCTCTACATTCTTTCCAAATCTTTCCCTAAATTAGCAGAGTTTGACAACTTAGTTAGGTGGACACACTTCTAGACTAATAGACTAAGTTTGAGTCTACATCATGTCAAGTCTGAGAACTCAGCTTCTAGTGTGAATGTAATCTGATCCCATGAGACCTGTAATAATGAATGTTGAAGTTTCTGAACATGATGATGTTGTAGAAAGACTGAATGTGGATGTGCCTGGTGCAAATAATGTGTTTTGGGCTTTGCCAATAACTCTGACATATGAATGACTTTAACACCATTGCTCACAGTAATCTTATAATGCTTATAGTAAGCCTCCTCAACTTTTATTTGGCTTCATGGCCATCTTTATTCGGATAGGCCTATCTATCATCCCAATTCTAAAACGTTTCTCTCTTAACAATATTATGCCTGGAACTACTCTCTGTGGACAGGCCTCCTATCCAAAACAAGAGTTACTTGATCATAAACCAGTCTCCAAAACTTGAGTCTATGATGGGTGAACTTGTCTACAATGGGAGGTTTGTCCCACCTTGAACATGTGATGGCATGAACATGTCTTTACAGATATGACTCATCTATACTGGGGCCTGACTAATTGTCCCTTCTAGTGTTGGTTAACCCTTGAAATGGTTGTGTTTACTCAGATTGACTCCAAAAAATTTTGTATCTAAATGTTCCCTAATAGGGTTCACCTATTTATGTGGTACTATCTTTTCAAAGATTACCACCTTGGACCAATTCAGTTCCTCATTCTAGTATCCTTTGTACTTCAATGATTCATATGTAGGTAAATGGGTCTGTGACTGCAAATCAAAGAAGCTTGATTGGTGTATTTTAGGCCTTTATGTATCAAAGTCATATTCTCAATTCAACCACATAATTCTAGGGTGAAAGCACGATCAATTAGACACAAAAAGTAGTTATCATTCATGCAGTTATAGTTTTGCACATAAATGCAAGAAAGTAAAGTCAAAACATTTTCAATCATTATCAAACCATCATGTTGCTCAATAGTGGGTTTATAATTTGTTGTATACAAAGTTTAAAAGACTTTCATATAATAAAAGTAGATGAAAAATATTTTTGAAACATATTAGCCAAAATGTGTTCAAAAATATTTTTACATTAGAAAGCTTGATATATTATTACTTTCAAATTAAAAATTGAAAGCACATAAGTACATTTTAGTGCAACAATATCCAAGAAAGTAGAAAAATCCAATATTTTTCCTACTTTAAGCCTACTTTTTATGAATCAGATGCTTGGAAAGTAAAAAAAATCTACTTGTAATTTTGAAAAATCTACTTAAATGAACATTAAACATGCAATTTTGTTATATCATTGTTATAAAATCAAAGAACATGCCCATATTGATCATTGGAATAAATAATATTTTAAAGTTTATTATATGAAGGTGTATTTTATGGCTACTTTCCATTTATGCAAACAAGGATCATGGAGTGTCTAATTGATCATGTTTTCACTTTCTAATGTAATCTTAGCTAAATTCATACTTGATTTTTTTGTAGGGTTCACTTTTATATTACCCATTGAATTTAGGGTTAACAAGATCCTTGAATAAACCAAGAAAATAAAGGTTGAAATTGCAAGGTCATACACTACCCTACCACATATTTCTCCTATTTACTAACCAAAAAGTTACTTTCAACTTCATTCACACCATTTGCCTTCAATCATTCCATCTTCAATAACTTTTTGCTACATGCCAATCTTCATCCAAATTTCAGTCATGCTTTCAACACATTCAACTAGACTATTTGTTCAAGAACCCACCATCTCGTTCAAAGTTCAAACATAGCAACCTTCACAACAAATCATTGTGTTTTTGTGTATCCCTCTTGAGTTAAATACAAGCAAGTTTAATGCTTGGAAGGGCCCTACAAGAATGCTCTTAAAAGTTTTTTGATCCAAAAATACTCACATTTCCAACTTGTTTTTATACTTCAATACTAGCTAGCTACTTATTCATTTTAACAAGCTTTTAGGCAAACAACAAGATATAGACCTAGAACTATACATGGTTATTAAGTGTGACCTCACCTTGGCAATGTACCTCATATTGAGAACAAGAAGTCAAATAAAAATCAATGCATTTTTTTGGAACTTTATTACAATGGTAGTTTGCCCATTTATTATAAGAACACCTTCCACAACAAGAGTAAAAACTAATGCTTGAACCCCCTAGATTGTTAATGCCTTGGTGATATGCATTTCCAACTCCATTTGGCTTGGTTTATTGGTCTTGCTCTTTGTTCAACATGTTAAAGCATGAAGACATTCACCTCTTGGATACATATGGTTTGAGGGAGTCCATCCTCACTCAAACCCTAATTTCACTTCTTGCAAAAGTTTACCTACCTTGTGATTTTCATTTGACTTAAAACACAAGGTTGAGGTGTTGGATTTACCTAGAACCAACTTATTATCATTAATTGTTACTTAATTCCACCACCTTAAGGCCTATCACATCTTAATTTTCAAACTGATTCATTAAATTTTTTAAGGTAAATATTTTTTCATCAATTTGGCATCCACACACAAAATTTCAGATTTTAATTGCCAACCCTTAAAACTCATTGGGTTTTTAATTATGCCCAACAATCATTTTAAAAATGTATTTTTGAAAGTTTACATTATTGCTTTTCCAAGTGTACATATCAGGGTTTTTTTTTTAGCAATTTGTTGCCAAATTGCGACAACCAAAATAGGTCTACGAAATGGAATTAAGATTTTTTGTAATATATATATTTGAAATTGCTTTAAAACCCCCCTTTCACTACACCTGGGAGCCAAATCGTCATTGAAGAAAAAACCCTCATCACCTATTGCTGCCTTTGAAAAAAAGTAGCATTTGCCAAAAGGGTAGAAAGCAAAATGTCGCATTGCCATTAGTCGACAAAAAATATTTAGGGTTTCATTGATAGCACTTTGTTTTGATTAGAGATCGCTCCATTGCGATATTGGGCATTGTTGGATTCACCAGACTTCAACGGTTGGATGTGCAAGTTGGCCAAAATAATTAATCTTTCTCATTTAGTTTCGCCTGCATTGGATCCATTTTCCTGGCATTTCCATATGTGCATTCAAAGCTTTTGTATGTGCAATGTGCAATCAAGGTTTCTATAATATGTGTTTGGCGGCAATGTTTAATGGTGAACATTGGGGGATAAATAATCCAAGTATATTATGGTTCAATTCCAAATTGAAACTTGTGTAATGTGAAGCTTAAGATTTATGTTCATTGAACATTTTTGCAAGTGTTTTTGTGATTTTACTTAATGAAGATTTATTTGTGAAGGGTAGTTGCCAATAATTGTGAGACTCGAAACTCAAGCCATAGTGGAATGGATGGATCATAGGAGGTAATCGAGCTCCATAATGCAATGTTGAAGCCTCTAGAATCTAGATGTTTAGGTTAACTCTAGAGTTTGAAGCTCAAGCGACGAACAAGATAAAAGCCACAACTTTCAAATTTGAACTTTGTTGATTTACACATTGCAGTTCTTCATAGATTTCTTGGTAGGTTTCCTTGATTTCTTCTTCTTTTGTTTTCCAAATTGTTTGTCTAGCTTTTCAAGTGTGTGTGTTGATTGGAGTGAAGTCAAATTTCTTGATTCCTTGTTTGATCAATAAGTCCTAAAGCTAGACTCTTGAGTTGAATTTCAAATAGAGTGATCTTGTCTTTCCTTGAGGTCAATCATTTCTGTCACTTGAGCTCTAATGCAAACCCATGGTTCCACTATAACCACCCAATTTCAAGTTTATGCTTTTTTTTTATAGGGTTAGGTTTTGGTATTTCGATCCTTATTCAAAGTTCAACTTTTTGCTCTTCAACCCTAAGTTCTTCCAAGTTTCCATCCATTTCCATTTTTCTAGCCATTGATCCATTTTAGGCTAGTACCTCCCATGCAAATGAACCACCTTTGAAAAAACCTAAAAGATCCTATGACAAATATAGGGTTTTCCAAGATACTTGGGTAGTGCAATTTCCTTGGGTTTAGTTCGTTTTGAGACTAGATGGTTTAGTTTCTCAAGTCAAGTGTGTCATATGTTCTACCATTGATAGAAAAGAAAATTCTTGTCTCCCAAGTTGGATATTCTCCAAAAACGTGCCAATCATCGTAGGGCTATAGTTGCTACTTTTGATGTTGCCATGGGAGATTGGTATTACAATAATGATGCTACCCACAACAAAAACGAAAGGATTTATATGAGTAGAGGCAAAGAGTTTGTACTCAACTTGGTTCAATCTAAGGTTCACGCAAGCTCCAAATTTTTTTTTCTAGTTTGTGAGTATTTTTCATTTGTTAAGCCATGGGTGATCGATGATAAAATTTGAATCTCTTAGAGATTTGTACTTGCTATTAAATGTCAAGAACAACCCAAGGAAACACTAGATTGATAATAGTGGTGGGAAATGGTATAATCAATGCACAAAGTTGTGTTGTAAAACACAAAAACTACTGTGTGAGATTTTGCTTTCTTTGCTTTGAGTGTAGATGAGAGGACAACTATTAACAATCAACAATGGATAAACTTGCATGCTTATGTGATGCAAAATTGGATTCACATTCCAATTTTATTAACCTTGGAATGAGTCAAGGTGGGTGCCATAATCGAAAACAACACTGCCATTATCTTATCGTGAAGTTCGGAGGTTTAGTTGAAGAGTAACTTGCCTCTTGTTGGGTTTGTCTTGGGTGTGACGAGGACTTTGTGTTTCAAGGTCATCACATTGGCATTTACTACACAAGTGAAAGAGAACACCGCTCTTTATCTCCTTGGTGTGCACTACATGGCACATCAAACTAACTTGGCAATTGTTGTTTTGTTGAAAATGCCTCTCATGTCTCACAATGAAGCAATGTTACAATCCTTGTATGCATTTTTTATTCATAGCCCGAAGAAGTATCTTGAGTTTGTAAAGCTTGTAAAGACACTTGCTATTAAAGGCCAGAAGTTGCTATGGAATGTGAAGATGCGTTGGATCAACATGTTGAGCCTTCTTAAGCACGTTATGTTTAAGTATAAATCCTTGATCATGAAGATGCATCTTGATTCATCCAAAACCAAGGCAGCTCAAAACAATTTGGTTTTGCTTGGTGACCCTGAACTTATTCTTGGTTTGCCATGTTCGTTGTTCATGTTGGAAGTCATGCAAATTTTTATCAAATTTGCACAACATTGGGATGTGTTCATTGTTGAGTTTGTGGATGTTGTGAAGCTTGCAAAGGCGGAGTTGTTCCACTTGTACATTGATTCATATTCTTATTTTGAGGGTCCTACCTTTGATGCCTTTAATTCTCTGATCAACCAACAACTACCTTTAAATTGGTGGTCTGATTCTACACATCCACAATAGATTTTTGGCTTGAAGATCAATGAACAAACATTTGGCGTGCACACTTGATCTAGTGATGAATTTTGCCATCTAGTTCATGAAGAGGATGTAATCATAGTGGTAGCCAAGGTGTGGCAAACATGCACAAAAAATAACTTAGATTTTAATTTTCAAATTGTAATGGTGATTTCCTGACCATGAGATAATGAGTGGGATGGGGATGATTTATCCTCAATACTAGTTGAATTCTAAAATGTATGATGTAACATTTCCAATCCATTTGGTAGTTATCAAGGCTGCATTTTCTGTTCCCAAGAAAACCAAAGTTGGAGCCTTTGTTCAACCACTATTAGATTCGAAATTGCTTAATGAGTAGTCTTTTTTTTTCCAACTAATTATGAGTCACAATGCAGAGCCAATAATGGTTGAGAGCTCTGATAATAACTTCGTCTCTAGATTATGGATGAAGATCATTAGCTTCCCTATTATGATATGCAAGTTAAGTGAGTATAAAAAGTTGGTTGAAATTGCTATGGTTCAGGTCTTGGGTTTCGTGGAGGATGAAAGGACTTTTAGCAATTTAACCTTCATGAAGAACCGGCTACGAAACCGTTTGACAACACATTTGGATGTTTGTGTTTGCATGTTTAGCTAAATGTTTTTTAGCTTGTCTACTTTTCCATATGATGATGTTATTCTAGGTTGGAAAGATTAGAAGGTTAGGTACCAAGCAAATTGGTAAAGCTTTGCAATTTTTGGGCAATTTTGTTTAGCATAAATCTTAGTGCCTTTTTGTTTTGAGGCATCAAGATTTGGGATTCAGCTTGCTAGTTTTAGATTGCAACAAATTCAAAGTGTTTTCAAGTTCAAAATGTTGCTCATCTAAAGCACATTTTTTTTCATTTAAATTTTTTTTGGTGTTTTGTTTTGATGTATCATATTATTGCTTGCAAAGAAATGTCTTGATTTTGATTGTTCCATTTTGATTGCAAATGATCAATTTTGATGTGCAAAAAAACATGTGGGTGTTGGGGTTGGATGTTTGAAGGTTTTTGTTTGCTGATTTTTTTTCTAATGTGTGGAAGGTGCAAACCTTCCTTATTGCATGGGCAAGACCTTTGTGGTTGGGGTTTGACTTTGTCGGGGAAGCTTTCCTTTTAATTAAGTTTTGAATAATTTGGCTGAAGCATTAAGGAACCCAAATATATGGCAAATTAGGTGTGTGTCACCAAAACAAAAATAGTATATACATGCAGATTGCCAAAACACAGATGTTGTAAACATGTTAATCACCAAAAATGTTTAATTTTAAAATCTAATAATTGTCAAAATATATATACTCAAAAATTCATTGTTGCCAAATAACCAATTACTTTTTTAAAAACATAGCTAAAAAACAACAAAAATATTAAAGGGGATGCTTGAAATTGCAACTTGGAAAACCTTTCAATTGTAAACTTTGCTCTGCCAACAAAATGGCATTAGCCTTTTTGGCCTCCACGCATTTTTGAAAAAAAAACCCTAGTACATATGGGATTTATGGTTTGTACTATTATATCATTGCAATTGTTTTGAAATTGCAATACGAAATGAGTTTACAAATGGCACCCTTGTGTGTGTTTTGATAATGTGTGCATTTCTAGGGGCTGCATGATCTTTGGTCAAATTTTAAAATTTTGGATTTTGTTGAGATTTGTTGCAACTATCATGTAATTGCAATGGAAAACCATAGAAATTAGTGTTGAAATTTTGGTATGTTTATGATGGATGGCCAAGATAATGAAGAGATAATTATGACTTTGAGACTTGAAAGAAAACATTTTAGATGTTGAAATTCCCAAGTTTCCATACTTTTGATTTTATGTTTTTGTCCATGTAGCCTTGTGTGTTTGGAACATTGAATCTTGGAAATGTGTATGCTTAAATGCAAGGTAAATGTGTATGAATCCTTTGAATTCATTTTGGAATGCATTTTGAAACCATGTTTTAATTATAGTTTAGCTCGTATATTTTCAAGAAGTGATGTTCATTACAAATCTGAATTCTCATCTAGGATAAAAGCTTTAATCTAGGATTTGAGCACTAGGATATTTTATGCAAGCCCATTAAGGTAATAAAAGTTTTTTGCAAGCTCTTGAAGGGTCTAATCAAGATTATAGAAACCAAAAGGAATGTTTAGATAATTCTTGAGCAATCTTGATTGGTTGATGTGGTAACACAAGGTTGGTCCAACAATGTTGAGATGGTGTTGAAAGATTGATTTTTATATTGTTTCACAATCTTTTTTTAACAAAAAATTTAATAATTTAAAAACATGCTAAAAGATATTTTATATCCATTGAACTGTTTTCACTTATTAGAATTTAAATTTATATGCTAAAAAACATTGTATAAATATAACACACATTTTCAACGTTAATTTGATATATTAGACTTTCAAACATGTCAATTGATAAGCATTTGCTATGCCAAAGACACGGCTTTCTTTTGTGCTTGCATCATGAAATAGTTTATTTTGCCTTCACTTTTTGAGACTTCTATGTAGGTGTGTGTGTACATATTCAATGTTTTCTTCCTTTGATTATAATTTGTACATATTAAAGTCATTTGTAAAGTCATCGTGTCTTTGGACCCTAATTCCCCAAATCCATGTTTCATCCACACTTTGAGTGTAATTGGAAAGTGAGAAAAATTGGGTACCATTTGATGAAACTAGGTATCACTTCACAACATTGAAAAAATTGATTTTGACAAGATTCACAACTAATGCATGTGAATAGATTAGCTACTACCAAAGAGATTTGGGATCATTTAGTGTAATTTGTGAATCAAAACAACAATTGAACAAACTTTTTCTCAAAAAAAGAAATTCAACCTTAAAAATGAGTAGTTCCAACTCTATAATTAACAAGGTTAAACAAGTGGTGAAATGTCTAGATGTTATTGAAGCTAAATAGAGGAGATTGATGTTGTGATGACATTGTTGAGTCATTTACTAAACACTTACATCAAGTTAGTAGTGGCTTTAGAGTTTAGAGTTGACAATCTTTCATTTGAGTAGACCATTGCATAAAGACTTGAAGAAGGAAAAATCAATTTTGAGAGTTAGAAGAAAAGAAAATGAAAAAAAAGGAGTCTAGAAGGAATCTTGAGAATTGTATATGTAATTGTTGAGATTGTAGGGTTACAATTGTAGATTATAGGAGGGCATTTGCTTGGCATAGCAACCAAGGTTCCCCCATATGGCATGCCATCCTACTTGTACAAGTGAGAGGGTTGCCATATTTAGCAGTCATTATGATTGGTGTAGTACACTTGGCCACTTGGCTTACAATGGTAAAAATAATGGAGCAAAATGGGAGCTTTGAAAATGGGAGACATGTTTCAAGCCAAGTGAATGTTGCTGTGGATGAAAATGAAGAAATTGAAGATCATCATGCTTTCTATGCAAACACCAGCAAGATGTTACACACTTCAATACTAAACTTAGGAGGGTCAAGATATTTGTGTTTTGAATGTGCATGCTTCATTGAATTTGAGAAAATCCCACAAAAGTTGATCTAAGTAGGAGTTTCGTGTTTGCATACCAATTACAAGGCAATTCACATTACTGCCAATTAGCTTCATTAGTTGTCAAGTGTAAGCTCATTCATAGTAAAACCATCCATCAAAATGATGTTCATTCAACCAATTCTCAATGATCACTTCACGGGTACAAGTTGACAGAATTAACTATGCATCATGCTCCCCAGTCTCAACCATTGGCTTCAAGTTTACATATTTAGGATTGAAGAAAATGAATGGTGTAACAATCACAAGGTGAGTGAAAAGCTATACATGTACATTAGAATGCCAAAACAGCTTTCTCTAGCCATATGACACAGAAAAATAGAACACTTATTGATGAACTTGTGTCAGAACAAGATGATACGATTTCCATAAGTTGAGAGAAAACAGAGAGAATGTGACCTATTGGAGACTTTTGAGTGGACATTGATAGCCTGTATGCTAAATTTGTCTGCAAGTTTCACTCCAAGAGAATGTGATTTTTCTCACACAATAAGTTGCAGCTCATGACATGTCTGAGGTAACTTTGTGGTTTCATCCATTACAATGTACGATATTTAGTGTTTATTGTGGCATATATTACATTAAAATGGCAATTTGACATTAGGTTATGGCACTTATTGCTTTTTTGTGTGAGAAAAACGACATTCTCTTGTAGTGTTTCAAAGTTTCTATGTTGAAATTCCATAGTTTCACATGTGAATTTAATTTCATGTTGGGTTTTGAGGGATCTCTCTATGCTCTGCTAAGACTGTAGGTCCAAACTCCAAACCTTTCTCCAGAAATGGGTTTGTAACAGAAAATTGTTCACTAGTTTTCTGCTCATAATGTAGAGATTTCTTCAACACAATTTCTCCAAGAAAAACTATAAGGCCTAAGCATATAAACTGACAAGTTTCCTTGATTCTATGTCTGCTGAATGTGGAATACATATCAATATGCACATGGAGCCCTTGAATTCCTGATCAAATGTTACATCATCTTCAAGTCATCTCAGATCAATACAACCTCTCAAGCATAAAATCTTGCCTCAAAACTCAATCCATTCTTCATGACATTTCCTTCCTCACAACAGCTTACTGAAAACCTCCCTAATCTCTCTGAAACTAACAGTCTAGAGACACAAATAACATACATTCTCCATTCTACACACAAAGTAATCTCTACATCACACATGTTTGGGTTATATATTTGTCTCCTTGGTCCTCCAACAATACTCAATTATGGATGATGATGATCTTCTTAGCAAGTTCATTGGCAGGACACAGATGACAACACAAGCAAGAACTGGCAAGACAACAGATTAGGAGAACCATAAGGAAGTTATGGATTAATCTAGTGCTAAAAATTCCATCATAGGCAATACTCCTCTAGATCCTGACAGTGAAAATCAATTCCAAGAATTAGAGACCAAACTTGTGCTAAGAAAGTTTTGTAGGGTTTTTGAACAGAGGTGAGGCATGTGTGGAGCTGCAAGTTGATCTTACCTTCTCTCAGAAACAAAAATCATGTCAGGTATCAAAGACAAGATCTCATGGACATCTTCCCTGGTGAGAGAAAAAAGATTAGCTTTGTGACTTTTGCACTTCTAGAGAAACCCTGTGCTATTCAATCATAGACCAAGCTTGCCAAGGCTGGGCAGATGAGTAAAATTTGTGACCATTGAAACTTTTATAACCATAAAAAGCATGCAATACTATGAAAGGATGGATCATGGGCATGATGTGCAATCGATCAGTCCTCATGAGGAAGAATTTTCTGGCATTTTTTTCTCATGAAAGGTCATGCTAACAAGTTGAGCAGGAATTTGGGCTTTTTGGTGAGTGAGGATGATAATCTTCTTCTGATCAGCTGGGTCAACAGCAAGATTTCATGGTCTCTCGCAGCGTAATGTTGGATATCATGGACCTATGATCTGAGCTGAACTCCTGAAAACAGACTTTGCATGCTAATTAAGAGGAGGTGGAGCGGAGAAGCAGACCAGAATTGGACTGTTTGCAGTGGGCTATGGCTCCTTGCACTGCATTATGTTGCTCAGAAATGGTGCTCTGGTTGATTGTTACTCCGCGTGTGGCAGCTAGGCTCATTCCAGCACTGGTGTGAGAAGTTGGGTTCACAGATTTGGACCTGGGAGTCATGACACTCGAAGCTATGATTCTTGAGATTTTGGAGCCTGTTGTTGTTGCTGCTGCTGCTGCATGAGCTTTGGTACCGGTTCCGGACTCTGATGACGATGCCTGCAGCTTTATGGTGGGGAGACTGCTGCTACTACCATATGATTTTCTTGAAGGAGTGCAAACAGGAGTGTTTGTTGTTGCTGTTGTTGTTGCTGTTGCTGCTCCTGATGATGATGGTGATGGTGATGAAGTAGCATTGATGCGGCTGTTGTCAATCTTGCAAAGAGACTCCTGCGTGTGTTGGGATGTTTTCGTATTTAATGGGTTGAGCATCTTCACGTATTTCTTCCAGTGCTCCCTTGACGGCAGCTTTGGCGTGGCGCAACTGTCTTCATGATGTTGCTGCTGTCTACACCATGAGCGAGGATTAGCAGATGTAGTAGAAGACATGACCGCAGACTGTGAATGCGTCAGACGCGGCTCCATCTTCTGTTGTGCAGCTTTGGCACTAGTGCTAGCATTGGGTGTTGGCAACAATCTTGAGGAATTGCGGACATTGTGCAAGCTCAACTCCCGCCTTAACAATCTCAGTGTGCGGTCTTTGTCTGGTTGCTGGTCTGCTTCTGCGGTGGTGGCGATGGGTGCAGACGCAAGCGGTGCTGCTGCTGCTGATTCGTGATCAGCGAAGCTATATGGAAGTGATGATCGACTGCAGTTGTTGATAGGTGAAAGAGGGGCGGTTCTTTGCAAGGGAGCAGACCAGCTGATGATCGGGGACGACGTCGAGGCCGCGTCGGACAAGCGGCTGATCATCCCCAGGCTACTAGACTGATCTAGATGCTCCGCCTCCCTTGATGTCGATCTCGTGTGCAGCAGCTTGCTCGAAGACGACGACGACTTCTTCGTGCCGAACAGGGCTTTCCAGGGTCTTAGCAATGACGAGAAAGCAGCACTCGTCCTCGACATGATCTCTGCAGCAGCTTGCTTTTTCTCTGAAGTTTCGTAATCCGCCGCGGTCTTGTTGCTGCAATCTCTGGTGAGAAAGCCGGCGGCCTGATGATGAGTAGGAGGACTCTTGCAGAAAGGGAACTTGTTGCCTGGAGCAGCTGCAGGCTCCTCCTCCTCTTCTTCTGTCGAGGCACGCGCCCGTTGCTGCTGATCATGATCATGGTTGTTGTTGTTGCCTCCGGCGTTGAAGCACATGGAATCGTCCTGTGCAAAACTCGTGATGGTAGAAGACTCAGGCGAAGTACTGGACGTGTCGTCAGACGCTCCCGAATCCTCCTCCTTATCGCCAGCAGAAGTCTCCCAACAAGCCGCAATGCCGCTGCTGCTGCTCTGAGATCGAAAGCTGGAACTCCGAGAATCTTGCAACACTGTCTCCACCGGCGCATCATGGGAACCGGATTTCATACAGAACTTTGAGTATCTCGGCTGGAAGAGGTGCGAAGAGAGACTCATGGTAGGTGAGAAGTCGTTATACGTCGTCGTCGCTGCAGCAGCAGCAGCAGCAGCAGCTCTTCCTCGATTCTTCAACCCTTGTTGAGCTTCCTGCACACCGCTGGAATTTTCTCCTGGCCCCCCTGAGTCGTCATCGTCGTCGCGCTTTTCATCATGGGAAAGTCTCTCGACCATTTTTGTGCGAGGACAGAGATGGAGAGGCAGCAGCTGACCTTTGTAGAAAAGTTCATCTGCGTGGGATACGCATGAGGAGACAGGAGCAGCAGCAGCATCCGCGTGTTGCAGCAGCGACGACGGCGAGTCTGCAGCTTGATCCTGAGCCCTGCTGAACTCGAACTCCAATGCATCGAGAGAGCTTCTGCAGCTTCGCACCATCGATTCCCAATAAAGTGGTAGAGTGATGTCCATATCACTGTACAACGCATGGCACTGCCGCTGAACTTCCGCATGAATCTGCCCAGCTTCAGCAGCAGCAGCAGCAGCTGAATTTTCACAGCCGGAAAACAGAGGAATATCGCGAGCTACAGCTGCTCCATGCTGCTTATGCAGCTGACCACTGCAAGCTCCTCGTGGCAAAGAAGAAACTCTATGATCCCTCTTAGTACTAGTCCTCTGCTGTCTGCTTACTGAAAATCCCAGCTCATTGTTGATGATCCAGTTGCCCCGCGCCATTTCCGGTTTTGTTCCCAGCGCCCTGCAATCAATTCTGCCCCACCTCCAAGGTCTTCTTCATCTGGTTCAAGCTGGATTACTCATCTCTCGTGGGTCTAACTAGTGCTTAAAGCAGCAGCAGAGAGGAATCATACGTTTTTTAACATGAAACTAGCACACAGTTCGTCACAGCGCCTGCAAAGGCTTCTTGTTCCGGCTCTACAGATCAACACAAACGTAGTACCAAAGCTTTCTTCTGCTCCTGCTGCTGCATCCAGAGATGGAAATGTTCACAGCAATACTCCTACTACCAGAGCTAATTGTCAAGCTATATATCTGCAACAAAGAAACCACTTTGACAAGATTCCAAATTCCAGAACACCATGATCTGCAAAACTAAAGCATATCCGTGTCTCAAAAATTATCTACTTCTGATTCTGCGACAAAGTTTCCGGACAACAGGGAAAGAAAGAAAGAAAGCGTCTGGAACATCTATCTAGGTAAAACCCAGCTCCAGAGATAAAGACAACAAAAAGCCACCGGTACAAGTTTCCTTATTTTATAGACTGAGCTGGAGTCTGTCTGTCTGCAGGCAGAACTAGCCAGACTAATGGAATATAGGACCGAGGCTCTCTGCTGCTGCTGCTGCTGCATCCAGAGATGGAAACATAGCAATACTACTACCACCAGAGCTAATTGTCAAGCTGTCTATCTATCCACCTGCCAACAAAGAAACCACTTCAAGATTCCAAATTCCACAACACCATGACCTGCACAACTAAGACACACGCAAGTCTCCAAAATCATCTACAAGTCTGATTCTGTAACAAACCCGGCACAAAACTAATAGAAAGAAAGAAAGCGTCAGGAACATCTATCTAGGTACATATCTAGTTCCACAGATCAAGACAACAAAAAGCCACCAGTTACACTTCCTTGTTATAGACTCATCTGAAGTCTGATTGTCTGCAGGAAGAAGCTAGCTAGACTAGTGGAAAGAAAAAACACTCACAAAGTTCTTGACTGGTCATATTGTTAAAGAAATTCAGAACTTCGCACCTCTGGACCTTATGCAATGAGAAAAGATATTAAAGTCTTTGTCTCAGATGAACCCAACGCACTTCTACTGCTATCCGAGCACCAAATGCTTCAAGCTCAACTGGTTTGATCAACAAATCCAAGGAGCAAGAGAAGACGAAGAAGAAGATGAAGTAGCGAGAGATACAGACAAGACACAGCGTGCAGTAACAGTAACAAACAGGACCCAAATGCACTGTAACTGTAACAGGGTCCAAATTTCACGTATCTTATACGGTCTGACAAAACAAAATATCTGACCAAAAACAAATTGCAGTTAAAGAGAAGGGTTCATCCTTGGTTTTGAGTATTGGTCCTCAGTTTGGGTGATTTGACAAGAGAACTAAGAACTGAGGATGAGATGACACATTGAGGCCCAAACTGAGGAGGACTTACAAGCAAAACTTTAATTTTTAGCTTTTTTCTTTTTGGGGGACTAACAAATGTGGGGAAGAACGTGACAGGGGGTTGACATGTAGAGAGGTCATATTTTTTTAATTTAAAAAATATAAATTTTAATGTTGATTCTTTTTACATGACATTTTGAGGAGGTACCTAGTTGTTTTTTTCTTTCTAATTAATCCAATGTTGCTTACATACTGCATTTCAGGTAAGTTTGTAACTGCAATGGTTGTACACTTCCCTTTTGTTTTTTTTTCCCTCAATTTGCAGTCTTGTTAGGGGAAAAGTACATTGAAAAAAGTGTGTTCTCTTAACCCAAATCTGCCAATAAGAGCTGAGTCAAAAAAGTTCAGGCAAATTCAGGCAAATCCAGAATGCAGTTACAACAGTTGTATATTTTTTAGTGAGTAAACTTGATGATGACCTAGGAAAAATGAGGAGATGGAGGAGAACAAAAAAAAGGGGGCACAGGAGGATATTTGTACCACTCATGACCTCCCCCATTTTGATGCTTTTTCCCCTCTAAGGAATAGCCCAACAGACTCTCATCATCAGATGACTTCAACATCATACGAACCCAAAAAATTACTTGTTGATCTTTTGCGTCGTCAGATCCAAGATTTGCACGGGGCATAATCGTTTGACAATTAATCGCTTTTGGTGTGTGGGTTGTTCAAGTGTCCACCATGCACTTTCCCCTTACTTGGTCTGCCCTGGCATAATCATTATGCAGCTAGAACAGATGAGCTGAACAGACCCATCCTGTCCCTTGGCCCCTTCATCATAATGTTTTTTGAAATGGGTGAAAATACACCCGTGAAGCAATAGTTTAAGGCCAGTACTGGCTTGCTCATGTAGGAGTCTCATCACTGGAAAATGCCGTCTTGCGCTTAAGTCACCTGCCTAACCAGGATTTCTAACAGACAAAAATCATGTTGAGATCATGACTTAGTAGTACTAAGTTTTTAAGTCTGGGTCTGCCAGTAAGTTTCAAAATGGATCAAGAGTCAGAAAAAGCTCAACAACTCATATTTTGAAATTGCAAATTACTATCCAATATTTTCCTTCACAAATTTTTGTGTTTTGGAACAAATAAAAATTGAAAATTTCAACATTTCTCAAAATAATATAATTAGTGTCAATGCTGCCAAGGTAGTGGGTTAAATGGATTTCATACACCTTATTCGTGAAGTTGTGTAACCAGAACAATAGGGTACCTTCCAATGTAAAACAGCATTGCAAAATATGTATATGACCCATGTTTGGAAGGAGGCAGTACCTTCAGTAGGTCCTGATCTGCAATTTTCCATCTGGTGAGTTCTTTGAAATTTTGGGCCGGGATTTCAAACCCTGTTACCTGAAATGTGAACTTTGGTGAGGGTTTCATTTGACAAATCTGAGGGCTGCCAGGGCATAAGTTGCGTAGCTGGCCACCAGATATTGTGTCATATCATGAGCCCCTCCCTTGCTTGCAGCTGCCATTTTTCCAACTGAACTTTTCCATGCTTAACCCACACACCCGCACCCACCCCCCCTCTTGTTGTTCCTCTTATCTTTCAAGAATCACCTTCTCATTTTAAACAACCACGCTCAAGAGGTAAGCTGCTACACATGGGCCGGAATTCTGAAGTCCCAGTTTCAATTATGTTAGACTTATTGGTGTGGAGTTGTGGATCTCAGAGGGCATCTCAATTTGGTTTCATGAAACACATAAACTGTTGCAATTGTGACTTGTGAGTAGGTATGTGAGTAGGCTTAAAAGTCTAAGTACTTGTAAGGTTAAAAGTTTCTGCCGGATTGTGTCTTTCCACATCAGCAATGGGCCCTCCCCCAAATTCCCAAAAAGATAAAGTTTATACTTTATACCCCGTCACCATGTTGCATCCTCCTTGCAGCAACTTATCATGGCATCATTCACTCCAGATTAACCAACAACAAGGAATTAAAAAGAAGTATGAAACATATTCAAGATGCATGGACTAGCTCTGACAATAAGCAACCCAGAGCTTGGCACTGTTGTTCACAAACGTCATAGTAGTCATTGAAGCTCTTGCAAGCCTAAGTACTGAAGTGTTATTGCAATGGGAGAAGGAAGTCCTTCATGATTGGAATTCAATTTGTTGAAAATTATTGATCCATTCTTTTCTATTTGTCGTAATGTTTGAATAAATAGTTTCTCTATCACTACACTTGGTTTTTTTTATCACTTGTGCGCACACATGTTTGGGCTTAATATGCTTTGCCAAAATATAAAACAATTTTCTCCCTATTGTTTCAAAATTTATATAGCAATACTGGCTCACTTCCTAGCAAGTTAGAATTAAAAAATTAGTTCAGTTTCCCAATCTCAGAAGCCCCTCACAAATATTAGCCAACCCTCACCCACCTGTAAGGAAATATTGCCAAGGTTTCTGCCACTGCCTAGTACAAGAATAATAATAATAATATAGCTCTGGTTGTTATTGCCACACAAGCAACCTCTAGAATTTGGAAATAATACAATGCAATTGCTGGGTGGAGCTTGTAGCATCCATCCTTGCTTCTTTGTTTGTGTAAATGTTTTGCAGATTTTGATTGTTAGCTCAAACAGTAGAACACTTGACCCTGCATATTATACTTGAGTTGATACAAGTTGAAGATTATAAGACTCTGGCTCATTCACTGGCTGGTCCAGAAGTTAATAGGTAGAAATAAGTCTAAAACGAAGTTTATAATTATGTATATGCTAGTGTTATGTTCATAAATTTAAGGGCCCTTAATTGGCAGGCCATGCTTTTGCAAGGAGTTTATTGTAATACAATAGTGAATAAAACCTTGCTTCAATTATGTCCTGGAAAAAACCTGACCTCCCCCCCC
>Ga0116231_10004645_pt1 | contig 27662 bp, 11 predicted proteins | sample S1TSphgellanicum_2_FD_89695 | JGI IMG/M metagenome (GOLD analysis project Ga0116231, IMG submission 89695) | Host-associated microbial communities from peat moss isolated from Minnesota, USA - S1T2_Fd - Sphagnum magellanicum MG | ecosystem: Host-associated > Plants > Peat moss > Unclassified... | reverse complement strand
ATTACATATATCATAAATATATATTTGTGTGTATATTAATTATGTGTATGTATGTATATTGTTCATATAATGAATCTAAAAATTAATATTTGAACTCTGAAATTTATTATTCAAATCTGAAAAATAATATTTCAGTTATGAAATGTATATATATTTGAATTTAAGAAATATTTAACTGAATTTTAATTTTTTATTTGCATCCTGATTTTTTTGTTTACTTAAAAATCATTATTTGAGTATTAAAATTGTTATTCCACTTCTAAAACATTTTATGTGCATCTAAAAATCAATATTTGAACTCTAAACATTGTTATTCAATTCTGAAAACTGATATTTCAATACTAAAAATTCTTATTTCAATTCTGAAAATTATATTTGAACCTGGAAATTGTTATTCCAATTCTAAAACATTCTATTTGAATCTAAAAATCAATATTTGAATTTGAAGTTTTAAATATGAATTTTTGACATTGTTAGTGTTATTCAAAAATATATGTTTGAGTATAAGTTATAATTGAAATTAAGAAAATTATATTTCAACATTAAAATCGATGTTTCAATTCTGAAAATTACTACTTGAATTCTTTATATATATATAATTTTTAAAATTTTGAATCTAAATTTTTTTATTTTAATTAAATTTTTTAATTGGAATTCATTGCTTAATTATTTGAATTTGAGAATTAATATTTCAATTCTAAATGTGTAAATTTTTATTTTTAAAAAAATAATTAATCCTTAAAATTATATTTTAATTTTGAAAATTGCTATTTCAATTCCTTAAAATTTTGAATTTTGAATTCTAAATTATTATTTTTGATTCTAAAAATTAATATTCCAGCTTTGAGTTTGTAAATTTAATTTTAAAAACTTATTTGATTTGAAGCTTGAAATTGCAATTCCAAATTATTTTTTTGGATTCTCAGAATTAATATTTCAATTCAAAAAATTATTAATTGAGTCTAAAAATGGACATTTCAATTTTGAATTTGAAAATTGACATTTCAATTCTGAAAATTTTATTGAAATTCAAAGACTTATTTCATCTTAAAAACGATATTTGAATTTTGAATTTTTTTTGGGAATCTAAAATTAATATTTCAATTCCAAAACTTATTGATTGAGTTTTAAAGTTTTTTCTACTAGTGTTATCCATAATGAATCACTTTTATAGATAATTTTAATTGATTATATTACTTATAAGTTAAACCAAATAATTATTTTTAAAACATATATTATTAAATTATATTTTTTATATTCTTACAATAAAAGAAACTAATTACTGTAATTAATGTTACATTACTTTAAAATCATTGTAATTACTTCATATAAGAATTAATTATAGTATATGCATAATTTCTAAAAAATTGAACGTAATTATTCACAATCTGTAATTTATAACTTTAAATTTGAATTAAAATTTTGGAAAGATTATAATGTAGTTAAAATAATAATTGTAATGATTGTAATTTCAGGAATTATTGTAAATTAATTTAATTTTTTATTTTAAAAAATTCTGTAATTACTTATCTATGATAAATGTTTTTACAATAATAAATGTAATTATATAATAATTAATGTAACTATTTTAATATATATTTTTAAAAAAGTGTAAGAATTGTTTTTATAACAATTGTTCGTTCATTATTTATGATTTGAAAAAAATTAAAATACTTATTTTTTAAATCAATATAATTAAATTATTTTAACATTTATTATATTATTTATAATTCGACTAGATATTTTTAAAATAAAAAATATTTTAGTTATTTATTTATCTTTGCATTATGTATTAACAACTTGTGGGTAACTAAATAGCTAATTTGTTAAATATTAAGAATTTATTATTTATTTAAGTAAAGGATAATGAATACTTAATATTTGTAGTGTATAATTTATATTTTAAATATATGTTAAATTTAATCATTATTAATTAAATGGTTATTTAATTATCTAGTGAGCCATGTACTTGAATTGTTTATAAATCTAAAAATTAAAAACAAAAGGCATGAAGAAAATTTTGGAATTGCAATTTAGTTTGTGAAAAAGTTGCAACTTTAGAATTTATCCTATATTGTTTATTCTCCATTCCTATTTTGAACATTATATAAACAAGGTGTGTGATCATCAAATTTGTGCACATGGGATGAACCAATCAAAAAACTTAACCCAAAACAAAAAAAAAAGTTATGCACATCAACTTCCCCAACCTATTTATTTACCTAACTAGATAGGTACATAATATGACTTACCCACCTAAGTCAACCAATGTATCTACCTACTTAAGTACTTACTTATATGAGTAAGTATGTAACCTAAGTTTGCAAGCACCTACCGACCTAATATTAATATTTTGTATTAAATTCATTTTACAGTGCCACGTGGCATATTTATATTGGGCCATGTGTCATAACATAGGATCATCCAAGCATTTGAATTGAACATCCTAGATTATTTCATTATTATTATTATTATTATATTCTAAATGATTCAATATTAGAACACATGGCAACACATCAATTGCTTCAATTGTGACCAAAATAATTGCATCGTAGTCGCATGTGACAATACATATGCAATGGAGTCAAAGGATGAACTTGTATTTGTTGAATTTTTCTTTCATCCAATACCTTTTGTCGTTTATAATTAATGTTTCATGCGACTTGTCCAAGGTGACTAATGAGATTTTAATCGCAAATGTCACTTGTGATTAAATTTTAATTGTAGAGACTAGTTGAAAATACCTATTTTTCTTCTAGTGATATGGTGTTCAAAATGACACATACATTATAAGTTGGATATATTAATGCCTTATCATGCAAAAATTGAGAGTAGATATGTATCTTTACCCACTTCATTAACTTTAAAAAAGTAAAATGTAATATTTCATCTATTTGCTATATTTAAAATCTATTTAAATGCATATTAAACTTCAAATTTTTCAATTTCATTATGATAAAATCAAAGAACATGTTCATGTTCATCATTTAAATAAATAAAATTTTAATACTAGTATGTGAAGACATACTTCATGGTAACTTTTTGTTTATGTTGCACGTAGATTGCAATGATCAAGAGTTATCTAGTTACTTTATCTTGCTTGCACATCATCAAGGTTTATTGATCACCGGATGATGTTGTTGAAATTCTAAGGCCACCCAAAGAATTTTGGCAATATTTCCCTTCATTGCATTTTGCACATTAAAGTGCAATTCCCTCCAATCTTCATGACACCCAAGATCTTGGAACATATGTGTCCAACTTATTGTTGTTGATGATCCATGCAACAAATCATTCTTCAATTTGCAATGTTGATAAACGTTTGTATTCAATTTGCAAATGCATGCAAAAGGTTGTTGGAGGGGCCGGGACAAAGCACTATGTTTCATGTGAGAAACGCTGATCACGGATTTACAATCCCATGATTTGGTAATGGAAATCATGTGAAAATTGTTCTTTTGTAGGTTCGTATGTTTTGCACACAAATGTCTTGCATTTAAAACACAAATAATGGACGTATAAGTAGTATGAAATATTTTCATCCACATGTGTATTCATTTGTGTCATTCCCAAGAATGTATGGAATTTTGGGGTTCACCATGTACTTGCCCATATGATCTATTTGTTTTTTCATGTTCCATGATGTGCATTGTTTCATCCATCCAATTTTGTGCATCTTCATGATGTTGTAGGTAATCAACAATCCACACCTCACCTTTTTCAACTTACCAACATGGGAAAAAAATTCATGTGCACTAAATGCACCCATTATAGCATGTGTGTCAAAGTGTTTTTGGCATTTTATGGTAGCCACCAATCAAATTCCTCCAAATATTGTTCAATGCCATGGTATGTGGCCATCCAATCATTGGCATGAGCCTTCATCTAATCCACCCACCAAACCAACCATTCTTTCGATGCATTAAAGTAATCCAAACTTAGAAGAAATCCTTTTTGGTAATGTAAAAAAATTCACTAGTTCATGACACAACCTCGAAAGAATGTTGATGTTTGGTCATTTGGTGTTCGAATTTGACCATGCATTATATTTGTTGTTATTCCACTTCAACATTGTGTACCTTAGATATATTGGTCACCCAATTTATTTTTTAAAAACATCTCCAAAAAAAAAAAAAACCTAATCCATGTGCACACATTTGAACAAGCAAACCACATGGTGTTGGTTGGGCTATGGTAGGAAGTGTCAACCACATTTGGCAATGTTGGGAAGTGTGTTAGGATGAGCACAATGGTTGGGGGCAGAGAGAAGGGGGGTTGATGGTGCCAAAAAAATGTTGACCAACAATTGCAATAATAGGGGATGATTTTTTCATTGTCCCCGTTATTTACGATCTCCCTTGCACCCCTCATCATTTCCTTTAATGTTTTTGCCCTCCTCCATTTTGGTTATTGACCCCCATCATCTTTTTTGTTCATTACTACAATTCACATTTTTTTAATTAAGTTTTCTAATTAAAAAATACCCAAAATGACAAGCATAAAAAAGACCACCCTATCAATTTGGACAAGTTAATTTAAACGTGTTGGCATGGTTGGGTAATCAATTTGGGTATGAATCATAATTTTAAAATAATAATCTAAAAATGATTTAATTTTTTAATTAATAAGTAGGTATGTAAGTAGGTAGGTAGGTAGGTAGTAAATAGGTCTAGGTAGGCTAAAAAAAAGGCCCTTAAGTAGAAGGTGTTAACCTAGCCTAGGTTACGTACCCTAATTTAATTTAATCAAACCTAATTGAACTACTTTAATTTAACCTACCCAACCTAACCCTCTAAACATGCACATACATTGGTAGAAAAATAGTCTTTTGCAATTTGTCTTATGCAACTACAATTAACAGTTAAACATAATGATTAAACTTAAGTTAAACCTAATGATTATACCTAGTGGCAAAACTTAAGTTAAATTTAATGGCCAAATCTATTGGCTCAACTTAAGGTTTAAACTAAATGTAGTGGTCAAATCTAGTGGCTAAACATAATGGCTAAATTTAAACTAAACCTAATGGCTAAAATTTGATTAAACTTTGGGTAAACCTAGTGGCCAAATATATTGATTGAACATAGTGGCTACACTTATTGGTTAAATTTAGGTAGGTAAGTGGGTAGGTAAGTAAGTAGGTTATATGAAAATAAAAAAATATAGGTAGATGCATAGGTAAATATGTAGATAGGTAGGTAGGTAAGTAGTAGGTAGGTGGGTGGGTAATAAGTAGGTAAGTAGCTAGTTAGGTAAATATGTGTATGAATATGTAAGAGGTAGATACATAGGGTAACAAACCATGTCACATTTAATTAAAAAACATTGGTCATTTTGATTCAATGTTACATTCGACTAAAAAACATTCGCCATTCTGATTAAGGTTGTACAACTTGACTAGATGTATTTAGTCAAATAAATCATTATAATCAAATTGATTAGTCAAAAAAAAAAATGTCATTCAAACAACTTGAATATTTAAAAAAACCATGATTTGTAATAATGGTTGTTTTTTTTGTCTTTGAAATTTCCTAATATAATTCCCATTAACATTTTCATTTTCAATGTCTTATTTTGCCATCATTGTCATCCCCCATTGTTTACACCATTTCTTTGATTGTCAAAGGCATCTTTCCACTAAAAGAAAAATGGTCTATGTCATTATGTTTTAATTGTTTGCATCATATGCAACTAAAAATCCCCTAGTTGTTTCACAAGTCACATGCGTCCATAGTTGTAGATGATGAATGAAGTCAAAGTCAACATATATGGTTTCATCCATATGTGAAACATATGGTCTATGTAATTACCATGCAATTAGCATGTGACTAATTGGTTAGACCTTACATTGTGCCATGTGTACAATTAACAACAAATGCCAATATGATACATGACGTGTTTATTAACCTAGAGAGACTTAGCATAAACTAATGAGATGTGTTCTTTAGCAAATTAAAAGGGGACACATATTTGTAGGTTAATTTTTTATTGCATTACAAGGTGACATGTGGCATTTTGTAATAATATTTTATCAAATTACAAAAAAACATGTGGCAATTTATAGGTAGCCTAGGGAAGCTTAAATACTTGGGTTGAATCCACATAGGTAGGTTAATAGGTTGGCCTATTTACTTATCTACCTAGCTTAGCCCTACCTACCTATGCTGAGTAGGTAGGTTTAGGCTAAATAAACAACTAAGTAGGCCCAGGTTAGGAAAGAAATGAAGTTTTTTGTATCTTATTTTATTTCAAGTTTAACATTTAAAGGTCAAGTCTATTTGATTGGTTCATCCCAAATGACACTTGATTTTTAATATATTTTCAATGTTCTACTCCATTTAACTTTATATAGTTTCCAAATTTGAAAGTAAAGACAAAAGATATGAGATAATTTTTTAGTTGCAATCTAGTTGTAACCTACTCATATATACTAACAACTATTAATTAAGTAATTATGTTAAGTTAGGCTAGGTTAAACTAATGATTTACGTTAGGTTTAATTTAGTTTACCTCTTAACTATGTCCATTATTATAAGTAAAAAACATTAATAGATAATAATTATATATTATTATTAATGTAGCTAGTAGCTAACCTAGCTAGATATTTTATTATTCTTATTATCTCACTTGTTATAGCTATTTATTAATTTTAATAGCTATAGTCATCTTTTAAAAATAATTCATGGTCATAACATTAAATATAATTTAAATAAATAAATTTCTATATTTTAATCAAATAAATATTTAATAATCATATTATTATTTATTAAAATATTAATGTAACTAATGGCTAGCTATTTTTTAATTATTACTTTTCTTACTATTTCATTTGTTATAACTTTTATTTCCAATTTTGAGAATTCAAGTATCAAATTATAGATTCAAAAAAAAAATCATAATTCAAATATAAAATTTTTAATTGAAATAATAATTTCAATTTCGAATAATAATTCTCAAATTTGAAATATCCACTTTTCTAATTCTTTTATGGTTTTACACTTTATTTATTGCTTATGGTTCTTGAAATTTTGTTGTAGTGTTGTGTATATTTTTTACTCTAATGTGTAGCACTAACTAAACTACACATTTGTGATGGAAGCCTACAATGATGATATAATTTAGATTGAAAAATGTGATTGAAGTTTTGGTACCTATTCAACATTGGCATACACTATATGTGTCACCCAATCTTTAGTTGAGAAGTACCTAAAAATGTTTTGGAGAAAAAATCAAGGACGCTTTGAAATTGTAAGGTGACTTGAAATGATTCAAGATTGGATGGTGAAATGACTTGTGCACGCCCTAGAACATTTGAAAAGACATTTCCTTAAGAAGCATTGATAAGGTATTTTCTTTAGAGCAAATAAGCCAAGGTGTTGGTCAACCTTGGAATCCATAACTTCATTCCCAATCTCAAATGGATTTAAATTCTTGGTTTGAATGGAGTTCATCAAATTAGGTTGTTGGGTCCACCACATGAATCACAAGTTCAATGGTTGAATGTTATGTCAATTAAAATTTAGAGAAGAAAAAACGTGCCCAAAATCGGTCACTACAACCACACAATTTCAAGTTGTTGAAGAGTTTCCAAAGTCCACTCCACAATGCACACAAACATGACTTATATATAAGAGATTTTTCAACACTAGAGTTTCAAACTTGAGGGGCAACTAACTACCCAATTGGTCTAGTAAGAAGGGACCCTTGGACTCTAGTTAAGGATTTTGCCACAAGGGGGAGAACCTAGTATCCCTTATGTTATTATTATGGGGTTGACTTGGTTTTATGTCCTTTTAAAACACCATACATGTTTTTCTTTCATATTTCACATGCAACCTTTGAGTCCCATTTGTTTATCTTTTTAGACTCATCATCCATACATGGGGCTTGCATACTTTCATAGATGTGGCCATTGGTGGCTTCACAAGATATTATCATATCCTCTCACATTCTACCATCCAATAGCTATTTTAAAGGATTTCAATAAATTTTATTTATTTATATTTCAATTGTTTGGTGAATACATGTCAAGGAAAGGAACTATGAATATCTCTTAACCTAAAGGATAAGCTCCTTATGAGGGGTGGAAATTTTCAGAGGTTTAGTTAAATAAATAAGTTGATTTTATATATACTTACCCTATAACAAAGTTTGGAATTCCAATGGCTCCCAAAGGTCACCTTGGGTGAATCAACACCCATGTTGGTTGGTACCATGGTAAAAATCCCAAAAGACATTTAAATTATTTCTAAAATATTACAAATATCCCATGCTTAGACCCAAAAGCATTTTATTCTAAGCATGGGATATTTGTAATATTTTAGAAATAATTTAAATGTCTTTTGGGATTTTTGAATTGTGAGTTCAAATCTAATATTTTTTGGAGCTTAATAACACCACTAAGAGGCCTCACTCAAAAAGGTAAAGGTACCAACATGGGTGCTAGTACCCCCTAGCCCCCATGTTCTTGTCATTGTTTACTTGTTTTCTTTTTTTTTAGTTTGACACAAATGGAAAACTCCATTGCCCAAGAAAAAAAAAAAGTACTCCAAGCTCATTGTCACTATTATTTTTCAATGAAGGGTTTTTTCTATGCATTGGAAAAAAATGCAAGCATCCTAAATCTAGCCAAAATGAAGTAGCCCCACCAACACACACCAGGTGGGGTTGATTCATGGAGGGTGGACATGAAATGTTTCTCTATTGGCCTCTTATCCCATACAAGTACAATGGTTAGGTTTTTTCTTTAACAATTTGACTATTATTGTGCAATAAAACTAGAATAAATTAATATAGCCCCCTACTTATTTGTACCACCTCTTGTCCCCCTTAGCACTAACTACTCACCCACACGCCCCTTACCTACCCATGAACTATCTACATGCATGTACCTACTTATATATCACATGTTTGCTTCTACCTACTTACTAACTACCAACATGGCCCTACTACAAACCTACTATATGCCACTACTACCTAATAGCACTTACAAGCCCCTCCCCCCCCCAATACCTATTAACAATTACATGTGTCTACCTACCTTTTAAGTAGCTACCTACTTGCCCCTATCTACCTAATCATGGTTATAGACATGCTTGAATCAATAATGATTTCGAATCTATAGTCACCAACTTGTTCATTTGCCTTTTATTTGTTCAACATAGCATTCTTACTTATCTCATTTGTTCACATTCAGTTTTAGATCTTTCATGTTACAAAATGAAACCTTATTCCCAGTAGGGAAATCCTTGGCCGAAGAACATTCATAAACAAGGAAAGTCAAATAATGGCATCCTAATATGCATAATTTGTGTTTATATTTTAAAAGTAAATTTTGCAAAGTGGTGAAGTTTTGCTTTAAAAAGCACATTTTACATTGGGAAACATGTTTTTTTCAAAAAATAATTTAATTTTTAAAATCATAAAGTGTTAAAACTTTGTCACAAAAAAATCATCACATCTCAATACTTTGAATTTTTCATAACAAAATTTCAATCCCGAACACCAAAAAACTAAAACCTCATTGACATTACGTAAGTTTTGGCAAATTTTTAATCTTATACAAATAAGATATATTGCAACAAGTACTGACAAGCTCTTTTTTTTTTTCTTTTTCTTTTTTTTTTGTAGTGGAGTGGTGAGAAAGAAGAAAAAGAAGGATAAATGAAGAGAAAATAATGGAGAAGAAAAACCAGAGGAGGATGTGTTGTATCTACTACCTATGGTGAAACTCTTCTGCATGGTGAAAAGGACAAAAAGATGTGGGAGAAAAAACAAGAATGAAGTGAAGAAAATTAAAGAGAAAATGAGCCAAGAAGAAGGGCTTAGGTACTTCCATTATATCTGGTGAAGCTCCTCTATTTGGTGGAGTGAGGAAGGAGGAAATGAAGGATAGGAAGAAGAGCAAAGGGGGAAAAAAATCCCTTGAAACTTACTTGCAAAAAGGTTCAAGTATACACTTGATAGACTTGATTTAAGGAGGATAAGTATTAGGGACATGATCTCCCTATTCATTTGATCAATACTCACAATCTTACTCATTATTGTCCTTTAATTTGTAATTTGTAATATTTTTTGTAATATTTTTTATTTTAAATATATTTTTTGTCCTTTAATTACCACTCTTTTGGTTCCCTTAAACTTGTACAATTAGTTACTAGAAAAGGATTCGCTTAAAGTAGAACCCATCTGCTCTCTGATTTTAGCCTCTAGCTTTTGAAGAGAAAATTTTAGTTTCCCCAAAAAAATTTAATTTGATGGAACCTTGAGTGAGGTAAAAAGCCTTATTTGTCAAATTCTTAAACCTTTCTTTTCCAAAGAATGGCTCAATACTTTCCTCAATTTTTGGTCTTGTTGGAGTTCATTCGGGTTTCCATTTGGGTTGCAAAATTTGAAATCACCTATTTAAAACCACAGACATGAACAATTAGAACCCCCATGACCACAGAAAAAGCTCTGAATTTATGGGAATGTTCTCTATTCTTTAAATTTTAATTTAAGTTTCACTTTGAAAATGTGAAAAAGAGATAAGAATAATGGTAATGGTAGAGATAAGAATTAATCGATTTAATAATATCCCACCAACCCCTCCTCCCCCCTAACTTTTTAATTCTCAATTTGTATTGAATTTGTAACCATGAAAATACTCAAAATGCAATCATTCTTGCACTGTAGGTCTAAGAATTACAATCTCACCCTAGTGTCATCTAGGGCTTTACAGTGGTACTAAGAACATGGTGGGGTTGGTTCCACAAACACAACATGGGCATGGGGGTTTGGTGATCTCAACATGACAAAACAAGGGGTGTGCCACATTGTGGCCTTGCCATTTACATTAAAAAGTATGTTAATGCAAAAGAAGAATTCTGGAAACTCAAACATTTCACCATCCAAAAATATAATCTTCAAAAAATCCTCTAAAAGAAACCAAAATCCTTTAAGATATTATAACTCTATACTAATCTCAAGTTTCAACACAAGCCAAAATATTCAGCTTTAAAAAATCCTCATATAAAAATAAACCTATTACCTAGGGGCCAAAATCCCTCTAGCTATTATACTCTATAATGAATCTAAACACTTGCCTTGGCAGGAATGGCCAACAAACAATCAAATTGGCTTCTTCAATAGTAGGATTTTTGGGTGACTAGTAGGGGGATGAAAAGAATCAAAGACAAGCCCTTGTTATGAAACTCTCCAATCTTATGACAAACACCAAGGGTGATTTATTATGGCTACTTTGTGAAAGGCTCCAACACAAGAGATTTCAAATTTGGCATGAGGAGAGGAATAGGAACTAGTGCAAAAAATTGGGGGGTAGGAATTGGGCATGTGAGTGGTTTGAGGCAATGTTGGGCAACTAGGGTAAATATGCCCCCCACCAAACATCACCCGGTAACCAAATGCTAGGCTAGTGTAGACCAGGCCTCCTAAAAGGTGGTATCTGCCACCCCGTGCCACATTTAGCTTAAAAGTGGCACACCAAGCAAATTAAGAGTGGCATCCATGTGTAATGTGTATTGAAAAGGCAAATACAATTCAAATTTTGGTTAGGCGATCATGCTGCTTGGTTGCAAATATGCCTTTGAATGCAAGGTTGGTTAACGACTTTCAATTCGAGTTTTTCTCCCATTTTAGAATGGAAAAATTTGAATTGACTAAAGTGGTATTCGTGAATGACGTCACCAGATAGGATGAGAAGCAACGGAGAGCCTGGTACCTTCCCCTCATCGAATCCCAGGCGCAATTGAACATTGTCATGTGATCTTGTGCGTCGATGTTCTGCTTCAGTTCAATCTCGACTCCATAGTCCTTAACCAACTTCATGTGATCTCGCTCCACATCTTCAATTTTGTTAGGTGACCAAAACCTTGACAAATGGGTGTGACATGGATCCAAAATGTTACGAATGAAATCCCTTAGACACAGATGAATAAACTAGGCAAGCATTATCAACGACACTTCCATCATGGCGGCCTCATTGTTGGAGTCCCGCTCTGCTTGGATTTGACACAACTCATTGACCAAGGTGATAGAGAAAACTGCAATGTTGTGAATTGCCGCATCTTGATCTTCAGTAGATAGAGCACTGAACGTGTCACGAGCCTAACTACCCTAATCCTCAATATGTCCTTTGATGGAGGCGATCATCATCCACCATTCATCAACCTTGATGTACGTGTTCTGGTCCAATTCGGTGTAAGATGTGTCCATGTTGTCATGGTAGATGGAGATGTCGATACAGATATTGTTAACGAACACTTTGATTTCTGCCATTTGTCGAAACATCACCAGGTCCTGGCATTACAGCTTGGCGAATGTGACTTGCATTGTTTCGAACAATGGGGTGACCACAACACACAGGATCCACCACGTTGGTGACGGAATTTGGATTGGTTACTTCTGCTCGATGTACTACAGCAATCAACAACAGTGATGGAGAAACCATTTTAGCATCTTCCCAAACACCACCCACCACATTGTGTCCTTGGGGCATTTTGCACCATCCATCTCCATGATCAAGTTTAGCCGGGCACGCAAGTGGACCAAAAAAGCATGTGCAATTTTGTAGAACAAACCATCCATCATCGCTTTCGTGACCTTCTTAATGACAATATCCATTTGATGAGGAGCGCACCACACACGCAGGATATTATTGGTCACCTCCTTCTCAAGCAATGTCACGAAGCCACCATGGCGACCAGTCATGGTGTTATCGCCGTCGTTGCTCACCGAGTTCAATTTGTCGCGCCACATCAGGAATAAAACATCCAATATCTTCACAATCAGCGCCAAGATGTGAACCGTAGTATGACACCCATAGAACGGGACAATCACAAGATGCAGGTTGTGGAGGACACCATTGATGCCCACTCGGATGCGAATGTCAAAGTAAGAGGACTCATAGTGGGTGGAACCGTCACATGCAATGGAGAATGCGAAGACACGTGGTTGGGACATGATCTCAGAAATCATATGTAGATTGGTAGCAATTAGGACGTGAATGAACTGGGAGACCATGTGATCGTTCAATCCCATCAATTTGAGATTCTTCGTGCGAACGCAATGTTGTTCAATAATGGTAGTCGTCTGCCAAAAACAGAAACCGGAGGATGTGTAATCAATCGCCAACCAGAAGCGTAAAAGATTTTTTATGGTCACAAAATACGTCACACCACTTTCATTGAGTTAGAAGAACCTCATTGCGTTCGCCTTCGAGATGGGCTGATCGTCCCCATTCGTAGCATCATTGTCAGGGTGGAAGTAGAGGTCCCCAATCAATTCATTCACTATCTTGGATACGATTGTCATCTCTAGGACATCATTGGCCATGCAAAAGAACCAATTGATAGTGGTCATCTTCTGTCGGTTGAAGAACATCTACTTCTCAACTTTAAATAAGCCTTGATATTTGAGCCATCCCTCCGCATGTTGCTTCTTGAGATGCTTGCAATAGAGGTGGGGGCGATAAGGTGGCATAAAGAGGTAGATAGATTTTGTTCGTGTACGCTTGCGGCTGACGTCATCACCACTTCGACCATCATAAACGCAGAAATTGCATTGAACACATGACACCACCTTCTTCACATCACGCCCCGTGATTGTAAATCCATATTCCAAGCAAGGGGAAAGTTGGAATGGTGTCGTACACTTCGCTGACATCTTCAAACACAACAAATACACATACTAACTGCCACAAACACACGGACACACCGCAAAACTTAAAAGTGGCACCCATGCAACTTTAGAAATGGCACAAGATGGCACTGTGATAGGCTGTTGCCACTTTTTAGGATGTATTTAATACACACACTAGCTGTCACAAACACACGAGACACACTGCAAACGTCTCTGCAAAAAAAACTTAAAAATGGCACCCAAGCAACCTTAGAAGTGGCACAAGGTGGCATTGTGAAAGGCTATTGCTACTTTTTAGGAGCCCTGGTGTAGACCAATGCTAGTGAATTGTCGCATGAATGTTTAAAAAGGTCTTATGATCAAATGTTCAGTCTTGAGAAATTGTGTTTGGTGTTTTTAACAATGTTCAAATGGAATATTATTTTTGTGTGTGGTTATGGGAATGGGAAAGAGTCAACATTATAAAAAAAATGATGTCGTTATATTTAAATATGTTTGGTGATTGGTGATGGGAGAAAAACAACACATTTTCATGCATATGGCTCAAAACAAATAAGGTGGAAAATATTTTAATGAAAATTTGAGTGTTTGGTTATTGGTGTGTTTTGAAACAATTTTTAAAAAAATGCAAGTAATTTTTCCAAATGCAATGATTGGTTTAATAGTGGGTTGGACTCATTTTCACAAAACAACATGAACAAATCCAAAGAGGGTGTTTGGTTATTGGGGTTTGTTTGTCACATTAAAAGACATGCAACTACTCATAAATAAACCCTAACAGTGATATAATGCATAAAACCCACCAAATGACATCAAATCTTCAAGTAGAATAACAATTTCAACTTTTTTTATAATTCTTAGGTTCTAGTGCTATAATGTTGAGAAATACAAGAACAAGTGACAATTAAAATCTACTAATGAAAATAGAGCATGTAAAAGAAGATAGGTCAAGTTTGAAATTTTATTTGTAGGTCTACAAGAGACTATTTCCAAGTGGAACTACTTGAGATTGTTATAAACCTTATCCAATTTTCTGAAATTTAAAAATAAATATTAATGATGTAATTGATTTTTTTGTGTGGTGAATTTCCACCATTTTGTGAACATATAAAAGGACCATCAACATCAACAAGGGATTTTTTAATAAAATAAAATAGAATTCACCAATTTTTTTTTAAGGCTAGAATTTTATAATGGGTTCTAAAATGTGTAACCAAAATATTGAAAAGTTGTAACACTTCTTTATATGGTCTTTAGCCAAAACATGGCTAAATTTTCTTGTGGATGATCTTGAACAACACCATAAAATTGAAAAAATAAAAATATTACAAAAAAATCCTTGATGTCACTATCCTTATTAGCATTTTTAATTAATTTATTATTATACTATAAAATTCATGTCTAAATATTTAAACATAGATTTATAACAAAACAAAAAAAATTAAAATGTTAAATCATTGTAAATTTTTTAAAAAATAAATAGAAACATCTTGATAATTTTTAAAAATTAAATGTTAAAAATACACACACATATATAATTTAAATATTTAATGCAAAATTAGCATGAATTTTTTTTCATTCACTAATAGAGAAAAAATTAAGGATTATATTTTTCGGTTTTTTTAATGTGGCATCATGAACATTCATAATAAAAAACTTGTGGACATGATGCATGTTTAGAACAAACAAGGGTAAAAACATACATTTTCATTTATGTAAGCGTGCAAGAATTTAATATATTAAAAGTTTATAATGTACAAGTGTACATGCACCCTAAAGTTTGCAAGTGTGAATATTTTGACCTCATAAAACCATTCAAATATAAATGTGAGACCTATTAAGTTTTGAAACATCCATCTCAAAAAATTGTGATGAATGCAAAATGAAATTAATGAGTAATGGATTAACACATTCAAAATGAATGATTCAAATCTTGTGCAAATGTTAATAGTTCAAAAGAAATGAAAAATTTCACCAACTTGTTCAAATATAAATGTGAGGCATTAAATTATTGTGTGTGTTTCAACATATACTAATATATGCAATATGCAACATTTGAATAATGGTTTCAATAGGTTCAAAATTAATGATTCAATTCATGTATAGATGTTGATAGTTCAAGAGGTGTGGAAAAACCTATTGAACCATTCAAGTTTGCAAAGCACCAAGTTGCATTGTGTTTTAATATATTTTAATAAATGCAAGATGAAACCTATGAATAATTATTTTAACATATTAAAAGTGCATGGTTTAATTCATGCACACATGTTAACAATTGAACAAATATGGAAACAATTAATAACTCATTTCAATATAAATGTGAAGTTTTAAGTTGTTACATGTGTTTTAATAAACTATGGTAAGTGTAGAATGCAACCCATGAACAATGATTTCTATGTGTTCAAAGTGGATGGTTCAACTCATGTACCATGTTAATAGTTGAAGATATGTTTAAAAAATCACTAATCCATATAACACATTATGTAAACAAAATTAAAAGCTATTTCAATTTCCACGTGAACAATTTGAAATTATTAAAAAAAACTAAAGCTCAAATTATAATCATAAAATGAACAATATATTCTGAATGTTACAACAATAAACAATATATTGACGATTAAGTAGTGTAACAAGCCATTTGCAAACTTAAGATGGCCAAATGTGGTTGAAATGTAGACAAATTGAACACTAATTGCAATGTGCGAAGGTGGAAAGGACAAGATTTCTTTTTGTGATGGTAGCCCCTTAAGTAGGCATACATATTCCCTAGGTAACTCTACATAGCCCCTAGGTAGGCCTATATTGTCCTAAGTAGGCCTTTTAAGTAGCCCAAAGGTAGGTTCCTAAGTAGTACATATGTAGGCCTAAGTAATTCATAGGTATTTTGTAAACTTTAAAGTAGCCCTAAATAGCCTTGGAAACCCCTAGCTAACCTATAGGTAGGCTCATGTTGACCCTAGTAAGCCTAGATAGGCCTTAAATTAACTTAATTTACCTAGGCTTATATAGGCTAGGTAGGTTGAATAGGTTTAAGTAGGATTGAAAAAATGTTTATTAAAATGTGGTGACAAACTATTAATTCCACATTTAAAAAGTTAATGTAATGGTAAGGAGTTTGTTTGTCAAAGTGGCCATGAAAATTGGCCACTTTGATGGATGAAATCCTAACACTTGCAATTTAATTTAAAATACACTACCTAGTTTAGGTTGGTAAGTTAGGTTGCCTAGCCTAGACTATTAGACTTTTAGCAGTCTAGGAGCCAAAAGGTTAACCTAATGGATTAGTTATTATTGAATTTAATTAACTATTAATGAATTCATTATGTTCATAGCAACTAGTCCCAATTCACTAGTAGGTTTGCCATTTTCACTACGGTAAATTTGTTGAAATGCATTTAAAATCTAGTGAAACACAAAGTGAATTTGGCCATGTATCATGATAATGTTGGAATTTGGATATAATTGCAAATGGGACAAACAAGATTTGCAAATTAATCTTTCAATTTTCCTAAGGGGGTTTCATCATTGGCTTTCTTTAGTTTAACTTTTTGGTAAAAGTTTACCACCAAAAAAAGTGTTGGTAGACAAACTAATACTCTTTGTGAAAAAAAAAAGTGAAATTTTATGATAGTGTGTGGATTATTGTAGTGTGAACATAGTTACCATAACACATTATTGTTGATTTTGGGACTTGTTAAACAACTCGACCAAATAGAAGTGCCTACAATCTTTTGTGTGTAAGAGAAGGTGATGAATGGAAAACAACATTTCACACATATTATGGTCATTTCAAGTATAATGTCATATCTTTTGGCTTTATGAATATTCCTCCAATCTTTCAACACATGATGAACAACATACTTAAGGAGTTTTTGGATAACTTCATGGTCATTTATTTCATGATAAATTGATATTTTCAAAAAAATCTATAAGAACATGAAAAACATGTGCATCTTGTCTTCAACAAAATATGGGAAAAAATGCCACATGAAAAATTAAAGAAATGTCTTCCATCAATGTAAACTTGGATTCTTGGGCTACATAATCTCTAATGATGAGTTTTCAATGAACCCAAAGAGAATTTAGAATATTGTTGAGAATTATCCAACCATATTTTTAGTTTGAAATGTTCAATGTGTCTCGGGGTTCACAAAATTTGTTCTAGTTTTTTTCAAAGATTATTATTGCTTCAATATAACTTACACACAAGGTGGGTCTTGGCACTTTAGGATGGACCAAAATTGGCCAAGAAAATAGTCCCCCAAAAAAATTATTTCGGATTTTTTTACGCTACATGACACCTAGACACATGCATAAGGGTCATTATTTTTAAAGTTTTAAGGCTTTCATTCCATTGAAAAATAGAAACATGTAAAGTTCATGGAGTAAGGCATGTGTGCAAGATCCTAACATGAACCACCTTATTTTCAATATGTTATGGACTTTTGGAAAAAAAATGATTTTTACCCCTAAGCAAAAGTCCATAACTCAATATTTTCATATAATTTGATGCAAAAAAATTCAATATTCTTTTTCATTATATTTTAAAATTAAATCCAAGTCTTTAACAAGTTTAAGATTTAACCATTAACCCTAATCAAATATGCATTTATCCAAGTGTTAAAAACATGAACTATGATAAGAATAAGATAGATGAATTTCAAGAGTCTTAAATTGATAAGAAAATGGTTATAAAACAAGAGGAAAGCAAGAAATGAGCTTCAAATTTTCAACGGGGTGTTAACAAGAGTGGATAGAAGAGATTTGGGGGGGGACCCCTTTATACATTACTTTGTAAGAAAATGCATTAGGGCCTTCCTATGGGGCCATAGGGGTCTCATGTGAACCCCTTTGAAATCTACATCTTTTAAACAATGTAATAATGAAGCCTAGGTGAACCTATGATTCATGAACGACATTAAGCTAAAAACATCTCATAGACCTATGTCCCCCATAACCTTTAGGCTTTTACTTGAAGCCACATATGTTACTACTTAATGTGTATTGGAAGTTGTAAAAACTTTCCAAATATTATGATATAGATGTGTGTGTGTGTGTGTGTGTGGTTATGAAAACTAAATAATGGGGGACATTTTTGTATGTCCCTAACATAAAAACAAATTCAAATGGGACAACAATGTTGTAATTGTTTTGAAATGTTGGAAGAATGTTTTCACCAAAGCTCCCATAGACCCATGTATACCCATTCAAACCATTTTTCCTTGAAGTAGATGCTTTAAAATTGTATTTTTAACATCATGTTGTCTTAATAGGGGAATGACAAATGACTACATCTTATTGGAATCCATTCAAGTATATTTTCAATGACTAAAATAAACTAGGAAATTCATTATAAATAAATTTTAGGTATCATTTGGCATAAATGACATCCCCAACATCATGGCTAACATCATCATTAAAATCATTTCTAGCATCATCACCAACATTATCTCCAATGTCATCGTGGATCACGAATGGAGTTCATCCATGAACTTCCACCTTTCATCCACTATACATCATAATGCAGTTAATAACTTGCCCAAGAGTATTCCTTAAAATATCTTGAGTTAATTTGAAAAGTTTTGAAACAACTTGACTTGATGTGAGATATTTTGAGATTATTTTCCTTGAGCTATGTCCCTAATATTGTATAAATAAAAGTGATTCTCCTCATGTTACATTTAGTGTATTCAACACATGTCTAAGGAACAATCTTATAACATAACTTTGTTTTCTTGTTTTCATGTTTTCGTAATAAAGTTATGTTTGAACTTATGTTTTGCACACTTCATGTTCTTGTTTTTGATTTTCATTTGATTGAATACTAGGCCTACTTTTGTCATGGTTTGTTAATGTCATTTGTAAATGGTTTTGTTTTTGTAGTTTTTGTGCCCATAGCAATTTGAACAAACTCCCATTAGGCTAATTTCTATTGTTGGTCTTATAATATTTCTTGTTTGGAAACCATGTTTGTGTCAAAAGAAGAGGTGGTTATGTCCATGGATTTTATTATTGTCCTTAGAAATATGCAAAAAAATACACAACCACCTTTTCGTGAATCCATTGTTCATCTTCAAAGTAATCAAGTTTTGACATCCTTGGGGTGTGTTTCCATAATGCAACCACAAGGAACCACAAATCAACTTGTTTGACAAGTTTGATGGAACACATTCAAAAATTTGAGGCTTTGTCAACCAAATGCATATAGTCATTTAATTTCATCCCATTTTTATCCAAATGACCTAGTTCAAATTGGACTCATTGGCATTTTATTATCGAGCACAACCCTTGCTTGGTTTGCACTTTTGTTGGAACACTAATCACTTTGAAACATTCCTTAAGGAATTCAGTACCACTTTCAAATACTCAGACAAGGAATGCGCATCCATTAACAAGTTGCGATGTTTTCATCAAGAATCATGTCTAGCCATAATGTATGCACCAAAATTCATATAATTGACTTGTGAGATCTTATAGGATGAAGGAATGCTAATGAATTAGTTTCAATTTGGGTTATGTAGCAATGCAAAGGATTTATTGTTCACCATACCATATCCTTCAACTATAAATTAGGCCATTGCACAAATTGCAAAAGTCAATGCAATGATAGGTTCTTTGAACATTAACAAGAAAAACATTGGGAACCATCATCAACCCAAAGGGGGTGAAAGCAAGGTAAAGAAGATGGCTCACTATTCTATGTTAAAACAATTATAAATAGCCATAATTTTTTTTTCAATGCATTATATGTAGAAATGTTATTTGACATAATAACTAATATGATGATGATTTTTCACTTTATGATTATAATGTTGACAAACCCCATTTTGAAAGTATATTTAAGTAGATTTTTTTTAAATGCATCTATCTGCATGAAATTTCTGAACTTATGAAATGGGTTACAAGTAAGTGAAACATTGATTTTAAAAAAATAATCAAGTTAATGAAAATCTAAAAGATATTTATGTATTGTCAAATTATAAGCATAATATATTCAAATTTCAATGTGAAGTAGGTTTGAACACCATATTGACCATTCATTTTCAAATGTACTTTTAATCAATTTTTATGATACTAAAGTTGTTCAAATTTTGTATGTAACCATAAATTAAATGCAATGACATGTTTTTTCATATTTTTGCTTCAAGATATTTTGAATCTACTTTCTTGTGTTTACATAAAAAATTATTTCATTTAAAAACTAAACTTGGGTGGACTACCTTTTTTTGTCTACTTTAACTTGTCGACACTCAAGGAGTTTTGCACCTTTTATGCCATTTCAACCACTAGTAGATGCCCCAAAGGACAATTTGATGCAAATTAGTGAAACATGATTCAAGCCCTTCATGGAAGAAAAAAAATGGTTGTGACATGTAAACAAACTTTGTTTGTATTGTGGAAAATGAAGTCTTGTTGCTTGAAATGTCCAAAGAATCATGGTCAACATACAACACATGTTTTTGTTACCAACCCATAGTTTAAAAAATTGGAAATAAAAAATGTCTAGTTTCAATAGGGATTGTGAGGTTACAGTTTGACATATCATGTAATGAAAATGGTCCTAGTTTATCTTTAAGCCCATCACCATGTTTTCTAGTACCAATCATTGTCAAATGCAACAAGCTCATGGCAATCGAGACCTAAACATTTCTTGATTTTGGTGCATTTACATGTTTCATTGACAAGTTAATGTGGCAACATAGGTGTTTGTAAAAAAAAAAACATTCATACCAATTGAAGTCATTGACAACTAAAGTTTATTTTCAAGACATGTAACACATGAAACCAATGCATTGGAAATTACTATTGGGTCACACATTAGCAAAATGGTTCTCAATGTCATTTCATCCCCAAAAAACCCTATCATAATTGGATTATCTTGGCTTGCTTTGCATATTCCACAAGTGGATCAACATACAAGGAGTTTTCACTTTGAAGCACCAAAACATGAGGCCACATAATGTTGTAAATAGCAAAAAGGGGCTCATTCGATATTCCAAATCTCCAATCAAGTTGAAATGAGTTGAAATGAGCCAAAATCTATGTTAAAAAGTCAGTTTTTTACAATTTGTTTTTACATGTATCTATGTGGTGCCATTTGAATGGCATGTTAATCTTGGCAAGTTGTGTTTGATCACTAATATGGATGTTACGAAATCTAAATTGAATTGTTACATGTTCCAATTTTAAGTTTTGGTTTGAACAAAAGATGATTAATTGTTTTATTCAATAACATTACTTTCATAAATAGCCCGTTAATTTTCATAATAAAAACTCTTTAATCTTAAAAAAAAAGAAGTAGTGGAGGACTATTTAGCGCATTTTTAAAACATTCAAATCTTCAAAGAATTTCAATTTCGTGTTTTTCGAAATTCAAGGTCTATTCAAAGTTCATGAATATTTTATGACATGTAAATGTGGTGCAATGTATATGGTGTTTAAAATAAATTTGTAGTTTATAATACAAGAAACTAAAGCTTAAAATGTCAAAAATGTTTGGGTGTGATTTGAAACTATGATCACATTTTAAAATGAAATGCAAAATTTAACAAAAATTATGCATTTAAAAAAATTCATATTCGTTCAAACATGATTAACAAAAAAATATGACATATAGGGGCAATTCTAAATATGATAAGTAGCAATTTACCAAAGATTTCACTCAAAAATTCCTTCCTATGAAAAAGGTGTTTTTTTTGCAAAATGCCTAAAAAAGACAATACTCCTTTATCCCAAGTAAACACATTGGCTTGTTAAATCTTGTTTGGACTAAGATGATGCTTTGATCCTATTTGTCAAAAAGAACGATGGTTCCTTGTGTGTTGATTATTGGGGATTGCATCGACTTACCATGAAAAAAAATTGATACCTTTTATTTTTAATTTTAGGACTATTGGATTAGTTGAGGCATGAAAAAGTGTACACCAAGATTGATTTACATGGAGCATACAATTTGGTGCAAATATGTGAAGGTAACAAATGAAGGACAACACTCCAATGACATTTCAAGTGTGTTGTGTGATGCCTTTTGGCCTTATTAATGCATTTGCCATCTTCAACATTTGATGAATGAGGTATTTCATGAATACTTGGATGATTTTGTGGTTTATTACATCCATGACATCTTGGAAATGAAAGACCATGAACAACACATATGTGTTGTTTTGGACAACCTTAGGGAAGTTTGACTTTACGTCAAATTGGAAATGTGTGAATTTCATCAAATTAAAGTGGAGTTATTGGGCTACATTAGTTTTGAAGATGGCATTCACAAGGGTCCCCAAATATTTTACACTAGATGATGTGTTCTCACAACTTGGAGAAGATTACCCTTTTCATCTTACCAATTTCATTTTCTTAAAAAAATTTATGTTAAAATTAATTATAAGATTTTTGACATAAAATTTTTGACCATTGTGGACACTTTTTAAAAGTGACATCATGTATTCGAATAAGCTCAAAATGAAATCATGTACTATAACCACAAAAATCTCTAAGGTTCCATGACAACTCATGTTTTGAATCAGTATCAAATTCAATGGGCATTGTCATAATTGTCTTCATTTTAGTTTGACATTACATACCTTCCTAAATGGTAGCAAAAGAAATTAGATGCATTATTCTATCATTCATACCTTGTGCTTAAAGAAAAATATATAACCTATAATCAACAATGTGATGTCATTTTCAAATTAAAACACCTTTGATTTCGAACATGGCTAGTAACTTTTGATGACAAAACCATTTTATTTGAATTCATGAAATTTTTAAAAAAATCCTTTTGCTATTAGCATCAAAGGCCACTTTAAAAACCAAAATCAAGTTCAAAGTTTTTCTAATAATCAGTGACAAGTTCAAGCTTCGAAATGATTTGTTATATCACAATGAACTTTTATACATACTTGATGACCTTATTCAATTCCAAGTTCTCTAGGCCATGCATGACATTTTGGATTCAACAAAACCATGGAATTAATATTTTGAAATTGTTAATGGTCACAAGTATGTGAAGGTGTTTGTTGGATCATATGATGTTTATGCATGAATAAAAAATCATTACACCAATATGCATCCAAGTTTGCTTAATGTTTTATTATATTTTCAATAGACTTGAATAAATTTACCATGATGAAAATGGTCAACCCCCAAGTGAATAGAACCAATTATCATGGATAAGTGAATTCACTAATCAAATTCATTAACAGTTAATTCATTAAGCTAGATTCCTAATCCTTAGTTATGTTAGGCACTTAATAACCCAAAATTAAGCTAGGTTAAGAACCTAGGCCATTTAAGCCCACCAATTTAGAATGCAATTGTGAAGGTTTGAACCCCCATCATTGTTACATATGCTAATGCCATGGGGTTCATTCATTTGAATGTTCATCCATGACTTATAATGAACTTGTACCTAACTTTTTGTTTAGTTTCAATTTACTCTTAATTAACTTCTAATTAAGTTTTAATTCACTTTTAATTGACTTTTAGTTAAATCTTAGTTCACTTTTAATTAACTTTTAATTAATTCATAGTTTACTTTCAATTCATTACAATTAACTTTTAGTTCACTTCCAGTTAATTCTTAATTAATTCTTAATTCATTCCTAGTTAAGTTTAAGTTCATTCTCAGTTGAGTTTAATTCACTCTCAATTGAGTTTTAATTATTTTAGGCTATTATACCTTATGTTATTATTGATTATTCCACCATTGGATATTCTAAGTTATTATACCATAAGTTATTATAAGTTATTTTAGGTTATTCCATCTTAATTTAGTTTTAATTATTGTACATGATTCCACCTTAAGTTATTATTAGCTATTTTAGGTTATTCCACCCCACTCTATTTTTAGCTATTGTAAGTTATTTCACTTTAGGTTATATTAGGTTATCCCACATTAAGTTATTATAGGTTAATCCATTTTAGGCTATTCTAGGTTATTTCACCCAAAGTTATTATAGGTTATTCCACTTTAGGTTATTCTAGGTTATTCCACCTTATGTTAATATAGGTTAATCCACTTTAAGTTATTATAGGTTATTTCACCCTAGGTTATTTTAAGCTAAGTCCCCTTAAGTTATTTTTGGTTGTCATAGGCTATTTCACCTTTGGTTGTTTTCTGTTAATTGAATATATTTCATCATATGATATTTTAACTTATTCTACTTTTGGCTATTTTTTGTTATTTTATGTTATTCCACCATAGGTTATTTTAGACTAATTTCAACTATCTAAGTTATTCCACCTTATGTTATTTTGAGTTAATTTATCTTAAGTTATTTTGCTTATTTTAGGGTATTTTACTCTAGGCTATTCTTAGTTTTGCTAGGCTTTAAACTATTTTAATGTAAATTAGTTTCAACTATTTAAAATTATTCCACCCTATGTTATTCTATGTTATTTCACCTTACTCTATTATCAATTATTTTAGGTTATTCCACCTTATGCCTATTTTATTTTAAATTATTTTTTCTGATTATACCTTGGGTTACTTAAAGTAATTTTTTACTATTCTAAAATTTTGTTCGTAAAAAATTATAGGTTATTTTACCCTAAATAAATTACATGTAATTTATGTAATTTTAAGCTTATGCATAATTTGAGGTATAATAATGCATGGTGATATAACCTAAAATAACCAATTATAACCTAAAGTTGAATAGCTTGGAATAACTTAGAATAGCCAGAAATAACCAAAAATAATTTAAAATATTAACATAATATGAAATAAGCTAAAGCATTGATAATAACGCAAGATAAAATAATTTATAATAACCTATTATAATTGAAAATATCCTAAAATAGAATGATTGAAAATATCTTTAAATACCTTAGGGTATAATAGCCTATGGTGGAATAACCCAAAATAACTAGGAATAACTTAAAGTATATAGCTTAAAATAGCATATGGTGGAACAACTTAAAATAATTTATAGTGGATAAACCTAAAATAGCTTAGGGTGAAATGACATATAATAGTTGAAAATAGTTTAGGGTGGAAAAACTTAGAATAATGAATAATAACCTCAAATATAATATTTTACAATAGCCTAAGGTGGAATAATATTTGCATTACATAATTAATTATCATAAAAATAATTGGTTAGACTTTTTATCTATGGTGGAGTTGCTTATAACAACATGGTGCATTCATCAACATAACAAACATTTTTCTTTGCAAATTGTGGTTTGTATCTTAAGTTTGATATCTAACATGTGAACAAAATCATAAATCATGTAGTTGAATATTAAGGCTTGTGGTTAATGAACATTCAAGCTCAACTTGTATTATTACTTGAAGAGACACAAAGGTGATACAAAGATAATGTTGATGAACATTGAAAAGAACAATCAAGTTTTAAGGTCAAAAACCAAGTTTGGTTTCAATGATAAATATCAAGACAACATGACCTTTTGATTTTCTTTGCAATGGTCCATTCACCATTGTGAAGAACTCAATGATGTGGAGTTTCAATTCAAGTTTCTAGATTCCATGAAAATCCATCTTTTGATTCATGTTCCTTATTGGAACCTTGTTATGCATTCATCATTCCAAGAAAAGTTCCTAAATCAATTTCACCGGTTGAAATCAATGGTGAAAACAAATATGAAGTGGAAGAAATTATTGATTTGAGGATATGCAATATTTCATTCATTGGCAAGGTTACAATGTGAATGAAGACACATGGGGATCAACTAGACATTTATCGACTGTTATGGAAAATGTGAAAAAATTGAACTAGTATTACCCAAACAAGCCCTTGTGGAATTCATTGTTAAAAGGGGAGGTGATGTCATGAATTACATCTTTAACATCATGTCCAACATCATCGCCAACATCATCATGGATGGAATTCATCCATGAAGTTCACCTTTCATTCATTGTACGTTCATAATGTAATTAACAACTTGCCCAAGAAAATTTCTTGAGATATTTTGAAATACTTTGAGATATCTTGAATTGATTTGAAATATTTTGAAACATATTGAGTTAGCGTGAAATATTTTGAGATATTTTTCCTTGAGCTAAGTCCCTAATAATGTATAAGTAAAGGTAACTCCATGTTACATTTAGTTTATTGAGTAATAGTTTAAGGTACAATCTTGTACCATAACCTAGTTCAATTATTTTCACATTTTCATAATGAAGTTATGTTTGAACTTATTTTTGCACACTTTGTGTTCTTGTTTTTGATTTTTGTGTTCCATGATTAGACTTTGAATTAGGCCTAACTTTGTCATGGTTATTTCATATCATTTGGAAACACTAGAAGAAAAACATGTATTTTCGACTGCTCTTTGCGACTAAATTTTAGTCGCAAGAGACATTTTGCAACCAAAATCCTTTTAGTCGCCTAAGACAAGTCGCATGTGAAAACTAGTCGCAAATAACAAAGAATATTGTATGAAAGAAAAAGTCAACAAATACATTTCATCCTTTGATTCCATTGTATATGTATTGTCACATGCGATTAATATGCAACTATTTTGGTCACAATTGAAGACAAATCATGTGCTGCCTCGTGTTTTAATATATGATTATTATTATTATTATTATTATTATTATTATTATTTTGAAATAATCTAAGACGTTCAATTCAAAGACTTGGATGATCTTATATTATGGCACGTGGCCCAATGTAAATATGGCACATGTCATTAAAAAAATTTAATTTAATAAAAATATTAATATTAGGTTGGTAGGTACCTAGGTAGGTACATAAATAGGTGCCTATAATTCTTACCTACCTACCTACTTAGGTAGAAAAGTAAATAGGTAGGTTCTATCTTCCTAGGCTAAATACCTATTCATATAGGTAGGTATTAAGTACGTAGGTACATAGGCTAACCTAGATGGGTAGGTCAAACTAGGTACCTACTTAGCTAGATAAATAAGTAGGTTGGGGAGGTATGTACTTTAGAATTGTGCATTATTTGTTTTTTTGTTTTGGGTTGAGCCTTTTGATTAACTCATCCCATGTGCACAAACTTCTTAATGTGAAATTGCATAGGCACACCCCTTT
>Ga0116231_10004644_pt1 | contig 27662 bp, 12 predicted proteins | sample S1TSphgellanicum_2_FD_89695 | JGI IMG/M metagenome (GOLD analysis project Ga0116231, IMG submission 89695) | Host-associated microbial communities from peat moss isolated from Minnesota, USA - S1T2_Fd - Sphagnum magellanicum MG | ecosystem: Host-associated > Plants > Peat moss > Unclassified... | reverse complement strand
TATAGAACTGTGTGTATAGAACGTCTGTATAATACGTATGTATAATACAACGTATAATACACGGCCATGTGTACAACTATACAACTGCGCGTGTTGTAGGCTACAACTTTAGCTGCTAGCTGCAGGCTGCGCACTACGCAGCCCTCATTGAATTGCAGGCTGCGCACTACGCAGCCCACATTGAATCGTTAGTCCGCAGTCGACACCATCCTGATTCCTGCACCATCGTCCATTGCACCATCATCCATCATGGGTCCGAAGAAGGAGTCCTAAGAGACGTTTGGACTGATCATCTGTCGTCAATACGGGCTGCTGCTGCTGATTTGTTCACCATATTAAACAAAACGTATTATACGTATTATACGTATTATACAACCCACATTTCAAAAATTCATAAAACACAGTTCCATAGACACACCCCTGGTTTCAACAGTTTTAGATGCTTCTATCTTAATATCTTTGGGGGTAACAAAGGTTGATTAAAATGCACTCCATCTTATCACTAAGAATGCTAACCAGTGATTTATTTTTATTATTTTAATTTTTTGGTTGGAAATTTTTTTGCACCGTCACAACAAAAAAATTGTAAAAAATTGGAAATTTTAGATGTGTAATTTTATTTTTTTAAATTGCTAAAATTTTGCAAAAAATTGTCAAACTTTCCAAAACTACACAAAACTAAAAAATAAACCAAAATTAAATAAATGCTAATACTGACCCACCAATGAATATCTCATTTATGGGGTTGAACTTGAAAGGAAGGTATGATTTTCTTCTTGTGCAATCAGTCAATGGACCAACCTGTTACCCTAAGCTTGGTAGATATCACAAGCTACAGTGTAAAGTTCACCAAGTTCCAATTGGGATATCAGATGCCGAGATGATCTAAAATAAGCAAGAGAAAAAAAAACAACAACAACAACAAGGAGGCTACTACTACGACGGGCTTGCTAGTCTTATAGCCACTCAAAAGATAGATTCTCATAGCTTTTGGATGAACTTGTAGACTTTTCCCCAGGAAGCCTGAAGCCTCGGTTGCATGTCTTGCTGCAATGGTGGTCATTCGAACACGCAACATCTCTTGCTTGGTTGAGAGCCCCAAGAAAATTCCACCTGGTGACATCAGTGTCTTATAGAGTGCACTTCGTTGGCGAAATTCCATGGCCAGGTTCAAAATGTGGACCTGGACATCATCATCATCGCCATCGTGGGTTGGGGGGACATTCATTAGCTGTGTTTTACTCGGTCATATATATGTGCGGCCCAGTGTTGTTGGGACCTACTTATCCCGATGATCATCATCATCATCGGGAAGTAAGAAATGCACATGTCCTCACATATACATAGAGAGAGAGAGAGAGAGAGTCTGATGAGCTTGACTGGGTATTATTATGTTTGACCACACTGAGTGCAGAACAGAATGTCTTTGTGCCCAATAGTGTTGTTTTTGGACAATTTTGAAACTTAGCCAAACTGGTGATCATCCATAAGAAGATTTAACCAAATTTTTGCTGTAAAATTTGCAATGTAGTCAAACTGGTGATCATCCATAAGAAGATTTAACCAAATTTTTGCTGTAAAATTTGCAATGTAGTCAAACGGGTGATCATCCATAAGAAGATTTAACCAAATTTTTGCTGTAAAATATTGCAATGTAGTCAAACTGGTGATCATCCATAAGAAGATTTAACCAAATTTTTGCTGTAAAATTTGCAATGTAGTCAAACTGGTGATCATCCACAAGAAGATTTAACCAAATTTTGTTGTAAAATATTGCTATGAAAGTTTCTGTTTTTTGAAAAAAACATCCATATATGATTTTTGGATATGTACTTGAACCATGTGTACATATGGTTGAATCGCAGAGTTTTGACAGGTCTCCGACAAATAATTATTTAATTTTTGAAATTTTCATTTTGGAAAACTAAAATATTTCGTGAATATTATTCCACTAGATGCTTCATTTGACATTCACCCAAAAATTAATTCCTTGAGAAAAATTATTTTTCTTGGAAATTTCAGCATGTCTAAAATTGATATTATTTTTGCCAAACCTGCGATTCAACTACAATAGATTTGTAGATCTGCCCACAACCAGCTGAACTCTGGCTTCTTCTTGCTACAAGTTTGGTGAGATCCAGGTTCAAAAAATTGCATGTTTCTGCGGGTGTTCTCTAAGCCTGGGTTGTTACAGTCTTTGGGCGGGCATTAGAAACTGCACCAAACCCCTCAATGGTTATCAGGGTGGTTCTTTTGGGTTCATAACCATGGTTCTTAAAAATGGGTCAACAATTGGTTCTCATCTATTAACCATGGTTCTCCAAAAATGGGTTGACAACTGGTTCTGATCTATTAACCATGGTTTTCCAAAAATGGGTCCAAAACTGGTTCTGGTCTATTAACCATGGTTCTCCAAAAATGGGTCCAGAACGGGTTCTAATCTATTAACCATGGTTTTCAAAAAATGTGTCCAAAACATGGTTCCGATCTATTAACCCTGCTTCTCAAAAAATGGGTCCAGAACTGGTTCAGATCCATTAACCATGGTTCTTAATGTTAACTGCCGGTTCTTCCATGAGGACTGTCAATTCTTTGAGGGTTTTGAAATACCCAAAATCCAGGGTTCTTTGATTCCAATTCTTTTTAAAACCCCAGAACCCATGATCCTCTGATTCTAACATAATCTGGAAAACCAGAAGCAATGGTTATCCACAAAATCAAATACCCGGCCAACCCTATTCCTTACACACGAGGACCGAAATATTATTGGCTTTCTTTTCTATTTTTGGCACAATTGAAATAAAATCCATATGCAAACAAAATGAATGCACACACAAGAGACTGAATTTGCAATCAACTCAGATACCTAATCAAAACCTTCTGTACAAACAATTAGCCAAATTTGGCTTTTAATATGAACTATGAAAGTATATATATATATATATATATAAGTATCCTTGTAAATTATTGCTTATAAACTCCCCCCCAAAAAAAAATCTGAAAAAGCTCTCAATTTGTCGAAAAATGGTGAATTGAGGTGCTATTGGGAACTTGAGGAACATATTGGGAATTGGATGGTAACCCATTGGGAACTTGATGGGAACACATTGGGACAGGAACCACCATTTCATTTAAATTTTTAAAGGTTGAAGGTTTTTTCAGATTGATGTAAGAACCACAAAAGTGTATTCTCTTTGTAATCTCAACCCATGTTATAATTTGACTTTACTCACGGGTTCAATTTCATGGGTAGTTCTTTCAATCTGCTATTGTGCCAAGTTTGACAATTTGGCCACAAAAGTCCTCATGGAAAGGGTATTGTTATTATACCCTTTCCCACAATTTTAAGGACACTTTAACACACCGAGTGAGGTCTTAGGATGGGCAGCAGCCCCTTGCTTTTTACACAAGCACCTACTTTGGTTTTTGAACATGTGCCCCCAAAAGATTCCAAGTCGGAGGGATACATACCCACTTGAAAAACTTTGGTTGAAAAACTTTGGTTATAAGCCGTGTAAAAATATATAGATATGCATTTACAAAACATTAGACATTTTATTTAAATACATAACAAATTTCTCTTCTTTTGAGCTTGAATGATTTGAGAATTGATTGTTAAATTTTTTTTAAATTAATTGTTTTGAAAAGAGATAGACATCTAGAACATTGTAGCAATAATGAGTTGTCAGATATTTCTTTTTCATTTTAAAACATTAAATTGAAGATAAAGGCAACTTCATACATATAACACATGTATGAAAAAATTCCAATTCAAAATGTAACGCAACCATTGAAATATCTTATACACAAACCAACCCACCAACTATGCACATATAATTTCACACTTGAAAGCTCATTTTCAAGATTTTTTTTTTATGTCACTATGCAAGTATGATTGGTGCCTTCCCCCTTGCCCTCTTTGCATTCTTGGGCTACTATTTTACCTAATCTTGAAAACAATGATTTTGAGACTCTCTTTCTCTTCCCAAATATAATAGTCAAAAAATCACAATAGTCAAAGTGGCCCAAAGTCATGATGATATGTACTACATACTTTCTAACTCGTGTGTCGCACTACTCCTACGCACACCTAGACTTTTGTGCGCCTAAACTTTTGTGTTCTCACCTTATGTTGCTTAGGGTTTGAGTAGCTAAAATGTGAACTCAAGGAAAGAACAAAACCTCCTTCCAAACTTAATTGGTAGCCAAATTTCTTTTTAATAGAATAGATGACGCTAATATGATGTTATGTTGCCAAACTGGACTTATAAGTACGATATAATTATATTGGTAGATATTGATTATTGTCATTGACAAATGAGAAAAAATAATTTAAAATTTTTTAAAAACTTGTCATAAATTATTTCTTTGTTTGATTCATGGACATGTTGAAATTTTTAATTATCAATTTTTAGACATGTTTCACGATTTTTTGAATTGATCATTTGGGCTCCGTACTACAAGATGTTGAAAAAACTTTGTGTTAAAACAACCCATTGGGTATACAAAAGAGAGAGGGGGAGAGATGGCCCCACCATTGTTGTTGGGTTCATAAACAAAACAACGTGTGTGCGATTTTGCTCACATTTCTAGGCCCAAGTGTGAAAGATCATTTTGTTTGGTTGCAATTCACTTTTGTGCCGAGTTTGACCAAAAATATGCCGATCCTAGGGATTTCCTTTTTTCTATGAATAGTACAACTTTTTTTTTTGTTTATCACATGGAGTCAAGAAGGATGGGCTACATACACGGCTAATGAAAGAGGGATGGTCACTTGTTGGGTTCCGAAACAACATGTGCCATTTGCCGTTTTGATCACTTGCGTAATGAGCATAGAAGAAGAGCATACTTTGTCTTAAGTTAGGTCATTTGTTCCAAATTTAGGTTGCCTTTGCATTCCAAGCTAGCAATTTGAGATACCTTTTCCGCTTACTTTGCAAATAGCCCCATGCAATCTTGTCTCTTTCTTTCTTTCCGGATTGTTTTACATTTGAATTGGACCAAGTGTGAACTGGTTACTCAACTAAATTTTTCCTTCCAATATATTTTTTTTATATAATTTAATTGTATTTTCAATGAAAAAAAACTACTTCAAAATTCAATGTCTCCTGCACTTTCATGTAAATCTTATTCACTAAAGGCTTTCCAATAGCACTGAGAGCATGCCCAAATATTTTTTAGTTTTGATTTGAATAATTTTCAATGAAAAAATTGTTCAATATTCAATAACTTCCCCACTGGAGGTCAAAACATTGTGAAACCAACTTAGTGCACCCCTACTCATGGGGGCTTTCCAATGGTGTACCAAGACCATGGCAAGAGGCACCGTGGCTTGGGAGATCTCAATGTGACAATCAAAAAAAACAAGGAAACTACCTTCCTTGATAGATAGATAGATATTCATACCTATGGTTATCCCCCATTGGGAAGAATATTTATGTGAAGTCCTTGAGGCCAATTTCACTGGCTGCACCAATAGGATTGCTCAATTTGGGTTCAACCTTGACCTCAACTCCTGGTGAAAAGTGGGTCGAAATCAACAATTTGGTTGCTAGGAGGTAGTAGAGCAATTATAAGACATTCCAACTACCTTCCAAGGAAGGTAGTAAAATATAGTGAAGTAGAGCATACGAGTGTTGGGTGGTTACCTAGTTTGGTCAATTAGAATCCTTAGTTAGTATGTTTCAGGTCCGGTTAATCAATACCGAGTCTGATTTCTAAGAACTGGATCTGGGGTTTTGGAACCTAAACCAAACCTGGACCAAGTTTTGGAACTGGAACCAGAATTTTTAGAAAATAAATTTCTTTTTGAAAAACCAAAAATTAAAATGGGCAAGGGTTAACTGACAGTTAACCACCGGTTTCAGACCAAGTTACCTAGAACCGGAACCAGAACCTGAAATTTCCTTTTGTGTCCCCACTGAAGTAGGGGAAAAACCTTTCAAAATGGCCCATTTGGGTGATTGAAGTACAGTCATGGGTGGCCATGAGCCAAGTCTGATCAATGACCATTATCTGATGTAATCACCACATGAGGGAGATTCCATCAAATCACTAGCAGCTTTTGTAGACCTTTATGCCAGACCTCATCATGGTTTATGTCATAGGTAAGGCTTATGGATGGGGGCATTACCAGAATAAGGCAGGCACCCACTTGAGGTGGCAGCCAAGTGCACCTCCGAATTCTGGTAATGTGCATCATATTAAAATTGAAGAGGGCATTATCATGCCTAATGAATCTAACGTTTTCTAGATTTGATTTTATTGGATTTTCAATGACAAAATATTTTAATATTCCATAACTCTTGCATAATAGATAGGTAGGTCTAAACATTACTCAACCATCTCAGCTCACCCTTACTCGTTGAAGACTTCTAATGACACTTCAATGATACTAAGAGCATGGTGAGAGGCATCATGGTTTGGGTGATCTGAACATGACAAACAAAACAAGGGGTGTGTTGCATTGTAGGCTTGCCATTTACATTAAAATGTATCTTAGAAGAATTATAAAAACTCAAATGTTTCATCATACATAAATGTAATCTTCAAAAAATCCTCTAAAAGAAACCAAAATGCTTCAAGATATTATAACTGTATAACTAACCTCAAGTTTCAACACAAGCCAAAATATCATCTTTCAAAAATCCTCGTATAAAAATAGACCTATTATTACCTAGGGGCCAAAATCCCTTGAGCTACTATACTCTATAATGAATCTAAACACAATATCCTTGCCTTGGTAGGCAAGGCCAACAAACTACCTTCCTTAATAGATAAATTGTACATGATGATCCAATGATGTGAATGATGAGTTGCTCTTAACTTGTAGCATTGTGAAGTTCACTTCTTGAGAAATCCGACAAAGTCATGTTAAGATTTTAGGTTTTCTTCTAACTCGGCCTCCTCAAAAGTACTTAACACCAAACATGAGTTGCCAGTACCATATGAGTTTATGGGTTTACATTTTTTTTCACATTGTCCATTGGAATTGAAGATCACAAGTTATTTAGAATCAACAGGCCGAATTAATCCACTCAATCTAAAGGGTGGAAGCCTGGGGTGGGAAATTCCACTTGGTGAGGTCCCCCAAACATCAAATCGAGTTTTGGCCAAGGTTGTGACTTAGTGGAAAATGTTGTGTTTGCTCTTGCAAAATTGTCCGTTCTTTTCTTCCTAGCCTCTCCTTCGACTAATTTTGTAAGCTCTATCACTATCAATGTGGTATCTTCATGTATCTTGTAGGAACTTTTGGTCGTTTCTTTTGTATTTACGCCATTTTGATTAGCATGTTATTTTTTCACATGAAACAAGAGATAATGTGGATTCAAGTAATAAACTTGTGTCAATGGTAAAACTATATTCTTATCATGTTCTAGAAGGCGGATAAGTTCAACTAGGCTTATTAGGCTAGTTCATTGCCTTTATTGACTCATATGAGTTTAGGTCAATGACTTGTTGGGGGTATGAATTGGTATTAGATTTTGTTATAACCCTACCAAACTTTGTTGAAAATCTTACCTTCAAAATCAACTTAAAAGGCACCTAGGTTAGAACGTTGCTCTTGCATTACTAACATTAGCAAGATGCACTTGGACTTCAAGGACTTTCCTATTCCACATGTATTTGGATCCCTATGAAGGGGTTGAGAATTCTTTGCACATGCAGTTTCAGCTTTGCAGTCCTACTTTGAGGTCTTGGGCTTGAGATTAAAAATTTGGAAGGTTGAATTTTTATACATAGAAGATGACAGTATAATAAACTTGCATTGTACCCATGATACTATGAATATGTTGATTTTATTGTGTTGAATGTGAGTGAACAATCATTATGTAAATAGTTGTATGATTGCATATAGCATATGTCTTCATGATTATTGTTAGCTAACAAATTACCCTAAAGTGATTGACATGGTTGGAACAAAAATGAGTTGCAATTCATTAGAGTTATCCGTAAAGTACCCTTGTCTTCTTACCCTGTCTTTGGGCCTCCTTTCACCCCCCCTGTCCTCTCTTTCTGCGGTATCCGCAAAGTAAGGAAATTTTAACTCCAAAACCCATACCAAAACCTTGAAAGCTTATTTTAGACAAAACAATAAGGGAGAGTTAGCTAGAGATGACAAGGCCAACTCCATTTCATTGAGCGAAGAAATATTAAATTTGAAACGTCATTCCACTTAAAGCTTTTTATCAATTTATGAACAATTTTTTGAGATAAAGTTGAAATGTAATTTATTTGTTAGAAGCCCAATTGTTTCCCCATATTGCATTGTTGTTGTATAATCATATTTTTTTCCAATCAACTTAAGGTGTGCCTTCCACTTGATTGAATTATCGATGGTAGAATGCATATGCATCCATTTGAAATTGGATCCTTATTTAGTGCATTTTTTACTCTCTAAAATTTTTACATTTCAAAATATCCTTAATCTCCCTCTTCCATCCTTGTTGCAATTTAGCATTTTCATGTTAAAATTTTTTACTCCCTCAATCAAAATCAAAGGGAATTACTTGAGACAACTATTGTTGAAAGGAGGAGATGCAGCCCTTTGTGACCCTTCTATCGTATTCAGGTTGTAGCAATGGAGTCTTTCATTTCCCATCTATGATAAGTTTTAAACAGCCTAGTCCAAACCACTAAGAAACCTTGTGCTCACTACTCTTTTTGGATCAGCCACTGGACTTTCAGCCCCTTTCTCCTAACCCATTTTTCCCTTTCTATTGTTATGGTTAGATACACAATTACTCCTTTATTTCTCACCTTTTAGGCCGTGGATCTAGGTTTTCTTTTTTTTTTTCTTTTTTTTCCAATTTTTTGAGACGCCCTAGTGATAATCAACCATAAGTTGATTTAGCCATATTCCGGTATAAACACAATATGAAAGTAAAAAGAATTTGAAGGATGATTCAACTTTTAACATTCATATCTTGTTTATAGCCAAATTTGACTTAAAATTTTATGGATGAACACCACATCAGCTACATCACAAAAAATGACATTAAGAAACAGTGGAGCACATAAATCATGTTGTATTTAAAGAAAAATAAAATGAGTGTAAGTAAAAAAAATGAAGTCTATGCTTATTCTCATGGTTTGAGATGCTTTCTACCTTATTTTGTTGGTCTTGCCTACCAAGGCAAGGATATTGTATTTAGATTCATTATAGAGTGTAGTAGTTTAAGGGATTTCGGCCCCTAGGTAATAATAATAGGTCTATTTTTATATGAGGATTTTTGAAAGATGATATATTTTGGCTTGTGTTGAAACTTGAGATTAGTATATGGAGTTATAATCTCTCAAAGGATATTAGTTTTTTTTTTTAGAGGATTTTTTGAAGATTATATTTTTGCATGGTGAGATATTTGAGTTTTCATAATTCTTCTTTTGCCTTAAGATACCTTTTCATGTAAATGACAAGGCCACAACGTGACACACCCCTTGTTTGAGCTTTGGCTTCCCCCATATGCCACATCTTTCTCCTTTTGCTAGAGTCAGCCATGTTTATCTATCCACTTTATTCTCACGTTTCCTTCATTTCTCACCTACAATGTGCTTCACAAACAAGTAAGTTATGGAGATAACCTAAAGACCCACCATTTTTTGTTTTCCTTTGTATTTTCAGGTTGCTCCCCAGCCTGAATCTTACCCATTTAACTTTTCCTAACTTACATCTAACTTACCTCATTTTTATTGGGCATTTTGAATTTCGGAAGTTCTAGTTTTCTGATTTATCAAATTTTTACCCGACCTATTGGCTTGGGGGATCTCAAATCCCAAAGACCTTCTCCTATACTTTAACCCCTAGGTACCTACCACATTGCTTATCCCTATGTCATCCGTTGTAAGTAAACAAATCATTTCTTTTTTTTTTTCTAATTCTTTGAAGAAAATTTGGGGGAAAAAAAAAATAGTGAGACATATGGAACACCCATAGTGTTTTTTTTCTGAATTTTTTTTAATAACATCTTTGGGAGAAAAATTAAGCGATGAGAAAACCAAAAGATGTTGGTTAAATCTGGTGTTTGGCAGTTCTTTGAGTGTGTTTTTTTTCTTGGGAAATTTGTGAAGAACCGGCGGGTTTTTGTCAAAGATCCAGCAAAGAACAAGAGGTTCAGGGTAGGTTCTTTATGATTTCTTTTACTTTTGAGAACCACGGTTACCTACAGGTCAAGACTCGGTTCCTTGTTTTTTTAAGAATGGCCGATCAAGGGCCCATGTACCTGACCCTTACCCCATAATCAGTTCTTTCTTCAGTAAAAAGAGAGAACCACCACCTACCTGACACTGGGTGAGAAACTTGAAAACCCAGTGTTGTATTGGCATATAAGGTGCAACCTGGGTATATGGTACTGGTATCAATATTGGTATGAAAGAACCTACCATACCAGTCGGGGATGACTTGAGGCAATACCAACCTTAGACCAATATCAGTCTGGTATGAGACATAAGCTAACATGAGATATATACATGCCTTATACCAGTACCAGATTGGTATGAGAGCTTTTTAAAAGTACCCAATACCCGGACCTGCCAAATATTGGGGGAAAAAAAACTACCCAATTCCCAGGACCAGCACTGCTTTGAAACCTATCCAAAGGACTAAGTCAATTGAGCCACCCAAGCAAGGACTTCACCTTGTAATAATATTTGATTGGGGATGATGAGAGGCCATGATTGAAAACTAGTTATCATATTGAAATATTCATATGGTGGTGTCTGGGTATAAATTTATGTGTCATTTGTTTTTTTGCCAAATTCTCTTCATTGAGAGTGTCCTGTCACAAATTCCCCTGATGCTTTTTTGGAAAGAAAATTTCAATCTTAATAAACAAATCACCACAATTGCCTACAACATGAAAAGATGCATAATTTTTATTTTTTTTCAAATTTTTTGATATCACCAAATTTAGATAAATATACTTATGAGCAATTTTGAATTTAAAAACATCACAAATTTGGAAGGTAATTTATTTTTTTGGACATAAATAGATAGATAAATAGTGCCCCTTGTAATTCAAAAGTAACAACCTAAGCATTGCTTAGGACATCTTTCCATTAGGTTGTTGTGATAAGAGATTCTTTGATCAGCCTTGCTCTCCATTTTATATTTCCTAGCTATCTATGCTCAAAGCCATCTCACTACTCGGCTAGTCAAACATTGACCAAATGCTCCCGGCCATCTCACTACTCTACCAATCAAGCATTGATCAAATACAAGAGCTGTGAGTCAACCTCTAACTCACCACAAAGTGACAATTGTCTTTCTTATTTTATTAATGGCAATGTGTTTCCAAAGCTTTTAACATTGATTAATTACATATTTCAATGCATTTGAAACTCTTCAATGGAAACTGCCTATCCATGCAGCAACAAACAAGGCCCTAAGTTAGGGGCTTTTCATTAAGCTATTGTAATCACAACCATGGTTTTTTTTAATGGGCTAAAATTAGTCAAAGCTTTAAAAGTCCATGCCTAATCAAAGACCTATTATAAAATGAAAGTTGTAAGTACAAAAAATTAGCCTAAAAATTGAATTGATTGGAGTCTATAGCTAAGTAGAGAACTAATGAGATTTTTCAATGGTTACAAGATGATTACATTTAAACCATAAACATTTAGGTTTATTGCCAGTTTTTGCTTCCTTTCAATAAGAAGGATTGCCAACCCTCATACACACATTCATATTTCATATTTCATCATTAGCATATTGTTATTTTAAAAAGTTGTTTTAGGTCATGATTCTCTTTGTGTTACATTGTGTTGAATAAATGGTTGACAACTCCAAGGCTAAATTAAGGGATCATTTACAAATCACAATTTTATTTTAAGTCTTTCACTAATGTGTCACGGAGGCTACTCAGTGTAAGGGACCTTTTGCCAAATGTTTGTATAGATTTGATGAATATAATTAACACAAGCTTCTACAATTTGGGTTGTTTTTGCTAGTTTTGAATTATTTTATCTTATTATGTTGTAGCCAAAATTATGAGAATTGTATGTATTATTAGCATATTTGTGCAACCTCAAAATTTTAACCTTAATTACATATATTACTATATTATATATATAGTAATCTTTTAAACTTAAAATGAAAAATAAAATTCTTAAGAAACCTTAATTGCAACATTATGTGTAACTCTAATCATAGGAGCCTAATTGGAAAAAGACCTTTATAGTATATAGGTACTATACCTAGCATTAATGTCCAATGTTTAATAATTCCTAAAGAGGTGAAACAATAAAAACACAAAACTCCTACAACCCAAAAATTCAAGATTTAAATGCTCAACAACTTCCATTGCATACATGTGAAATGCTTCTAATTTAATACTACTAACACATTTTCATACAAGTTCAATGAGTTTTTTAATTTTATTTTTAATTTGTCATAAATTTGAAATGCTCAAGCTAGGATTACCAAACCCCGTTTCTTTCGATGTTAGATTATTTTTTTTTAAATATGCCAACTTTCAATAGCAAGTATGGTATTTTTGAAATGTTGCATTTATTACAAAATAAACATGATATGGCACAAGGTCACTCCCTGATTGACTCTCACAATAGTCACAACAAAAAGATTGAAGGTATTTAAACATCTAATAAAACCTAAAGCAATCCCAACATCCTACCAAGACCAAACTAGTAAGGACCTAAATAATATTAGCTTCATATAAATTTTATACCAATCTCAATAGCACATTTATACCTACCTCATACCATGCAAAAATCAACTTTGGGCCCAATACCAAGACAAGGTGTTATGATAGTGTTGAAAATGATCCAATACTAGTACTAGGTTGGTATGAAAATATTCAATACCAATACCCAATTGATGTGCTAAAAGGGATTTATGAATACAACAATGGTATATACAAGTGTTGAGTTGTTTTTCCTTTTTAAAGGAACCTTCAATCCCAATTTTGATACTTCAAAACTTCAAATGGTAAGTGTTTCCAGCTGTAGGTTTGAACCTCATTTTTCAAATTTCTAAACCATGTGGTCTTGGTTTTGCGTGCAAAGTTTAGCCTCCTTGTTAACTCTTTGAAAAACTTCAATTTGCCCATTTAAGAAATTGAATTTATGTTTGAAAATTGTTTTCATGCATGGTTCCAATTTCAATTCCAGTTCTAACAAAGGTTAGTTCCAAAATTAGTTTGCCTGTTAATTCCACCAAATGATGTTAGTTTGAGTCCTATCACAAGAATATAGACATGAATCCTTGAATTTAATAGTGCAAACTAGGGAACCTATCAACATTAATACACACCACAATATTTTTAATTGAAAAAGGACATATTACATTATTGTTGAACTATAATATATCAATGATTGGTGGTGAAGTTTTGCTATTTTGTAATTTATTTGAAGAAAAAAATTGGAATATATAGTGTACACAACATGCAATATACAATGAAATGTATGAAAGCAAAAAATTTATGTCACACATGTGTCATGAGCCTAATGATTTTTATTGCGATGGAAATTCATTATTTTGCAAAAAAAACTTGAAAAAACATGTTTGTTCAATATATAATTTATTTTTTCAGCAAAATATTTCCATTTGTGAAAATCATATTTCTTTTTACAAAGAAAAGATTGCATGAACCAAGGCCTATTGCCATGTAGGAAAATTTGTATTTATTGTTGCACAAAATCCATTATACTCCATGCCAATGTTAGACTAATAGATGTTAACAACATGTATCATAGACTAAGGAATTTTAGTGGACTAATCTATGTACAAATGATATGTGGAAGTGCAAATGTGATGGGATAAAAACCATTGTACAAATAGGGTCCACATCTAAATAACTTAGATCAATGTAAATCAACATCACAACAATTGATTTTGTTTAAGATCAGTATACAAGTTAATGATAATGTAACACCAATATGGGTTATTAGGGGTAAAAGTTGTAATAAATAATAATGTCGCACAAGGGTAAAAAGATGAGTAAATATGTAAATAATTAATTCAACTTATGGGTCCTCCTTGAGGATCTTTGACTAAGGACATAGGTTTGAACTCATGAATAATTTACTTAATTATTTTGGGTTAGACATAATTGGAATCAAATTATGTGAACTTGATTAGATTTTCAAGAAGAAGATTCCCAATAATTGAATGATTTGTTCATTGGAAGGATGACAATTCTAAAATGATAACATGTGGCACAATACGAATGGCTTGTAGTTAATAAATGAGGATGTTAATAAATGTAAATGGATAGGGATAATATTTCTTTTTTTTTCCTTGCAAGTACATAAATGGTTGTGGGCGGAACTTTGGGCTCATGTTTTCCTTTTCATAATTTCATGTAATTTTTTTTGTTAAGCCATGGGATGAACCTTTTGTGCAACAAACATATGTTGCAATAAACTTATGTGTTTTTTTTATTATGGAACTGTTCATGAAAATAAATGTACATGATTTTGATGAATGATCCTCATAAAATAGAGTCCTTAGGCACGTGTGATGAATTCCACAATGGGTGTAACCCATAGAAGGACTAAATTTTAAGTGCATTCATGATCCTAGCTCAAAAATATGTAAATTTCATCTCTTGTATTCTTCAAGTGTTTTGTATGATGTGTGAGTATTGTGTAGGAACGTGTGATCATAGGCAAATGAGTGAACATTGACAAAGGACTCAACCACAAATGGGCCCTTTTTAAACATGTTGACTTTTTCATAGAAAGGATTTTTTTTGCAACATATTTTTTAAAATATTGACAAGTCCCCCAATAAATTACATCACTTGTGTTAACTCTTTTTAAATAAATATGAATTTTTTAAAAGTGTACAATTTTTGCCAAATTTTATGTTTTGTCTTGAAAAATGATCATAATTTCAAATCATGCTAAAATATGATAATTACTTTAAACTTTAATTTTTTGTATCAAAAGTCAAAACTTTGTTTATATGTCATAGACATTAGGACCCATTTACATCTAGCAAATGATTCTTGAAATTTGAAATTTCTAAAATGATATTTTGAATTTTTAAAAATTTCAAGCATCACAATTTTTTAATTATGAATGTTTTTCATACGTGGATGGTAAGTTATCATCATTACAAAAAAATTCCTGTCAAATTTTTTTTATTAAAAGAGTCCTTCACCTAGTGTTGTATAAAATGTATTTTGGGTTGTTCAAGTTCAAAAGTCCTTTACTAAAACCAAAACTCAATTTATTAAACTAAATGATTTTATTTGAATTCTTCAAAACTCATATAAATCATTTAGCACAAATTTCCTTGATCAACATGACATTAAAATGACATTACATAAATATGTTTGAAAAATTTAGCAATTTTTTGGTCATCTAACATGGTTTTTGGCTCGTTTGACTATGATCACACTTGGGACTTTAATTGTACAACCTACCTATGTGATTTTAAGGATTGAATTCAAAATTAACCTCCATAGGCTTGGACCTTTCCTAAGCTTTAGTACAATATTAGTTTAAACATCAAATAATTATGTTGTTTTGGTTATTACAATCAATTGAAAACTATTTATTTTGTAAAATATTTGATTTTTTAAGTCATGTCCATATACATAGGAGCAACTAATTAAACAATTTTAATTAGTAAGACAATTCATTTCAACATGATATCAAAGTTTGGAACAATGTAGCACAAGTTTTGTACTAGTCAATTCTTGTCATGCAATCTTGATGGTGGAACCAAGTTCATATGCAATATATTAAATTTTTTAACATACAGTTTAAATAGTGAATGTGCTACCATGGACCCTAGTGTTAGTTACCATGTCTAGGAAACCAAACCTTGTTTAAGGTGAATGAACAATTCATTCGTCATCCATAGTTATAGTGATGGGAGGGGAGGCTCGTGACATCCAAAACAAAAGAAATGTTGAACTTCATGTTTCTTGGATGAGAAACAAAACAAATCAAGGATGTTTTATATGGTCTTGGAATGTGCAAGAATTTCATTTCTATAAGCTCCTTAACTTATCAAGGTCGCATGCTTCCCTTTGACTCATTTTAATGTTTGATAATAAAAAGATCCAATATTTTTGTAAGGAAATGTGTCCACAATCCACATATAAACCTTTACATCTTTTCTCCAAAGTTAGTTTTTTCATTTGTTCACCCCTTAATTCAAGAATAACAATATATTTTAGTGCACCCAAATCAATAAAGTTTAGCATTTTATCCAAGAATGGAATGGTAAAAGGTATGCAAAGCTTAAAACTAGATGAAAGTTTGTGTAAAGTTTATCATGAAGGGTAACAAGCAAGAAGTATGCTCCTCATACAAGGGAGTTTAAGCAACAAGGGTCTCAAATCTTTTGCATGTTGACATGTGTGGCCCATTTCCAATTCCTTTCCTTTCTTGTTCATGATACTCCTTGACCACAACTAATGATGCAAGTCATGAGTCAGGTGTTTTCTTCCATAAGTTAAAATAAAAACTTTAGCAATGCACAAAGTCTTCAAATGCACAATTGAAACAATTATCAGTAAACAAGTAAATTGACATTGAATGTAGGCATATTGTTAATATAGATGTATTTTTTCCAACAAATATTAAGTTTCTATTCAAAAGCATTGTTGCCATTCCTTAGGCACACCTAAAATAGTTGTTCATGATTCACATCCATCATTTTTTGATTGTAGTAGTAACATGAATGATTTACCACCTAACACACCAAAGCAACTAAAGTCTATGCTTCACAATGGTTAGTCATAGTCTACATATGAACATTTAGACACCAAATACAAGTAACCCTTAACCCTCTCAAGGTCTAACATTTGTCTCCAACTTTAAAGTGTTCAAATGGCACTTGAATATTTCCTTTTAAATATAATGGGGTCAAAGCACACTAGAAAGAGCCAATGGGATTAATTTATAAAAAGACTACTATTTTTTTTAATCATTTTCACTTTTTCATATGAAGAAATTTTTGAATGAAATCTTTTGTAACTTGTTATTAAAAATACATATAATTACTTCAATATATCACATGTTTTGTGTTAGTCATTTTTTAATAAATGTAAATGTGCATTTTTTCCAGATTATACATTTCATTTTGAAAAATTATCATAATTTCAAATCATACCAAAATATGTTACTATATATTTTAAGTTTCAATTCCTTGTGTCATAAGTTACAACTTTGTTTTATATGTTATGTACATTACATTCCATTTACATGTGGCAAAATATTCTTGAAATTTTGAGATTTTGAAACATATTTTGGGTTTCTAAAACTTTCGAATTCCATAATTTTCAAATTGTGAGTGTTTTTTGACTGTGGGTAATAGGTTACTGTCATCTAACTTTTTTGTTATCAATTTTTAATATTCAAATAGTCCCTTTACCCTAGTGCTTTGCAAACTTGATTATCTATGATGCAACTATTGTTCAAGTTCAAAAGTCCTTTACTAAAACCAAAACCCAAATTTTAATTTAATTAATTTTTTATTAAATTCCTCAACATTCATATTAGTCATGTAACACAACTTGGAATGATTTAAAATATAACTTTCAAAAAATATATATATCTATTATAGTTTGAAATTTTTGAAGACTTCCAACACCATTTTTTACTCCTATTAACATGTTTTTGACCCAATGCCTTTGTTGGTATGGCAAGTTCACATAAGAACCTTCAAACACTTGTGAAACATTGACTCATCTTGAATGGCACCAAGCCATGCACTAAGAAATTGAATCCATTATTGGCAATTTCACTTGGATGTTAGCTATTAAGCTTCCTTTAAGTATCACCCCTATAAAAACTAAATCAATCTTTAGAGCTAAAACTAAAGTTAATGGTGAAATTGAAAAATTGAAAGCTAAAATAGTAACAAAGAGCTATTAACAAAAAAAATGGGATTGATTTTTGTGATATTTTCAACCCTGTGGTCAAATGTAATTGGACATTTGTCTGGATGTAGCCATGTCAATTACATAAAATTATGAAATTTATATAAATCAACTAGAAGGTATGACATAAACATATTAATTATTTAGCAAGATTTGAAATTCCACATGTAATGAATATCTAGTTTGTCACATTAAAAATTAAATAAAACCAGACCCAAAACTAGATTGTGGATTTCATTTACATGTGGGAAGCAAAACTGAGATAGTTTTAATTCATTTTTTTTGAACCAGAACCGGAGGTTCTTCATGAGGGTAAAGTAGCGACCAAACATTGGTCTAACTAGTGTGATTGGGTAGTTATCAAGGTGATTCTTAAGCTTCATAACTGCAATTCTCAAAAATCAAAGAACTGAAATCCAGAAATATTACCACAATTCTCCAAAACGGGGAATTTTTTCCTTCAAAAATCAGATAACCGCCGGTTCTTTCATGGTTCTTTTGCATGAACTGCTGATTCTTTGAGGTTTCTGAAGCAACCCAAACTGCCGGTTCTCTAATTCTGAGATATTGATTAAAGAACACCAGAATCGACAGTAATTCACAAAATCAAATACCCGTCCACCACTACTGGTTTTAAACTTTGAAACCAATTAACTTGGAACACAAACAGTAGCCTAACAAGCAGCACCTCAAGAGTGTCTCTCCCTCAGTGCCCCCTCTCAGTGGAGCATGGCAATGATTCAATATCATTTGCTGAATTGACAAAACAATCCCTCAGGCAACCTGCATATTTTAAGGTGCATTCACACTTGGTGTTAGGGACTCCAGTGTTGAGTTCCTTCTCACCATACTAGTCATTTAAGACTTAACTGACTTATCATGAAGATTTTATCTTAAACTAACATTCATTTAATATTAAGCTATCCCCCGTTTAACATTGGGTTCCTCCTAGGATGCCACCTAGATTTACATTTAACAGTGATTTAACAGCAAGTGTGAATGCACCATAAGTTACCGAGGAAAAAACAAAGGAAAAGAAGTTGGTGTAAATTCAGATTGGAAAACCACCCAATCATGCAGCCTGTTCCAATGTAAGCTCTTTTGTCACAATGTGAGGAGTGATAACCCAAAGACTCTGCAATATAATACAAGTTCTTCTCTCCTTGTACTTTAGCAGGAGAAGAGATCAATCAAGGATCTGAAGTAGGTCCTACCTCTTCCAGGAACTGCCTAAGGCTGAATGGTACCTCAGTCAGTAATGTTTTTTAAAAAATTCTGGCCAATTTTCTTTTCAAATTAGTGAAAAAATATGAGTGTCCTTTCGGTTTTCTAATAGCCAAAATTTCAAAAAAAATAAAGATAAAAAATCCATATGAAGTTCCAGTAGGTAGCCAGCCAGAAATATAGAAAGATGATTCATTTTGATCACTTTCATTTTTAAAAAAATCCAGATTTGGATAAATAATCTTTTGGATGATGAGCACCACTTCAGTGACATCAAATAATTGGAAAAGAAAAGGGGAAAGAAAAAACACTGGGTTCCTGGAAGAAGTAGGGTCCTACCATGTACACCAGTAATGAATGATCTGGAAGCAAAAGAGAAGAGCTTTGATGCTACCCAGAACTGGCATGACTAGGCCAGCCAGGCCCATGTACATGAGAGCAAATTTGCTTATAAGTACTTATAAAGGCCATCTACCAACTGGGTAGTCGCCCATCATTGGACTTGTACTCAAGAGTCATGGACAGTCCTTCATGGCCCCCACAAAACCCTAATTGCTTGATGAGACTAGAGACCACCAAATGGTGAATTGTCCTTCCAAATACAGATCCAGTTGTGAATCATACAAGGCCCTTTGTACTTGTTTAACCATACCAATGTAAGGAATGGTGGAACTGCTACCTGGACTGGACCCCAACAAACACCAGCAAATTGTGGCAGCAAAAAACTATGATGTCCATAAGCCTTAAATTTTAAACCTCAAACCCTAAAAGTGCCTTTCTGAAAGTGCAGCTTTTCTATGATCTGCAATGACATTTTCAAGCAGATCAATGAAGAGAAATCTCTATGGGTGAAGTTTTTTTGTGGAGCAAAAGGAGCTGCTCTTGGACACATTTTTAACTGCAGAAAGTTGATGGGAAGGTAGGTGCAAGTGGTTGGCTATAGTCCTTGTAGAGATGGTGAGGAGAATCACTTTCTTTATGCTTGCATGTCAAAAATGTTTTTTTTAATTTATTTTGTTAAGGTCATGTTTAAAATGTTTTTTTTTTTTTTCATTCCTTCTTTTTATGGTTCATGAGAAATTAAAATTTTATGTTCATGATGGCACTTCAATGAAGATCATATAGTTCATGGGTGCTCAAGGTTTTAGCATGATGCATTTTGACAGATTTTGTTGGAGTTGCTTTGTCATTGATTTTTTCGAATCCTTTAGACATGAATTATGTTCAGCTCAAGAGCTCAACTTTGTGAGATTTTGTCCATACTAGATTTTGAAGGTTAGTGTGAAGTTTTGTATGACATTACACTATTGTTGCTAAATTAATCATTTTACTAAGTTATCATTTATAACTTGGATGTATATCCATGACTTAATAAGTTGAGTACTTACCAAAGAAATAGTTGCCTACCAATTGTAACAACCAAAACAACCTAGTTATTTAATACTTGTGATGTTTAAACTGATCTTGTACCACTAGATTGTCTATTGATCTTTAAGAGAATCACTTGTTGTGTAGACCAACAATGATTGAAGTTGTGCAAGGGTGAACTCTATTTTTACATCCCCTCCCACATTTCACATCATTAAATATGAAACACCTTCCTGCATCACTAAAAATGAAGTCACTTTGTATGTTAGACATATATGTGTCATCTTTAGCAATGTGGATATGATTGATTGTTGTTCCTACACAATTTTGACCATCTTTAATAACAATTGCATATCGTCAAATTTGGTGCTACTCGTCTACTTGGTCAATGTGTTTGTTTGTTGTTGGGCAGAAGGAAGGTAGGAGAGTTAAATTGTCCCCTCCAAAACAAGATCTCTCACAAAGCTTGGATATGTTTTGTCATTTTGTCTTGTTGTGGAACATAGGATTGTGTGCCATGTGTAAGAACATGAATAGTAACAACCCTCTATGACTATTTAACACATCTAGTCCACATTGTTTAATTTCTCCTCCATCTCTACCCATTAATATAAAAAGATTGATTGTGCAAAGTGAGAGATTATTTAACTCTCAACACTTGGGCCAATCATTATATTTGCCCAATGAAAAAAATCATTTATTGCTAAAAAAAATCATTTTCTACTACATGTTTTATTCTAAGGCCATAAGAAAATGTGCATTTTTACCAACTGAAAGAAGATTTAGAATGCTTTTATATCTTCTTCCAAAAAAATTGTAAAGGTTGATTTACTATTATTGTTGGGCATGTTTTAAGGCATTTTGCTTATCATAATGAATGGTAAGTTGTTTAGTTTTAGCAAGTCCGATTGTAGTTAATAGTCATTGAATCCACACTCTTTCCTTACACCATTTTGCAAGAATATGATATTTAAATTGCATTAAAGATAGAGCAATGCAATCTTTTGCTTGACCATGACATGGGGGAACTTGCCAAAATGTGCCCTTGAGATATTTGGACATACATTGTGCAACAAGCAAGCATGGGACTTGGGGAACCTATGTGAAGTAAGAAATGTAACAATTAACAAAGGTAGCGCCAAGATAGGTTTGGGTTGTATCTAAAGAAATTTCCCAACTAAACTATGTGATATTATGGGATCTATAATTAGGGCATGCATATTAGCTAGAAGGGCAATGATTTTTCTATGGGTGTGAAAGCTATAGAACAATCTATCAATTTCCTATGTAAGATAAACATTTGAGAATATATTGACATGCTTGAATAACAATTTATATTTTCTAGGGGAAATGAATACTAAATTTCAAGATAATATGGCAAAAGCCCAAGAAAATAAATATTGAACCACTGACAAAGTTTTTGTTGGATGACTTTGTCCTAGGTTTGTAAAATGATATCTCCCCTTCATTGTTGTTGTGAGTTGTCATTGCATCATGCTGCAAACTATTGCTTGGTTGTGTACTCCATCCCCTCTTCCCCCCTTCCCTTTTGCATGTGCAAGTCTTGGAATTAAAAATGCTTGAAGTTGGATTTCAATGTTCAACTTAGAGCTTTTATTCCTTTTTTAAGGTAAGATTTTAAGAAAATCTTTTGGTTTGATTTTTAAATTTTAAATCATATCATTTTTGTGTTGGGTGGTTGCTTGAACTTTTTGTTTTTCCTTCCTTTTTTTACATATTTATTTATTTTTGTTGACTACACCAAAACATGGTAAATAGAACTAGAAAAAATAATAGCATTATAATCTTAACCACCATATACAATTGGACATGATTATATGACTACATAGTTGAAACATCCACATCATATTTACCACAAGTCATATACATGATTTAGTTGTAAATACCATTTGCAAATGTGTCCTTTATGACTATAGTTGTAATGGACATAGTCATGGAAACACATTTAACACCCATAATGTGTCACATGTCACCAAAAGGTTTTTTTAAATATTTTTTTGGCCCAATAGTGTGGTGCCACATGGTAGTCAAAAGGCGACTTAAATAAGGATAGACAAACAAGACACCTAGGTTGTATTTAGGTTGCAAATGAAAGGACTTAAACCCTTCACCTCCACTTTGGGGTTCAAAGTCCTTAACCATTGAACCATAAATTTTTTTTGGTAACAAATCTAATTACCACTGAACTTTAAACACTAAATGTTTTAACCTAAATTAACTTAGGCTGGCCTAAGTTGACCTAATCTATCCTAGGTCATTTTAAGCTAAACTTGGTTAAATTTAGATAATGAAATGTGAACCTTTATAAGAGATGTTTGAAAGAAATCCAAATCTTCACATAAAATTAAGTAGAAATCTAGATGTTATTGAACAAATTTTGGCCATAAATTTGACTTAACTATTGGACAATTATGAGTTTAGGAAGAAGATTGTTCCTTATGTGAATGATGAAGAATGATGAAGGGTCTAACCAAAATATTATGATTGCATCATTGAAATCAATTATAAGTTGTGAAATATTAGGTTTCGAAGAAAGTTTTCAAAGAACTTGTTTTGGTCATGTGCATTCTTTAAATCATGTCAATATGTTATAATGGATGATTTTTTTTGCAAAGGCTTGAAATATGTGTTTATCAAGGCTACATAAAGGGATTTGCAAAAATGTATCATTTGGCCCAAGAAATTAGAAAAAGATAAATAAAAGTTGAAAAGCATGAATTTTGGTATTCCCCAAAGGAAATTAAATACCCCAATGAAGACAATGCATCTTTTTATTTGCCAAATTCTTGCACAAAATATAATCTAACATAATTTTTTGCCTTCACAAATTTGCTAGTTATAATTTTTTTAAAGAAAGCTTTATAGTTCATGGAAGATATTATATTTTGTTATAGTTATGAAAATGACTGTAAATTTGACATTTCTTTTGACATGGCACATTTTCCAAATTATTGTTGATTGCCTTGACTCCATTATATCTAGTTCTGTTTTGAACTAGTCTATGGGTCATTGGTTGTCAAATGATGAATAAAATTTTCCCATATACATGAATTTGAAATGCAAGGATGAAATTGAAACTTCAATTTCTTTTGATCAGTTGATGGAAGAAGCTACAAATGTTGCTTTTGATATATCATGTTTAGTTTTCCACATAAAAAAGGAGGTTGTTGGGGTTTTGGATTTTTTTTTTTTAAATTTTTTTTTTAAGGAGGTATGAAAAAATAAACCCATAATATTTTTTTAAAATTTTATTATGTTGGACCTTAAGTTTAATTTTTTTGTTTAATATCATCATTATTGGTTGTGAGCAAAAGAAGGCCATTGTTGAGGAATATGATAAAAATATCTTTACATCCCATGCTTTTAAAATGATATCATCATTTTCACCCCTTGGTTAAATTTGAATGTGACATTCCTAACCAATTCAAGGAATTGATGAAGAATGTAACTTATATATCTTTGAAATGACAACCAATGAAAGAGTTTACCAATAGAGAATTTTGATTTTCATGAAATGTTAATTAGATGCCAAGTATATTAAGTGTCTTCCTCAATGGTGGGATAAAGATGAGACTATGTTTCATACTATTGGATTCTTTGCTTGTCAAATCTTGAAGATTGTTGAACCACAAATTGAAACAAAAAGGATTTTTTCTTTAGTTGGAATGTGTATTAATTTTAGAAAATGTTGATTATAGTTAAACAACTTTTTTAAAAATTGAATTTTGTGAGGCAAAATTAGCCAAATGACCCTAGGGTTGGTTGCAAGTCCACCTTTAGCTTAATAGAGCTAACTGATATTTCAATGCAGTTTTAGAAGAGGAATCAAAAAAGTTTGAAGGAATTTTTGAAAGGCATGAAGTTGTGGAGATATGAATTTAAGATAACAAACATTGTTGTAAACTTTTCTAACATACTTTTATTATTCAAGTGTAAAAAAAAATTCTTTTTAATGAATGAAAAATTTATAACCAAATTGTGAAAAATAAATGTGAAAATTGCATTTTATTGCATTTGTGAGAAATACTATCTATGAGAACTAATTGAATATGAAAAAATAAAAATCTTGATACCTTGGCCAACTCTCATAAACCCCAACTTTTTTTAAAGAATTGATTTGCATCTCATAACCCTATGTAAAAATTGGAACCATCCAATTATTTTAAATTTTTAAAAAATTATTAACAAAAAACCACTCAACATTAGTCATGAAACTAGACCTATGTTTATGAAAAAAACATTATTGTTGGCAATGAATATATTATTTATAAAGAAAATGAGTATAATGACTAATCATAGGTCAATATGAAAGGAAAATTTTTATGTGGTCATGAAAACTATGGTTGAAACCCTAGGCTTTAATGTAGGAATTTATGGTGACACACCATGCATGTGGAGAGGCCATTTATAACATGTTTTGGTTTTGAAAATCTGAGTCGTCGATTCCAATCTGGTTCGTATTAACCCAGATCAAAACCAACGATTAACTATCAGTCAACCCTTGGTTTCTAGTCACATTTGTTTTTCCAAAAAATCTCATCTCAGTTCCAGTTCTGGTTCCACACCTAAGTAAATACAACTGGAAACCTGATTCCAGCTAAGGTTCTTTCACTCTCTTTAAGGAAAAATTAAAACCAGGTCCTGGCCATAGTTGTAGCAAGCCTTGGCCCATGATTTTCATCCAATCAGAGTGGAATATCTCATCACGTATTTGGAATCCCAAAATCCTTGGGAGCATACATAACCATATGCTAGGTGATCTCAAACGCTAAGGGTTTTGTATTCACCCCAACAGACCCAAGGTCTAACCATCCATGCAATATTTGCCCTTGTTCTAAAAGTCCACGAATATTGACCCTGGGTTTTAATGTTCATGCATATTTGGTTGTAGGTCTAAAAATCTATGCATATTTGGCCTTGGGTCATTCACAATTTTGTAGATCATATTTATGCATTCTTTAAAAATATGTTCCATACATCTTCATCCATATTGCGGGTTTTCATCTAATTATAAAGCTTTGGCCTAACTTGGTAGTGTGTTGAAAATGGCATGTGTTCAAGGAGCTTAGGCCTCTATCCAAGAAGGCCATGCTTACCATTAGAATAAAGCTATGATTTTCATTGAACCTGGAATAGCCCATGTTGATGTCCAAGGAGCCTGAGTCTGTACCCAAGAGGTTTAGGCCACCTCAACACATATGTTTAGAAAGTTCCAGCCCAAGTGTAGAGTGGTAGAATTGACATAGCCTCTTATCAAGAAGCAATGAGCCTCTTGAGGTTAAGAGATTCATGGTTGCGCATCCTTCTATCCAAGAGCTTGAGGACAATGTCTAGGCCTATGTTTAAAAAGCCCAAGCCCATGTTCAAGAAGCTTGAGATCTCACCAAAAGACTTGAACAAACCCCTCCTCAATTAAAGAAGCCCAAGCCCACACTTAAGAAGCCTCAATCGCCTTTACCCTATGTTCAAAAAGCATGGGACTGCACAAAAAAAACTTAGACAAGTCCATTTCTTGTTCTAGAAGCCCATGCCAAGGAGGGAGGAATCACCTTGACCCTATGTCCAAGAAGACTAGGCCCCACTATAAAAATCTAAACAAGCTCATTCTTAGTCCAAGAAACCCAGGCCCATACCCAGGAAGCTTAAACCACCTACATATGTTAAGAAAGTCCAATGGCCCAAGAAACAAAAGGGTCATGCTATGTCCAAAAGCCTTTGCTAAATGGGAAGCCTATATGTAACCTAAAGGGAAAGAGCCTTAGCCTCCCAATAGCAAAATGTAACCTAAGAACTCACCAAACAATCTATGGAAACACCTAAATAAAGGCTCAAGAAAATACCCATGAAGCTTATGGAAAATCTTAGGAACCTTAGTGTGAGCCTACTCAACCTATTAGAAAACCCATGCACCCTATGAAAAAAGGTTAAGGGACCTTTAATATAGGGTAGGTACCCTAAGAAAAAACTCAAGCAACATGTTAAAAAAGCCTAAGCACCCTAGGAAAGAGCCTAGGCAACTTATGGAAAAAGTTTTTAAAACTTTGAAGAAGCCTAGGCACCATAGGAAAGAGCCCAAATAACCTAGGAAAAAACCAAGGCAACCTATAAAAAGTTTTTTAAAACTAAAAATTTATAGTAATTATATATCAATTATTTTTAATTATATAGGTGTATAATTAAACAATTAAATATATTATCATTTTTTATTAAATAATATGGTGATTAAAATTTTTAAATCAACAATTAAATGTATTTATCTATTAAATAACTAATTATCACTGAATATTTTGTAAAATTAGAAATTCATTATAAATTTATTAACATTTCATAAAACAAAGAATTAACTCAAATATAAATATTCAATAGTAAAATTTAGATGATATTATAATCTAATTATAATATTATGATAATTAATAATTGACTACAATTACAACAACAACAACATTATTAATAATATTGTAGCTAGTAGTTAGGTTAGGTTAGTTATTTAACTATTTTTATTCATATTTTTATCTAACTTTTTTATTCGTAATAAAAAAAATTTAATTTATCGTATAGTAGTGTTAAATAACAATAATTTTTGAAATTATATGATAATCTATTAAGTATCATTACTAATTATTCTAAACATTACTATAATTTTATCATACATAAATAAAGAACATTAATAAATGAAAAAAATACTAGAACTAATAGCAAAATTAAAATTAAAATTTTAAAAAAATTTAATTATGTATCATACATGATATGTTGTAAACTAAAATTGAATCTACATGGAAATAATAAATTACACATGTATTGAACATATTCCAAAAAAATATTACTTAAATATCCTTACTTGATATGTTGTAAGCTAAAATTGAATTTACATAGAAATGATAAATTATGCATGTATTGAACATACACATTATTAAGTTGACTGATATTTCAGAATTTCTTTAAAATTTATTTTCAAATTAAAGTGTAATATTTATATGCACAAAAAAATTCATCATACATGTTATCATTCATGTATACCAAAAACATTTATGTGTACCTTAATAATTAATGAATTTTTATTGCAATTTTTAAAATATATTAAGACATCATACGTATAAAAATGAATAAACATTAAACTTCCACAAAATTATGAATTATGTATCATTACTTGATTTGTTGTAAATTAACATTTGATTTACAAAGAAATAATAAATT
>Ga0116231_10004643_pt1 | contig 27666 bp, 23 predicted proteins | sample S1TSphgellanicum_2_FD_89695 | JGI IMG/M metagenome (GOLD analysis project Ga0116231, IMG submission 89695) | Host-associated microbial communities from peat moss isolated from Minnesota, USA - S1T2_Fd - Sphagnum magellanicum MG | ecosystem: Host-associated > Plants > Peat moss > Unclassified... | reverse complement strand
TTCTTCACTGAAAATTAAATTAAATCGTAGCTGAAAATTTCGGAGGAATTGGAATGTGCCTTTGGTGTTATTGGAAAGATCTTGATGAGCAGGATTTAATGCAATTTATTTGGTAAGATTTGGATTCAGAATGTGGGAGATATTGATTTTTACGTGATTTCTGCAGCTGAAAATTCAAATAAATTCCAAAAAAATCAGGTTTTGGAAGGAAAAATCAGTTGAGGACGTGATAATACTTGGGCCAACGGCAGAGGCCACACTAGTGCTATTGAAACTAACAAAGTCACACACTTAAAAACACGCACACAAGTCACACAACAGAAAACTTCTAATAGGGTAGCCAGGCCGGTCACCGAACACTTAGTGTCTCAGAGGTCTACGAATTTCTGGAGAGTGCTCCTTTAAATTTCATGCCCAAAGAGGAATTGTAGCCCAACTATTTGCGCACCCGCAGAAAGTTGAATCGTTGAAAAAGATGAAGAAATGAGTCAGATGCGATCCTCCAAAGTAGGGGGTGGGGGTCAAACGGTGGAAACGAAAAACCACCGCACACTTCGAAGACTATTACCGAACACCCAAAAAAGTCTTTGAAAGTCGTTCTATTGCCTTTATGGTTCAAAGATGATTTGTAGATCATAAGGTTGCGCTCTTATAACACTTTAAATCACTTAAATTAAACAAGAAATGAGAAAGTGATGAGCATTGAAAATAAGAGGGGTAGAAGAGAAAAAAAAAAGAAGAAAAACGTGTTTTATAACTTGGAAAAGCTTATTTCTCTTCTTGCTCTTCTATTACTCCTTTGCCGCTGCTGTTGAAAGACGAATTGAAAAGCTCAAGTTAGCACTCCCATAATATTTTAAATCACTAAAAATGGAGAAGAATTGAGAAGGATGTGCCAAAGTGTTCGGTGATAGGCTAATGTTCGGTGATGGGCTGTTCTACCCTATTCTTACTAACTACTTGACACTACCGAATTCTTTCCCTTAACACAACATCAATTTTTAAAAAAACACTCTTTAGTTTGCTACAATTGAATGAGTTGGTTTTGGCATATGAGACTTCTATTGCAGCTTGGTTTGGGCTATCATGGATTATAAAGCATTTAGCCATGTGCACAACATATGAAGAAGGATGATGCAAAGTTTGCCAAGCCAACCAATTGTGGGGTTGATAGTATCTTCAACTTTGAGGACCAACCACACCTACGGGCCCTTTTTTTTGCAAGCTCATGGTGACACATTCGAACTCACTCATATCCTCCTCTGGGGAAAATATAAACCAAGATAGATAGGAATCCATTGGGGGGGGGGTGTGGTAGATGGAGATGCTTATACAATGTCATGGGTTAAAAGACCAACTATATATATATATATATATATATATATTCCATGTACACTAAATTACAAAAGGAAGAATGATATGTGCATCTGCCGACATCTTTGTTGTTGCTTCACCTTCCTTTTTAGGTGCACCTATTTTTCCTTTTCTTGTTGGATATTGGAGTGCACCTTTTTTATTAAAAAATTTAAAAATAGAATAAAAATAAAAATAAAATCTTATTTGCTTGTTGGACATTATATGGTACTAGCCATACACACACAACAAAAACAACAACAACAACCTGATTGCTTGGATTGGTTACCCTATCTTCCAACCTCGGACATCAATCTCTCAAGTAATGTACCTATTGTCTCCCATGATAATAATCTTCTTCTTCTTCTTCTTCTTCTTTAGGAGAGGGTGCCGGCCCATGGGCACTGAAGCATAACGGATCATCCCATCCTCACAAGATATGATGTGCGAAAGGTTGACGACACACACATAAAATAGAACAAATGAATGCAATTGGTATGATTTTTGAACCCACCATCACCACCATCACCACCACCATGTGGTGTCAAAATGTTTAAAAAGTTGCCAAAAACTTGTATAACGTTTGCATGAAAATGGGTTGGATAAAGAGGGAGGCCATAGTTGATGGGGGGAGCCATAGAGGACGAGGAAACCCAAGCATATATAATGGGTTCTTCGATACTTGTCTCCCATCCTACCCCCAATTGGGTAATGTGACCCCGCACCCACTAGTGGAATCCATTGGAATCATGTTATGACTCAATTGTGGATGAACCAATGAAGGTAGGTAGGCAAGTAGGTTAATAGGAGAGCAAGGTGAACCAATGAAGGTGGGTAGGCAAGTAAGTTAATAGGAGAGCAAGGTGAACCATAGGTAGGTAGGTAGGTAGGTCCATCCTGAAGGTAGGTAGGCTAATAGGATAGCAAGGTGATTATTAAGTAAATAGGATGCATATACATGGTTAGTAAAGTAGGCAAAGGGCTAGTGGGTTATTAGTAGGTTAAAAAGGGTAATAGAAATAGAAACTAAACTAACCATGATGGTTAGCTAGAGAACTTGAACCCCAATGGAAAAGTGTTTCCTGTCCACCCACCATTCATCCATCCCTCATGGCGGTGGCTGCTGGTTCATCTCTCTGCCCCCCCCCTTTCCTTGCCTTCTTCTAAACCAACCCCCTTTTTCATAGACAACAAGGGGTGTGTCAGACGGTGGGGTTGCTATTTACATTAAAAAGTATCTTAAGGCAAAAGAAGAAGAATTATGGAAATTTAAATAAAATTTCACCATGCAGAAATATAATCTTCAAAAAAATCCTCTATAAAAAAATCCAAAATCCCTCAAGATATTATAACTCTATAATAACTAATCTCAAGTCTCAATACAAGCCAAAATATCATCTTTCGAAAATCCTCATATAAAAAAGAGACCTACTATTATCTAGTAGGGGCCAAAATCCCTTAAGCTACTATCATCACCATTTTTGGCATGGGCTAACGGCCCATGCAAAGAACACCCCACTTATTCAGTGTTGGGGCACATTTGATTTTCAAAAATAATTGATGGGTAGAAGTGGACAAAATGGATTTTGATACATAACACTTTAGTCTTTTGCTTATTTGATCATTTTGCTTGTAAACCTGCAAAATGGGTTAATACTAGTACTCTATAATGAATCTAAACACCAGTATATCCTTTGCCTTCTTGGTAGGCAAGACCAACAAAACAATAGGAAGATGAGGAGTCTAGCCTAGTAGGCTAGGATAGGCTATCTGAAAAAAGGCTCCTCAAATCCCCTTTAGCTACAAACAAATCCACAACCCATGTGACCACCTTTTGTTTGTTCACATTGTTTGCAACATAACAAAAGCATGAGAAGATTGGAAGGAGTGATCTGATCAGGCCTGTCAATGCCAGTTCCAACTCATGCACCACCCCCATGCTACTACTACTATTACTACTACTAGTGCCTAAACACATGTTACTTACACACATTAATATGTTGATTAATAGGATAACCCATGCTCTTAGAAGGGGTATTAAATATTAAGTAAGCCTAGGCCAAAAATGGTGATGAATAAAAATTTGTTGAAAGAATTATTATTTTTTAGTGTAACAGCCATTGACATGGGCTCACAACATATAGCTAAAATTTTCATGCAACAACCAATGACACGGCTCACAACATGTACCTAGGACGGCCTAGTTTTTGTCCATTGGGTTGGGAGAAGGGTTTGAGATTTTATTTATTTATTTATTTATGGTGATTTGGGTGTTCACCGCATTCCTACTAGTGTTATGTGTGTGTTCCCACCAGGTATTCCCCAAGTTCCCAGCTGTTCCATAAGTTGTTCCCATCAACGGCACACTTTGGATCCCGTATCCTTTGGGCAAGATTTTTTTTTTGTATTGTTGCAAGCTTATATCTAGACCAAAGGGAAAGGTAATATAATCTGCTATTGTGGGGGTCTCAAAGACAAAAAAACAAACAAATCACTTAGGAGACACCCCCAAGAACTAATTAATACAAACTAATAACATTGAGTACCCCCATAACTCAAGATTAATGGGTACATTGATTAATTTGTTACTCATTCGGGATGGCCATTTTATTCCCTAGTTTTGTTACATAGCCATAAGTGACATTGATAAGAGGATTTGGCGAAAATTTGAGTATAAACTACACATGAAAGTTTTTTAAAATTATGCATCCTTTTGTATTTTTTGCTACATGTTATTAGGACATGTTATAAAAATATGACTATAATTTTATAAAAATTTAGGCCATTCCTTTCATAATAAAATTTTAGCATTGGGTTGGAATTAGATTTTTGAGGTTGATTTTTTAAATTAAAAAATCACTGAGATTTACAACAAAATCAGGACTAAAGAATCCAAAAGAAAAGGGGAAAAAAAGGTCTTTTTCTTTTTAGAATTCAAAATTAAAATGAAAAAATTTACAAACACAAACACTCTATGCACACAAAAACACAAACACATACATATGACACAAAATAAAGGCAAATAAATAAATAAACACTTTTCCAACCCAAAAAAAACCATGAAGAGAAACACATAACAAGTTCGATCATGATTTTCTTTGGTTGTTTTTGTCTGACTTTGCCCTCTACATTGTGAGTTCTAAACCAAAGAGAACCTCATGACAACCCCCATACTACTATTCCAACGGAGGAGCATGCTAGCTTGGAGCATCTTGGGACGACCAACAACTACAACAACGACTTCAGACTCAATTATAGTGCTTTTTATAGGTACATGTGTAATCCCCAATAATATATATATATTAAGAGCGAGTTTTTATAGGGGGGGTTCTTTCGGGGAAGAAAGGTCCCACCAATTCATCTCACCCCAAAAAGTGGATCTCCCATCAAATATTTTGTCAGCCTTGGTTTCAAGTAGTGAGTTGTTACCAGATATTTACTCGTCGGGGTGGTGACACCCGTTGTTGTGTTGTCATTGTTGTTCCGTAGTCCACTCCTCCTCCTCCTCTTCCTCCCCCCTTTCAATGTTCCACCACCAACCAACCCTTTTGTTTGTCAAAACCTAGTGTTGTTATGTTGTAAGTATATTACATTCAACAACAATTTTATTCACGAAAGATATATCATAACTCCACTAAAAATGTGTATTGGTTTTCTTTGTCAAAACCTAGTATTATTATATTGTAAGTATATAACACCCACCAACAATTTTATTCACAAAAGATGTGTAATAACTTCACTCAAAATGTATATTGGTTTTCTTTGTCAAAACCTAGTGTTGTTATGTCGTAAGTATATAACATCCAACAACAATTTTATTCATGAAAGATGTGTAATAACTTCATTAAAAATGTATATTGGTTTTCTTTGTCAAAACCTAGTATTATATTATTGTTAAGTATATAAAACCCACCAACAATTTTATTCATGAAAGATGTGTAATAACTTCACTAAAAATGTATATTGGTTTTCTTTGTCAAAACCTAGTGTTATTATGTCGTAAGTATATAACATCTAACAACAATTTTATTCACAAAAGATGTGTAATAACTTCACTAAAAATGTGTATTGGTTTTCTTTGTCAAAACCTAGTGTTATTATGTCATAAGTATATAACATCCAACAACAATTTTATTCATGAAAGATGTGTAATAACTTCACTAAAAAATTGTATATACCAATATGAAACTTTTGTCACCATGTTAATTTCAAAGTCTATCAACTCTATGGGAAATGTTTTATCCTTAACTTTTATGTATCTTTGGGGTGTGTCAAGTAGTCTACACTACACTACCTACCCACCCACCTATTCCATAGTGGACCCAATTTTCTTATTGTGAGGGTCTCCCCCAAACTAGGGTTGTTCATTGCACAAGAAGTGGGGGGGTGTTCTCACCAAACATTTAGACCTTTGATGGTGATGAAGAACTAAACTTTTTCCTTCATTTATTTTGTTCCTTTGAAGGATTTCATTGATGAGTTTGGAACTTTCACCAAAATTGGGGAGTCCACTTGTTTGCCGTTGGGGAATGGATGGGTGGACAATTGGATGAATGGATGGATATTATGATAAGACAAATTGGGTGTGTTCAACATCAAAAACAGAAAACGGATTGAAAAAGGTGCCATTGTAAAACTCTCATCTACCTCCCTTGTAGTGAGTAGATTGAAAAGTCTCCAACTGAATTGGATGAGCTTCATCCAATTCTCACCTCAGTTCTTATCTTCAAAATTAGGGGTTTCTTGTTACAGAAATTTTCCAAATTCTTTGTGGGCTTTCCAAGTGTAATGGACACATGCCCAACCTGATACACTCGACTTGACATTTTTATTGGTTTTGTCCATAGAGAGAAGAGACTAATATGCATTGGTGTAAGATTGGAGCACTAAATTGACCCATATGTGTGCATATGGTGGATGAACATGTTTAACGGAAGTGGATGCATCTAGATGAGAAGTTCTAGATTCGGTAAGGGAAGGCTTTAGTTTGAAGTTTGAATCTGCCATAAAGGGCAGACTCATTGGGGGATGAGTTGCTCATTGGATAATAAGTGCCTATTGCGGGCTAAGGAATGTCATTTTAAAAATTAAAGTCCATTATTTTGGTATTGAGAACATAACAATTATCAGAATAATGTTTGATCTTAAGCTACTTTGCCGTGTTGGGTGGTTCTTTTTTTTTTCGGGGGAGAAGAATCACCAGGCATAATTCTTAGATTCAATTTTCAAAATTGACTCATTTCTTTAGAATTTCTTCTCTCAAATTTAAAAATACTATTCAAGGTATTAATTTTCTTAAAAGTAAAATGCAGGTGGTTTTTAATTATCAATTAATAACAGTCAATTATCACAAGATGGTCCTCACAACCCAAATCTCAAACAAGCTTCAAGCAAATGAATAAAATCAAAACATCAAAACATCAAAACACATTACTCAAAACATAATATTATCAAGTAAATGAACAAAGTGAGCTCAAGCAAAAGAGGGTAAAGCCACTTTATCTTCAAGGAGACAAGTAGGAATGCAAGAGAGTCATTATACAATGCCCCTTAAAACCCTAACTAGCATAGGAAACCCTATCTTAAAAACCTAAAAACCTTAGTCTAAAACCTAAAAACCTCTAGACACCTAGACTTGATAATTAGACCTGACTATCCCAAGTGATACCCTACCCAAGTATCAAGTTGTTTATAACTAGTTGGAGAAACCACTTCTTAAGGTGTAATTCTCACAAAACTAAATGACTAGGATATCTAAGTGGTTATCACTAACTATGCCACCTCTCCATTTTCATGGTGAGAATCGACCTAAACCCTTGGTTGGTGCTTGCCGGTGTTGTATGGTTCTTGATTTTAAAACAAAACTTGGGTTTCATTTTTCAAACTCTTTTTTGGGGTTTTGTGGAATCTTTGGTTTGGTCTTGGGACTAATTTTTTGGATTTTTAAAACCTCTAATTTCAACCTTTTTCTTAACAAAATTGGAGCTTGACCTAGTTTAAGATTACGTCCAATTCAATTCTTGTTACACATAACTAGTTTTAAAATTAATTTATTGTATAATATTATTTTGTTCAACCAATCCACAAAGTTCAAGATAAAAATTACATATTATTAATTATTTGCAACCAATTAAAAATAAATAGTGATATAAAAATAGAGTAGAACTTTTAATTAAAATTTGACAAGTTGTATTTATGTACTTAGAGAATCTTTTTTTTTAAAAAAAGGACAAAACCTCTATTTAGGTTTTAATTCAATGTTTTTAGAAAGGTTGATTGCTTGGTCTAGTTCCAATGGCAATTTTAACAAAATGTTGCACCTCTGGTCTAAATACCCTATAATTTAACCTAGAACTTAGACTTGTCTAAATACCCTATAACCTAACTTAAAACCTAAACTCATCTAAAATCCTATAACTTAACCTAGAACCTAGACATGTTTAAATACCTTATAACCTAACCTAAAATGTAGATTTGTTTAAATACCCTATAACTTAACCTAGAATCTAATCTTGCCAAAAACCCTATAACCTAACCTAAAACCTAAACTTGTCTAAATACCCTATAACATAACCTAGAACATAAACTTGTCCAAATACCCTATAACCTAACCTAGAACCTAGACTTGCTTGAAATTGAGAATTTGACAAAGTGGTTCTCACCCATTTGTGATACTACTACCCACCCAACATTGCTATTGTTAGCCATGAAACATCATAATTTATTAAAAAAATCTAAGTTCCAAATAATGTATACACCACAATATTATTGACAATTTCCTTTTGAGTTTCATGTAGCCTAAGGTACCTATTTGTTGACCTTTTGGCAAAGTGCCTTGTGGAAAATTATACACTATAGTCAACCAAAATTTCTATGGATAGTCACTACTACTACAACTAGCCTAGTTTAATAATTTCCCCTTAAATTGGGGGTGTGCCATGTGAAATAATAAGGTAGCTATCTTTCCACAAATGGTGCACCAACTAAGTAGGTATTCAATTGACTCCAAATGTACAACCAAAAATTGCCATTGATCACTCATTTGTACAATACACAATAATTTTGTCACAACCCCCAACTTGAAGAGGAAAGTTTGAGCACACCCAAACCAAACCTCAAAGGTGAAAATATTGATTAATAGTGGTTAAATTTTTGTCTTAGGGTTAGGGTTAGGGGGAAAATCAAACTTGCTTCATACATTATTATTTTCCCAAATAGGTATTTTCAGACTAAATTAAAAAGGAAACTGGAAAATAATATGTAATCACTTTGTTAACCCTACATAATGCATAACTACCTGTCTAGCAAGGTTTTTTTTTAACTAAAAAACTATTTTTCCCCTAAATTTTTAATAATATTTTTTTGGTTTTGAGAATTTGGAGATTTTTTTCTAAATTTTTGCATTTTTTCTCGAATTTCTGTTTTAATTCATTATATATTTTTTCGCATAGTGCAATTATTTTATTAAAAGAATACTTCTGCCCAGTGTTTTTTTGGTCCAGTTTTTCATTTAAATGGGACAACACCCCCATTTCGGTTTCAATTGAATTTTTTAAAGAATTTTCCAAGTTATGATTTTATTTTATTTTTGTTGAAAAAAAATTTACACTGAAAAAAAAGAAAATCAAATTACAAGTGAAAGTAAACATTAATAATTGCTAGGAAAAAAAAAGGTATGTCATTTCTAAGGGGAAAAGAAAAGAGAATGAAAAAAAAAACAAAAAGAATGAAAGAGAATTCAATCAAAACATTGATTGTTTGGCCATATTTTCTTCCTTCATTTTTGCCCTTTCCAAGTAGAGTAAGGGGCTAGCCACCGCCCCCATGCAGCTACCAAACTAACTACGGAGTGATTGTTTCTGTGATGATTGACGATTGCATGCAACAACATATACACTCCACCATAGCTTCATTCCGAAGGACCAAAGGAACCGTAAGAAGGGAAAGGGAGAGAGAGAGAGAGAGGCGGAGAAAAGAGGGTTCAAGGGAGGATGGATGGAAAGCTCAAACTTGGAAAAATGTCATCCAATTACATGACGTAAATGATATTAAGAATGCCTTCATAAGACAAGATGGAGGAGGATGGATGGGAAGCTCATACCCGTAAAAAAATGTCATCCAATTACATTGGCATGAACAATAATAAGAATGCCTTAATAAAACAAGATGGCGGAGGATGGATGGAAAGCTTATACCCGGGATGGATGGGAAGCTATACCCGTAAAAAATGTCATCCAATTACATTGGCATGAACAATAATAAGAATGCCTTAATAAAACAAGATGGCGGAGGATGGATGGAAAGCTTATACCCGGGAAAATGTCATCCAATTACATTGACATGAACCATATAGTAAGAATGCATTAATAAGACAAGATGGAGGAGGATGGATGGGAACCTGGAAACAATGTTCCTAGGTACCCACACAACATCCACCCACCGCCCCAAAAAAAGGACCAATTTAAAAAAAAATTAGTCGTAATTAGAAAACAAAGGTGGAACCGTAACACATTTGGATGTTGAACAAATGACCTCATCCATCCAATGGATGATACATGGTTGAAGCCCTAGGTACCTAGAGCATACCTACGAAGTAGGTAGTCTACACATAGGGTGGGCAAGTCTCTACGTCTCGGTTTCTCTAATTCTCGTTCTCTTTTGCGGTGGTCTTGTCCGCTTTGTGGTGAACTAATGATCTCATCCATTCAATGGATGATACATGGTTGAAGCCCCTAGGTACCAATGTCGTACCTACTACCTAGTCTAGTCATAGGCTGACGGCTCTCTCTCTCTTTCTCTTTCTGTCTTTCTGTCTTTCTTTCTTTTTCTGTTTCTCTTTCAGGGTCGTCTTCTTTTGCTTTTTGTGATGAACAAAATGATCTCATCCATCCAATGGAAGATACATGGTTTGGAAGCCCTAGGTACCTATTGTCATACCTACCAGGTAGTCTAGTCATAGGCAGACATCTCTCTCTCTCTCTCTCTCTCTCTTTTTCTTTCTCTTTCTCTATTTCTGTCTTTCTTTCGTTTGGTTTCTCTTTTACCGTCCGTCTTGTTTTGGTTTTGTGATGAACAAACTGATCTCATCCATCCAATGGACGATACATGGTGGGGAAGCCGTAGGTACCTATTTTCATACCTTCTAGTCTACTCATAGGCTGGCGGCGCTGTCTTTCTCTCTCTCTTTCTTTCTTTCTTTCTTTCTTCTTTCTGTCTCTGTCTCTCTCTCTTCCTGTGTCTCTCTTTTTCTCTCTCTCTCTCTTTTACCGTCGTCTTGTTCTGCTTTGTGAGAGTCTGCAGTGGGGATTTTCTTTCGTGTTTTGCAACGTCTTTGTTGCAGCAGCTGTGAGCTTGCTTGCAGAAGCTCCGCCCCACCCTTTCTCTTCTTCTTCGTTTGCGCCATCGCCTTAGAAGCTTGCTTGCCTTTTGTTGTTGTTGTACTACTGTTCTCTTTCTGCAGTGTTGGAGCCTTTGGTCTGTGGCCCCCTTGGATGCTTCTTCTTCTTCTTCTTCTGCTGCCAGTAATATTGACTCACATACTTTCTAGTTTCCAGAAGTGAAGTGGAGGAAGAAGACACAGAGACACACACACAAAGACACAGAGAGAGAGAGAGAAGAGGACTTTTGTGTTGTTTTCTGAGGAGAGGAGAACTGAACTGAAGTAATGTGTTGTGCATTTTCTTTCCTGTTGTGTGTTCTTGAGGTTGCCGTTCTTGTTGAAGAGGGGAACAAGAAGGGGATGGTGTTGAGTGTCTTGCTGCAGGCCTTTCTGAGGGTGAAGAAGTGAAGAAGTGGGTGGGGAAGGGGGAAAGGGACAATGTATGTATGTATGTTGTTGTGGTGATGTGGAAAGATGAGGAAACTGGTGGTATCTCCGCTGCTGTTGAGTGCATTGCCATTTGTAGTTAGTGTTCTGCTTCTGGGAGTTCCTTCAAGCGCCAAGTCTTGGTTCTAGTCTGAGCAGAGAAGAAGGCACTACAAGCAGCAGCAGCAGTTGTTGTAGTTGTTGTTGTGGTTGTAGTTGGTGGGTTCAGGCGAGGAGGAGGGAGGGTTCTTTGTTTTGTTGTTTTGCAGTGTGGGGGGAAATGGGAGCTCCCAGCGGCAACCAACCCATAGCACAGACATGGTTCCCATCACATCAGCTCAGCAGCGGACTGTATGTGTCAGGGCACCGAGACCCAAGTAAGGAAAAAGGGAGCACAATCAGTGTACCGCAGACTCCTTACACGGGAGGAGATGTGAAGAAGTCCGGGGAGCTCGGCAAGATGGCGGGGCTCATACACTCCGCGTCCTTGAAAGGAAGCGGCGGTGGTAGTGCAGCAGCAGCAGGAGGAGGAGCTTCGTCTTCCTCTTTTCATCATCATCACTCAGGTCCTCTCTCATCATCCTCATCAGCTGCTAATGGAACTTCTTCCTATCGTTCGCCGTTTTCGACTTCAGGTCCTCTCAGCTCTGCCGGAGTTCCATGGCAACATAGCAAGTCCATGGGCTCGCAGTCTGGCCCCATCTCAGCAGGAGGACAAGGAGCAGGAGGAGCCTTTGGAAGACCCACCTCTGGTCCTCTCACTCGACAGCAAGTGGCTGACACTGTAGCAACAGGAAACAGCAAGTCCATGGGAGTAGGAGGAGGAACAGCAACCCTGAAAAGCTCTGGATCTTTGTCTGGACCTCAGACGCCTTTGCTACCAGCTACAGGGCTTATCACCTCAGGTCCTCTTGCAGGCAGAACAGCAGGACTGTCCTCAGGACCTCTCTCAGGCAGGATAGGAGCAGCAGCAGCAGCAGGAGGAATGTCAGGACCTCAAGACATGATGATGATGGGTGGTTCTTCAGGTGGTGGTGGCGGTGCTACACCAGCAGGAGGAGCAGCAGCCAAGGCAATGCACGCAGTGATCCCCACCAACCCAGCAGTCAACAACCTTAGCAATGCTCGTAAAAGCTCTTTCTGGAAGCGGTTCCCCAAGGTGATTATCTGGACAGTTGGACCGCTGTTTGTCATGGGGTTCATTGCAGGAGCTTTCATTGTTGCTGCTGTGCGGAACCCAATTCTGTTGATTGTGGTGGCAAGTCTGTTGGCACTCGTACTGCTGCTCCTCACCTGGAATTCATGCTGGGGCCATCGTTCTGTCACTGGGTTTATTACCAGTTACCCTGTGTCTGAGCTTGCTACTGCCAAGGATGGCCAGTTTGTCAAAGTGACTGGGGTAAGTTCCATCTTCCCTTCTGTATGTATAGAATTCTTCTTGTGCAAGAGCTTCTTCACACATCATCTTCTTACTCAAGGAGTGTTGTTAGCATCATTCTTGAAGGTTGAGAGTTGGGGGCAGAGAAGCTTTCCTGTTACCCTAATTGTTAGCATTGCTGCTATCAAAAGGAATTTCTGGAATTGTGTGGAAGTATAAGACAGGTTCTGAAGAGGAGGGAGTGAACAAGGAGAAGGGTGGCATTGCTTTTTGATGGTGCAGGTGGTAACATGCGGGAGTGTACCTCTGGAATCATCATACCAGAAGGTGAACCGCTGTATATACACATCCACATCCCTGTATGAATACAGACAATTTTCCATGAAACCAGCTGCACAACAGCATCGATACCGCAAATGGAGTTTGCGGCACATGGAGGTGAGCGGTTGTGACTTTCAGTTTGGAATGGTGTTCAGTTTAGTTCTGCATTGTTTTTTGGGGCGGAGGCTTCTCCTGCTGCTGTGGTCTATTTCTGCGCTTGTGCTCCATCTTGGTCTTGAGGCTGCAATCTGCTACTGCTTCTTCATGCTGACATGTTAACTCTTTTCCTTGCAGAGATTTGTCGTTGACTTTTACATCTCAGATCTCCAGACTGGTCTAAGAGCACTGGTCAAAGCTGGATATGGAGCATCTGTGACTCCATATGTGGAGGAGAGTGTGATTCTGGATGTCACCCCCAACAACAAGGAGCTGCCTTCAGATTTCATTCGCTGGTTGACCCAGCGAAACCTTTCAGCCAATGACAGAGTGATGCAATTGAGAGAAGGGTAAGAATGTTGAACCTCCCAGGAACCCCTCACTTTGTCCATCATCGACTCAGTTGTTGTTTGAGGAGTTCATTCCTTGTGCACCTATGTCGAGGTGCTAAGGTGGATGTTTACAAACTGTTTGTTGCATGCAACTGTCTGGCCATGACATAGTTGTCACTCAGAATCTGATTTCTTCTTCATCCATTTGATAATGTTTTGCATATGCCCAAAAGGCACGTGAAAGAAGGGAGCACAGTGACAGTGATGGGTGTGGTCCAACGGCATGAGAATGTGTTGATGATAGTACCTCCTCCAGGGCCTGTGTCAACAGGCTGTCAATGGAACAAGGCTTTGCTGCCAGCAAGTATGGAGGGCCTCGTGCTGAGATGTGAGGAAGTCACAAAGGTTGATGGAATACCCCTGTCAATTGCTTAAATGGCACTGTGAATTTCTTGTCCTTGGAAGAAGAGAGAACTCTCTCTCTCTCTCTCTCATGCAACTCACTCATGTTTCTGTACGTGATGTAATATTTTAACAAAGTCTGCAGTAAGGAAAAATTTAAAGGTCTTGACTGATAAAAAGGGGCCCTGGATACATATGTACAAGTGCTGGTCATCTCATGCTTAGCAATGAATCCTGCTGGCCTCCCTTTTTATTCCGGTATTTTGATCCACTAATGGTCATTTGGCATAGCAAAGTGTCTAGATGCTGCCAATGCCACTGCCACTGCTGCCACCTTCCAAGCCAAAGACTGCTGTGTGCCTTTTTGCATATGACAAAAGCCACAGTTGGCATTCAAGTGGCAGCAAGGGAACTTGCTTCACATTATGCTGTAGCTTCTTATATTCATATAATAGAGAATTTTGTAGGTGTTTAACTGCTGCTACAAGGAAAGCTGTTCTGCATGCCATAATGGTCACAAAAACATAGACTTAAGAAAAAGTGCTTAATCAGATACTTATGCTGACGCTTGATATGAAAAGTTCCATGTCTAATTGGTACATTAAGAAATCAGTCAGCGAGGGTAGCCTGGATCTTTTTAGTTAGTCCAAGAGCAAAGGGGTGATACTTCTTAGATATTGCAGGATCTGTTTTACTGCCTTGGAAAAACAATGTCCTTCACTTCCGTAGTCTTGTTTGTAGAGCATAGCAAGTTGGGAGGCTTGCTTTGCTTTAACATTCCACCTGTAAAATTTGAGTGCTAATTCATCAATGTTTATACATCTTGTGTATCTCTCCTGTTCTGAGTTACTTGTGGAACTTATAACTGATGTGTAGAAAGTACTTTTGCAAGTTTATATCTGTAGATACTCTGTTGGCATGGTGGCTGCTTGGCCCTGCCCTTACATGCTTTAGGTGAGTCTCTGGTACTTTGCTACAGCACAAAATTAAGTCTAAGACTGCATGCATTGGGGTTTTGTTCATCGCTGTTATGCATGTAATATCTATTTGGTACTTTTCTATTTGTCTAAAGGTGCCTTGATATATTACCTGTATTGATTTTTTTGGTCTGGCACCCATACTTCCCCTCCTCTGAACTCAGCTATTACTTGAAATTCTCTGAAATTTGCCACAACAAATAAATGGGTACTGCGGCGAATCCTTTCATTTCATGTAGTCTGATGTGGCTTGGAGAGACTTCTGATGCCCCTAGTGGTGAATGCAACATCATGGCTACATCCAAGCATAGAAAAAACGCAGATCATGATGTACGGACTGCTTGTTCAAAATGAGAGGATATGATCTTGTTCTTGAAGTCATGCCTAAAAGTATTTATATAGCAGGTAAAAAAGTTACTGTCAGGTACAAGCTTCAGAAGCTTCAGATTTTGGTATGCATGTCGCGGATTTGTCAACAAATCAAAGTTTATGCAATCAAATCTCTGACAAATGATCATTTCTGCTACTGTGGTAAAGAGAAATGTTTTATAGCCTCTACCCAAGTGCAACAATTGTGCACATGTCACAGGGAAATCCAGAAGGAACTAGCTAGCACCTCTGGAAGTTGATCAATTTCATGCTGACTGCAAAAGACTAAACCAAAAGAGAAGCACCATTCCAATATGCCAGATGATGACATATGATGGAAGCCATGGTGGTGAAAGCCAAAGTGAATTTCCAGAATTTCAGGAACTTCCAACTTGGATAAATTTTATGACTATTGATGAGGTGACAGCAAACCAGTTACCAGAGTTGAAACAGACCAGAAATAATGGCCTGTTTTTGGAGGTGGTACATTCTATTGCTGAAGTGTTTGGCCATTTCTTTCTTAGTCATGTTGTGTCTTCAAGTGCTTTTGCCACTGAAGTATTTCTGTTGTTTCCTTCATTGTTCACTTGTCTCAATAAGTTGTCCGCAGGACATTGGCATGACACCTCTGTTACTGGTGAGCTCAACTCCTTGATATCATCATGCCCTCAACAGCCTGCAAAATCATAGAGAGAGTCTCAGAACTTTGGTAAGATAATTTCTTCTGGAATCAGTTTTCTTCACCATCTTCACTTTTCTCACTATCAGACTACATCAATGACACTAAAAGAGAGTGAGAACCTACAGATGGGGACAGAAATGGTTTACTCACATATACAAAGAAGACTTTGTGCAATGCTCTGCAAAGTTGACACCGAGCTTCTGTTCAGATGCTTGACTGGTAACTTCCAGCATCCATGTTAAGGGGGTTGATCCCCTCCATCATCCTTGGCACAACTTTCACTGCCTCAAAATTATGCTCAAAATTAAGCACAGCTAAAAGGAACTTAATTCCCCTTGGCAAGCCCACCATCAGGGTGAGACAGGCAGCGCACCCAACACAGTGGGCAGTCTCGAGCCTGTTCCATTATGTTAACATCTGTGGTGAATGATTATGGCATTGTAATCATAATCTTCTACCCTAAAAGTTTATGAAGCATAATCTTCTACCCTGAAGATTATGAACAAGATCAAGAGAACTAAACTTTACCCATCTTACCTTGCTTTTTAACATGAACCAAAAAAGTGGCAGAATCATTCACCACAGATGTTAACAATTAAAGTCGAGACTAACTAGATGCATGTTCATCAATCACTTGATGGAACCACAATTGCTTGCCTGGGGTTGTTTCACATTGCTTTGAAATTCCATTGCTAACCTCAAAACACTGGAGACTGGGACTGTCATATATATATCCTTATATATTATTTCAAAGCTTTTTGCATTTTCAAAATTTGATGCAAACTTCCCTGCCCACTAACATTGGACCACACCCACAAACTGCATTCAAGAGTTTGCAAATTTGAACTGAATTATTAGGGGCTTCAAATCTCAGCTTATCTTCCAACTGCAATGCTGATTCAAATCAATGGTAATATCCACACAACCAATCAAGAAAGAAAAATCTTTGAACAACCCCATTGCATCTTTGAGGATTATTCTCTTGATCATGTTTGTTACTTCCAAATGGTAAGTAGAGAGAGGAGTTCTCAAGTTTCATCACTGATTTGCAACTTCAACATAATCTTTGAGGTCATCTCCAAAGATTAGCTTCATAGCAGATTCAGATCAGTGTTGAAGGTGGAAGATAATGGAGGTTTGAAGCCCTCAGTGGACAATAATAACCATGATGAAGTACAAGCACAAACAGAGTATTTCAGGAATACAAATGATCACCCTGTTATCAAATTCATATTATCTTTGTTCTACCTGTAAATGACAGAACACAGAACAATGTAGTTTTCACTTGGTCACACATTTTGAGTACTCAGCAGGTGTAAAGTGAACTAATGCTGGACCGGCCATTCTGATAGGTGCCAATTTGTAGATCTAATCAGCTGGTTCTGCCTTTGAATCAACTGATTCTCATATTGAATCAGCCAATCAGCAAAGGTGCCAATTCTATACACCTAATCTGCTGATTGCTGATTCTGTAACATATTTTTCATATTTGAACTGTTAAACATCAGAGGAGCATGCAGGGCTTCTCCAATTCCAGCTCCTAATTTTCCTGTGAGCTCAGCTAGCTTTGCCAGGCTCAACCACATGCTTCCTAGGAGCCAGAGTCAGCCAAACCCTGCCCACTCTCTAGTACACCTATAATCAGACAAAACATAGGGTGAAAATCAAGCTCAAATTCACATCATGGCACAATGGATGGCGACATCAAGGAACCAAGAAACTGCCAATTTATCAACAGGGATAAGCATCCTGAGAGGATTACACCACTCAAACTCCCAGAGCAATTGAGGATATACAAATAGGGATTCAAACTCCCACAGATCACCATGCATTACAAAGCTTCCTGAATGGGATGTAATACTTCATATAGTGGCTCTGTATCATGTAGCAAACTTACATGGATTGTATGAATCCCATGTCAAATATGTCCCACATTATGCAAGTGTCAGAAAGTGAAAGGAGAAAAGTACACACTTGGGCATGTGATTACCTCTGACCCACAAAGCTCAATGCCCATAAAACTTGGAACAAACAATAATATGCTAAAACAGATTTGTCCCACAGTGAGTCAAATTTATTTCCAGCACCCCTCATAGCAGCAAAATCTGCAGTGAAATTTGTTTCATGAAACCAGGTACATGCCTGAGCAGGACAAGACCAGAAAGGTCTTGAGCAGCTAGACCCACAACCTCAAATATATTCCTGATTTGTAAACTAGTGTCCTGTTTATGGAATTTGGCACTCTCAATAAGAACCCTCTGATGCAATTTTTTTGGGAGGGTTTCCACCAGAGAGAAACACATACACATAAAATGCTAACATAGCAGCACTAATCAGAGCAATAACTCCTGTAGGAAAGACAGACTTCGTCTCCCCGTATCTCCGCAGGAATCTGAAAAGTAATGCACCTGTGATAACTGCCTGGCCCTGAATGTAAGGCAAAGAGGATTCCCCTCGCTTCCATGTCTTGAGGCTGGTGATTGTCAAGGCTAGAAGTAAACCTCCCAGAAGCACTCCGAAACGAATTGAGTCTGTGCTCCCTGTGATGATGAACCCTACTAAGCCTCCAACCACAAGAAGGGCTCCATAGGGAATGCCAAGGCAGAAATCATGGATTTTCGCACCCTTCTTTGCACTGCCATTTTGGGGATAGTGAGCATTGAGTGCAGTTTCTGCAATGTCCTTGACAGGATCAGGGCCATTCTCTGCAACATAGGAGAGGTTTTCCTTCCCTCTAATAGGAAGTTCTTGTGCAGATGCTGTAAGCACTGATCTAGCCTTCTCAGCTTGCTCTCGCAACTGGTCTGTTGTCTCCCTTAGTATGCCCAATGCTTTTCTGGCGGCCTCTTCTGATGCCTCTTGAGCATTACTGAAATCAAAATTTACCCCAGAGACACTACTGTTCTTGTCTTCAGCTTTCTCTGAAGAGATCCCCTCCTCCTTCACAGGGACTGAACTTTCCTGGGGATATGAATCTGCTCCAGATTGCCCTGCATCGATTGCATTCACCCCAATTCTTAATCTCACCAATGGCTTCTCAAATGCACTGGCATTCAAAAGTGCCAACCTGAAGGGCTGCTGGCCAATCAAAAAGGGGGTGTGGCACACGTCCTTCAATGCCAAGGGTTTCACCATCCTGTCCTTGCATTTTAGAGCTTGGAGTCTTGCACCCAAAGCTCCTACCTGAGATGACCGACATTGGATGTTCGAGACCGACGTCGAGGGACTGCTGTTGCTATGGCACAAAGTGCAGCAGATCGCTTGCTGTGGAGCTGCCACTCCATTCACATTCCGCAACATCATCATTCCTGTTACGTTACCTCCCACTGCAGAAAAAGCTGACCACGAGGCAAAACCTACAAACACACCGGCTCCTTGAAACTGCTCTGCAAAAAAACTCGTTCAAGCTCAACAATCCAGCGACACTAACACGCTCCTGACTGCAAACAAAACAAAACGCCGCGAAACCGGCAATCGATCAATTGATCAACGAAGAAACCATCCGCAATACAGTCACCACTCTTTACAAAACCCTAATGATGGAGTCAAGGATCGAGAAGATCAGCAAAAGACAAAAAAGACAACGAACAAAAATCACGATCCAGTTCAGAAATGGGAGAAAAGAAATTGCACCGGCAAGCGAGGAGATGATGACGATGATGATGATGAAGATGATGATCTACGAGCTCCTACTGCTCCAGCTCCTCCCCCTTCAAGGAAAAAAAAACCCCGATCTTCCAAGGTCACCGAAAAAGTTGTCCAGAATGCTACACCACAATGTTCCTTGCTAAGAAAAACCTCCAACCGACGAAGAGCCGACCGAGATCTTCTCCAAAAGAACACAAAACTGACGACGTAAAGAAGAGACGAGGAAGGCGGAAAGCTCGGACCTACTTTGCGACAAAACAAAAATGCGCACGCAGCACAAAGAGCGACAAAACAATTGGCGAGACGAAACGGCCGAAACCGGATATACCGAGAATCCGCCGGTCCTTGGGACTATCCAATGATATGATTCTGACTAAAAGATTGTCCATGATAATCCAGCAGTTCGAGACTATAACCAAAGAGTAAATCTTCTCACCGTTGGATATAAAATCCCCGGCCGGAACTGGACTATAGCCAGGAGTCCTATGTGCTCCGTGGTCCGCGAGTTTACTACCCAGCGGTTCTATTTCTCCGACCAGCGGACATTAAGACATTCCAGCGGTCCGTATAACAATCCCATGACTTCGTTTTCTATGATAATCCAACGGTTCGAGACGATAACCAAAGAATATAAGTCTATATACTGTTGGATATAAAAGGTAGATTCCGGGAGTGCAGCCAGTAGTCCTATGTGCTATGTAGTCTGCCAGTTTACTACCCATTGGTCCTCTGTTCTCTGAGGACCAGATATACTGACGGTCCAACGGTCCGTAGTACAATCCAATGACTTATGTTTCCTCATGAAAAGGTTATCCAAGACAATCCAACGGTTCGAGATTCTAACCAGAAGAATAAATCTCCCTACTGTTGGATATGAAGGCACGGCCGGACAGGAGTGCAGCCAGTAGTCCACCAGTTTACTATCCACTGGTCCTATGTGCTTTTGACCAGCGGTTAAATGCACCCAAAATCATCAAATACCAATAACTACCCCCATATTTTTATTTCTCTCAAAAATGCTTCTTTATAATATGACCCAAATGGGTCAATTTACACATGTTGGAAATTGGTGTACCAATCATGTGTATTAATATCTTGATATTTATCATATTTGTGTTGAAATCAAATTTTATCATCTTGTATGGGTGAGATTCGAGAATTATAAATAAATAAAAATTATCAAAAACTTACATAATTTCCTTCACAATGAAAATCCATATCCCATGTCATGTAAAGATAATTTCAACCTTCACATTACAATAAATTGAATTACCTATATATTACATAATGTATTTATTCATTGGCACACATATAACTGCTACTAAAGGTTGTTTGTCTTGACCATATAATTTTGAGACAATAGTAGAAAGGATAATAAATATATTATATGTCCTTGAAGGTGTGTTCACTTCTATTGCTAATTAAGAAAAATATTTAAGCCTTAATATTTTTCTAATCTAGGGTTTTCAATGGATACCACTAAGTATCTATATGAGGTTTAACCTAACAGCACAATTAGGGACACTTGTTTACACCTAATGTTAAATTAATATAAAATGAATCACAATAACTTAACATTTTTTTAGAATAGCATTTTGGTGACAACATCATCAATGTGATGTCTATTGACTAACAACCTTATTTTTGTACACAATGTCCCATTGTTTTGCAATTGAAGTTATATTCATTTGTCTCCCTTTGGTCAATTGCATCATTGCAATTAATGTGTTTTTACACATGTGTCTTTGCATGGTTTCTTGTGTCATTGTGCTCAATGTTTTTGTTATTAGGTACCTTTTGCAATCACTTGTGTCTATGTTTTTGTGTGTCCCATTGTGTCTTTTTGCTTTATGATGTTGTTTTTTAAGTCTGTTGCATGTTTTGTTGTGCCCTTGCCCTTTGTGATGTTACACACACAATGTTGAATTTGCAATCAATGCATTAATATTGCCTCTTCTTCCACTCCATTCCCTTGCCTCTCTCCCCCTTCTTCGTCCTCCTCCAAAACAACACCACTCCATAACCAATCCATATAGTGACAAAGCAAGCTCCACAATCCTTGACCCAAAACAATGTTGAAGTTACAATCTATCATAGCATTGAAGCATGAGGTCATAAATGATGTTCATTGTAGCAATCACAAAGAAGAATGCAAAAATTTCAATTGTGCAATTGTGTGCAACATTGTGCATGATAAACAATTTTTTTAAGTTTTTATTTGACATTGATTTATATCTTCATTTTTTTCACCAAGTTTACCATTACCCTTGCAATTCATTTTTCAAATTCTTATATATATATACACTTGGTGACCACTTTACCCATTTTGTAACATTGTTTTAACATAGACTATCACATTAGATGCCATCTAATTTTTAATGGTATTCTCTACCACTAGGTGCGGATTTTATTTTTTCCATTCTTGTGACATTGAAAAAACCCTACTTTACCAACAAGTGTGGATGCACCATAAGATTGTTTCCTTATTTGTTTGGTTCAAGAAGTTCTTTTATCCATTAACGCCCCAATTTAGTAGTGACATTCTCCCCAAAAGCAAGGGTTGGAGTGATCACCACATTCTTTGGTTTTGAGAAAGGTTTATTAATTGGTTGTTCATTTGAAAGAAAAATCCATGTTGGTGAATTCCAATTGTAAAGCTTTCTAGCAACCACTTGATTTTATAAAATTGTCAAATGCAATTTTAATACATATGAATCATCAACAATTGATGGAGCAACCTCATGATAATGCATTTTTATATCTTTATGTGGTAAATTGTTCGCACTCTATTTGTTGTCATATCTTACAGAGATTGGGGTATCATAATTAACATTAATGTCTTGAATATTTGTGATAGTAATGACTATTAAAAAGGAAAAAAAAATAGAAATGTAAATTAATAAAAAATTCAAGTCAAGATTGGTGAGAGGTGAAAAGAGAAAAAAATGGGAGAAATACAAAAGCCAAATGTTCAACAATAGTAAATGGGGTTTGTGACTTGCAATCTTTAGTTTTGACTTGCTTTTCATGGCTTTAGACCTTCATGCAAGCGCCTCATAATCAAGTTGATGAGGAGAATAATTGATGAGAGTTGACAAAAAACAAAAAGGGTAACCTAAAAGCTGAATGAAGTTTTCACAAAGATTATAATTAAGTTGTTAACCCTTGTTGCTTCATGTGATGGTCTTGCAATAAAGGAAATAGAAAAAACAATAATTTTAGAGAATGAAAGTTGCCCCAATAGTTGGTGAGAGGTGATCGAAAAAAGAACATATAAGCTTCAACCAAAAAGCTTCAAAGGTCTTTCCTTCACACCTTTTGAAAGTAAAAATCATGAACAAAACAAAGTGTTGCATCTAATGTAAATGCAAAAGGTCACTTTTTTTTTTAAATGGTTTTAATTTCAAACAAAAAGGTGAACTCCATAGCTTCCACCACCAATTTGCCACATTGACTAAAAAATAATTGTAGCCTGAGTGTAGGGCACATCAATTGAAACCTCATGTTCTAGGGAAAGCCAACACAACATCCACATTCAACAACATCTACCATTGGCTACTTACAAACGTGCTAAAAGGAGGCAAGAAGAGGACAATCGAAGATCCTTGAACCCTAAGCCTAATGTACACCACCATCAAGTTACCCTAAATGAAGCACCCGGGTTTTTGACAAATATTCTCCCCATATTTTACTAGCATGATTGTGGGTTTTTGGAAAATTTTAATATGGGGTATGAGGTGAGAGCACCTAGAAAACATTTTCCCATGGTATGAGGTGGGGCTAGGTCTTTGAGAGTTTCACCTCCATTGGTTTATAATGTCTATACCCAAGTTGATATCCAAGGGGGGAAATGGTTTTTGGTAGGTTATTAATCTAGTTATTAATAACCTGCTAGTTGGTTATTGGATTTTTTGATAATCGACAAATAACCTAACCAACTAGTATTATTAAAATCTCAAATTTTAATAACATATTTGGATAACCTGAACATCATCCAAGTAGATTATCAATCCTAAAACACAATTTTATGATAGGAAACAAAAAAAGTGATTAGAAAAAAATTAACTTAGAAAAACCCTATAATTAGTTATGACCATCTAATGATAATTGACATGGAGATGGAGGGTATCAATTGCATTACACCAGCAATTGCAACTCCAATCCTAGAATTTCTGGTGTGCTCACAGGCCAGGAAGTTGAGCTCCAACTGTCAAAACATCAATCTCACACCATACTGAAACTGCAAACAGATGCACTGTTACGTTGGGCTTCTGCCATCAAATAAATATTACAAGTGCCTGGTCACAGGTACATGAATGCAAACCGATTGAGCTAGAACACTATTATCACCCAGATCATGGGCAATCAACAGACAATTTGTCTATCAAGCTAAAATTTTAGCATTGCAGCTAACAGTTTCAATATGCGCGCCCCAAAGACTATACAGGTCATGCAAGTGTGGAGGTTACATAACTCAGCATTCTTGCTCAGACTAGCATCTCACTACTATGTGATTTGTTCAGAGTAACATTGAGCAGATTCAAGGCATCATGAGCAGCAGTGTGCATTGGAATGCTGAAAGGCTTGACAGGTGATGCATCTGGCATTGTGGTGCCAAAGGAAGAGATGCTAAGATGCTCCTCAGAATCTTTGCCCTGCTGTTGCTGTATGCCACTCAAAATATCTGTCACCTTTGCAGCGCTAGCCACATTTCTGCCAGCTCCTTGACCCATTGCTGTGGCAGCCCCCACTGCATTGGCCAATGCAATTGTGGTGGTTATGGGCACTGAGACTCGCATGATGTAGCCCAACATCACTGCAGCTGCAAAACTGTCCCCACAACCCACTGTATCTACCACATCCACCTTAAACCCCACCCCCAAGCAGATTTTTTCCATGTCATGTTGAGAACTTTCAACACTTTATCCATTCAATCTAATTGCAAAGTGATAATGAATGTCATTTAGAATTCAGGTTCATATTCACCTTGAATGCAGGAGCTCCATAGATGCCTTCAGATGTGGCTATAAGGCACCCATCAGCTCCCAACTTCAGAACTACCCACTTTGATAACTTGCCCCTACTTAGCAATGCTGTTGCAGAAGCTTGAGGATCTGCCATTCCAGTCAACACCTCTGCCTACATCCACAATCACACCACAATTACTGTCAATGACACAGGATAACTTTGAGATTCAAGTTCAATGAGTGTAGGGTGCACAGGTGAGGAAGCAAAGCAAACACATGATAGAAAGTCATCAAGGAGTACAGAAGTCTTTCAGCCAGAGAATTACAAACCTCATCTGCAGTGAGAAGGAGAATGTCACAGAGGCATAAGAGCTGTTCCAGGATGTTCCGATTATGGACTGTGCTTCGGAAAAGAGTGTGAGCACGGGGGCCAGGGTCAAATGCAACAGCACAACCAGCCTCTTGGGCACACATCATAGCATCTAGCACAACAGAAGGTGCTAACTCATCAAATGCAAAACCATTTACAAACAGTGCCTTCGACTTCTGAATCACAGACTTTGCCCCTGCTGGCAGCTGCTTAATCCGACTGAAAGCTGGGTTTTTGTTGAAGTCAAATCGGCTGCCATGAAAAACTAGTCAGACAAGTCATCCAACTGCAACAATTCTCTGATCAAGCATCTCCAGGACAATGAAACCACCATTGGTTCTTTAGGGGATACCATGAACGCATAAAAAGAGGGTCCAAACATACCTGCAGAAGGCATGTTGATGGCTTGGATCTACTAGTACCCAACAAAGTAATGTGGATCCATCATAGTCATCATCCCCAATTGGAGAATTATCTTCTTCCTGAATATCTACATGCTCAATTCCTTCATTTTCCAGAACACGATGCAGAAAGTGGCCAAACTTCTCATTCCCAACATGTCCTAATGTGACACAGTGCAAACCCAGCCTTGCACCTGCTATTGTAAGATTGCAGTTCCCTCCTCCTTCCCAGTAACTCTGCATGCATGTTCACTACACTCATTTCAAATCCAAACGGCTTCTGCAAAACCACGATGGAACATCTGAAAACTGCAAAATCTCAAGCAGCTTGCAGACAAAGTGTTGACCTAATTGGTGAAACACACGAGAATCTTCAGTCTACAGACACACCCCAAACCCTAACCACAAACCCTAGACACAAGAAAGTGCTAACCTCGTCAGGCGGTGCCGCAACCAATCGCTTCATGTACGTGAATTTCTCTTCTACGGAGGCCGGAGGAAGCTGAGGCACATTCAACACGATGTCCACACATAAATTTCCAAGGGTTGTCACATCCACGGTCTTGTTTGACGACCATTTCGTCTTCTTCCCTCTCTCCGCGCACTCATTCGGGAACGCAGGCGACAAGCTTGTGGCAGTGACAGTGATTGGTGAGGAAGGCAGCAGCTTCAACCTCGGTAGTACTTGCCAGAGCCTCCTACTCCTCCTCCTGCTGGAATTCACAACTTCCGGGCTTAACGGGATCCGGGTGGTAGTAACTGCCAGCCGTGTCAACGGGATTCTTCCCTCCTCTCTTTCTGTCCTTCTTCGCTGCTCCCCGTAAGCCAATTGCGCACTGCAGCCCGGAGATCGACATACGCCGCACGACATGGAAACTCAGACGAAAAAACTCGCCTCAAAAACCCTAATTTTGCGAGAGCTCTCTCTTTCTCTCTCGATTTCTCTACGTAAATTAACAGGCGCTACAAAAATCATCAACAATCATAAGACCTCTTTTTATCTCGTTCTCTCTTTCTCGACGACCAGCTCCATCACATTCTATTCCTGTTCTCACTCTCTATCCATGAGGTTTTTTCCTAAGGTGCCGACGGGGGCCGGGAAGCAAAGAAAGACAGGAGCACTTAGACGACCTCACGCGCTTGTTGCAGCAAATTAAGCAGAAAACAGAAACGAAGATCCAGCTGCTTCAAAGCTTTCGCTCTCAAGATTACTGACGCTAGATTCTTCTTCTTCGTTACAAAGTTGGCTCCAATGCACCTTCCGTCCGCCTCCTGGCGAAAACAGCAGGCGCGCTGAGGAGTGCGCAGAGCGGGAGGCGGAAAACAGACAAGGGCGGCGCAAAAAATTAAATAAAACACAAATTTGCTAACTTTTGGGCACTACTAATGTGCCCTAATTTTTTTATTAATTAACTTTTCATGTTTGGTTAATTAGCCGTAAAGGCGTAACCCCTTAAATATCACACGAAAAAAAAGGGAGGCCCCTTCACTCCATGACGCGACTTCTCATTAGTTGCATGGAAATTCTATTCCTAAAATTGGCTGCCACTGTTTTGGCTTGGACTAAAAGCCCTCTTAAGAACACCTACGTAATCACAAGCTGCAACAGCCCTGTGAGGGCCCATTGATTTTCAGTGCTTTTTTCTCTTCTTTTGGGTGGGTCATTCTCGGATGTTTAGGGGTTGATTTTCTACGGACCCAGAAGGATTTGGCCAATTCTGGCTCCTGGGTTGCTTGGCCTTCCCCTGCCAAGCAGATTCAGGCTCACTAGATTGGGCGAGATTTGGCTGATTTTGGCTCCTAGCCCACTTGGCCTTTGCCCCCACCTGCCAATATTGGCACTTCACGGGTTAATTTACTGCAGACTGGGGAGGATTTGGCCAACTCTGGCTCCTCACTTGCTTGGCCTGACCTCGCCTTGCGGATTTGGGCTCACTATATTGGGCAGGATTTGGCTGATTTTGGCTCCTAGCTCACTTGGCCTTGTGCTACCTGGCCAATTTGGCGCTTCACGACGAGCAAGCCTGTGATTGAGCCGAGTAGGCGAAATCGGAACTGGAATTGGCCAAATCCTGGATGCTCCCTAGTGGTTACATAATACTGTAGTACCCAAGCTGGTTAGGCACTAGTTAATTATCTTTTGAAATTGCCAACAATTCTGAAAAATAGGTGCATGCCATGCCAAAAATCTGAATAAAACTCCCGAGGACAATAGCTTCATTATTCAATATAATGTTGAATTATATATACTAGTGGGAACCCGTGACCTTTGGTCTCTGTGAGCTTCTTCTAAGCTCAAATTCTCCACATTTTACTTATTGCACAATGTGGGTATGGCTTTAGACTACAACAGTAGTAATGTGGTTGTAAGGATGATGGGTCATGGAATCAGTCCAGTGAGGAGAGCCTTCTTCACCAGCAAATGGGTTTTGACATTGTTGGGGAGAAGGAACAAATGTGATGAACCATTTTGCTGAAGAAATGGTAAACCTTTTTTGTTGTTGT
>Ga0116231_10004642_pt1 | contig 27668 bp, 22 predicted proteins | sample S1TSphgellanicum_2_FD_89695 | JGI IMG/M metagenome (GOLD analysis project Ga0116231, IMG submission 89695) | Host-associated microbial communities from peat moss isolated from Minnesota, USA - S1T2_Fd - Sphagnum magellanicum MG | ecosystem: Host-associated > Plants > Peat moss > Unclassified... | reverse complement strand
GAGGAGGAGGGAATGCCGGCCCGCGGGGAGCTGGGGCAGCAAGGCAAAGAAGCTAAGCTGATAGATTGTAAGGAAGAATAACAAAAAGCACTAGAAATTCATGTGAGGATCAAAGTTGTATCCAAATAGAAAAAAAGGCTCAATATTTCAGATTGTTCATACGTGATTTGTCAATGCTTCAACAAGGATTGAATGACAAACCCAAAAATGTGGATCAAAACACACAAAGAAAATGTATCATCAAGGCTCTATTAAGTAAATTTGTGTCTAGTGTTTCCTACTACTATCAAAGTTAATATACCTTTTCTTGAATTTGAAGGCACAAACACCAACATATATAGGACATACAAATCTTTCATGCAATACCCAAGATTTCCAAATTGGGTTTCAAAGGTAGAATCCTTGACCTTCAAGCCTTGTAGGGTAGGTGGATACTTGGTGTCTTGCTTTCAATGTCAAGTCCTCAACAATGGACAAAATGTTCAGTAGGGATTCTATGTACTCTTTTTAGTCAAAGGCGGGGTGTTGTGTTTGACACCAAAGGTTGTGTCTTTTGATAAAAGTGCAACAAATTATGATGTCCATTCAAATATTGGCCACCTTAACTACTTACAATACAAACAATTTCAATTGGGCAGTGCAATGGTGTACTTCTACTCAGTCTTTGTGGAACTTAATTTAGAATTCCACACTCTGCAAGACAATTCTAAATTTTGGGGGCAAATAGAAAAATAAAAATATCTATGAAGAAAATGGAGTGTGAAGCTTGCTTTCTCCAAATGGTCATAGAACAAGGATGAAATATTGACAAGGTTCATGAACAAAGCATGTGCATAATTAAGTCCTTCTTGCATCCCACTTGCAATGTACTATTGGTTTTTGTTGTTGGTCAGATTGAGTCACTGGAAGAAAATTATACACCACACAGCTGAAGAAGAATCTCATGCAATCAACCTAAAATGCAAAGAGTTTTACTCAGCAGCCGAGTGTTTGGCGAAAAACTTCTTTTTCTGACAGCCCCATTTGAAGGTTACATTTACCAGTCCAGTATAATTGGGGATTCAACTATGAGCTACAAAATTGAAGTTTTATATTGGAAAGATATTCCTAATGTGGAGTGCCTACATGTTCAATCTCAAACAAGGTTTCCTCAACAGGACTGAGTTTAAGAATTCTGTGTCAGTGTTTGAGGAATCTTGTGATGAGAAAATTGTTTTTGCCATAGTTGGAGAAAAAGTCTAGCTACTTCATATGATCGCTCAAACCTAATAAACTCTGTACCCTAAACCTTGGGGGTCACTCATTACCTAATCAGAAATCTTTTTGCTTGAATCCTGGCACAAATTTGGCGGAAGATGCAATAAAGATTATGTCAAAGCCATCTACAAATTCAGTGACTTTCTGAAACTCAGTTGCAACATGTTCCATCATGCCTACTTTTCTCAACCTTGTTTTGAAACCTTTTTAGGATGGGCTTCCTGAAGGCGAAGAACAAATATAAGACATGCAACTGGGATCCACTGAAAGAACCTTTCCTGGCACCAATTCTTCTCTGTGAATTGTGCTTTGGCCACCATTGGACCCTCCTCCTCATCCTCCTCCTTCCCTGTCTCCACTTTCACCACACACATCTGCAAAATTGAACCCAAAAGAAATTCAAGAGATCAGGAAATTTGATTCTGTGTGAAGCAACATTATATGAGCTGCAAATGAGTAGTGACACCCGAATCGGTGGGACAATGCCAAAGCAAAGTTCTCTGTGAAGGAAGAACTCTAGGATTGGGGGAACCCATCATGATGTCAGGGCTTGTGGTGCCAGCAACAACAACCAAGGGCAACTAACTCGGTGGGATTTAGTTTAAGAAGCTGGAAGACAATTGTTCAGACGTGGGTGTGAAGTGTAGTAGCACTGCACTAAGAGGTCCCACATTTAAACCTACGCCCACACAGTGCAGATCATGTGTGCCCACTAGACCCAACCTTTGGTTGGGTGACACAACATGTACAAAATGGTGTTGGTAGGATTCTTGTTTTGTTGATGTACCTGATGATCAAAAGACACTATAAACTATCATGCAGTTGTCTAAGGCACTACTGTCTATTGAAGCTCAAATCGTGCAATAAACAAGTGTTCCAAAGCTTGTTGAACTGCAGGTCTATTTTGGAAATCTCAAATTATACAAACAATTTTCATGTGCTTCAAAAGCATGTTGGCATTCTTTTCTCTTGAGATTTAAAATTCAAAGGTTTAATGATAATTAGCAGCAAGAAACCAAGCCCCTGATAATGCTTTTCATGCTATATTATTTGAGTAGGTTAAAGCCCTAGGGTGGGGGCTTTCTCAAAATAAGGGGCCTAGCACGAGACACAATAGCGGACCATAGACCCCAAGACTGACCAATAGATTGTCAATGTTTGGCTCTCCATTTTTTTTAGTGTAAAAATTTATGCTAACATAATAAATTTTTAATGTGTTTACATCACAATGCTTTTAATATATTTCAAGAACATGTGAAACAATTTGCAATGAATCTAGTGGATATCGATTACTCAAAAATAGTTTTTGTTATTTTTTCATTAAAAAATAATATTAATTATTTTTAAAAATAACATGATCATGAACAATAATTATCCAAAATTTTACATAATAATATAGTGCAATGTTCTATATGTCATGAATATTTTGGTTCATTGTAAAAATCATAAATTTGCAATCCATCACCTTTTGTGACAAATCCCAATTTGCCACATCGGTTTAGCAAGCAAATCCATTGGTATAACAAAAAAATTATTATATTCTCCACAATCTACTATGATATTGTCATATGAGTAATGAAATTATTTAGAGTGTAACCTATCATAAGTGTGATGGTTTTCAACATGTCTACTTCACAAAAATTTGTTTCACTATTTTGAGGATTATTTAATGACAAAACTCCACTACACATAGCCTACTCTTATAGAGAGTTTAGATGGAAGTGAAGTGGCCCTGTATTAGTAAGACTAGTAGGTGAGTCCTCACTAAGGTCATCTTGTGGAGAGCTTATCTGGAAAAGGGTAGGGTGAAACCAGCACCCACACTGGTACACTGATCTTTCCGAGAGTGTGGTGGCAACTTAGTGGATGTATTAAAAAGCCCTAAAAAGGTTAGATTTGGAGTGAGAGACCCTGATTTTGTTCAAGCATGGGATACTTCTAATATTTAGAAGCAATTTAAGTGGATTTTGGATTTTTAGGTTTCACCATGGTACCACTGTGGTGCTGGTTCAGCTAAGGGATCTGCAAAAGTAGAGAGCCCATTATGTAGGAATAAAAAGTCTCTACATGCAGAATCAACAGCTAAGTTTTGATTCGGCCTGTTGTGTATAGGGCCCCTAATAAGGGGTCCCCTATTGTAGGTCCCACCTGTCAAGTCTGCTCTGTAAACCACTCCCAGAAATTTCCTTGTGGGCACCTTATTTCCATGACTACTGTAGCAGTACCTGGGCCAGGTCAACACTAATTATATTTATTTTCAGAAATTTCAAAAATTTCCCAAAAGAAAAAATTCAAGATTTTTTTTGGAAGGGAAATAAAGAATCTGATGAAATATTTGAGAATATATCATTTGTTGAAATGGAATCCTCAAAATTAATTAATTAATTAATTAATTATTTGACAAACATGTGTGTCAAAGTGGCCACGGTACACTACAGTGTCACCCACCTAGAAATGGATTCTTACACCTATTTAAGAGGTGTAAGAGGCCTCTTGCTCCTAAATAGTAGCCATATGGTCTACAAATGTGTAACCTCGTGAGAACATTTGCCTAGCCTTTCACCAAGGGTAAAGGCCCTTAGGTTGGGGACATTCTGAAATCCAGGGCTGGACTCAACTACTGCCTCATCCTAGGCCTCTTATTTCAAGAATGCCCTGCTTGAGCCTTAATATCCTACATGTAAGTTCTCACTAAGCTTAGAAGTGAAGGCACACCCGACATTAAAGTCAGGTGAGGCCGATTAGGGCTTTAAAAAAAAATCTATTACTTATGTAGAATTGGCCAATTGGATTTGCTACATCAATTTTTCTTGTAGTTGTACTGGACAACAGCTATGCATGTAGAAGGAAAAAATTTGATTGTCATGTATTGAAGGTATTCCATCGTGCACTTCCAGCTCCCAAAATAAATTGCGGAGGGTGAAGGCACCTTCGGGTTTAGGGCCCATATAGATGTACCAGCCATGTGCAAACCATTCACTCCAATGGGGTTGAAATTTTTTTGAGCATCATCATGACTAAGATCTGACTTCACATCCATGTGATATAGAATCAGTCACCAATCTTGATTACATTCTAATCTCACGCTATCTCTCAATGCAGATGTCACAACTTTTCTTTGATTCAAATGGGTGTAACAATATCCGTTCTTTTTCAAGAGTGTAAATGACTTGCAGTTCTGTTTTGCATGATTGATCTGATACTGTGAGACTTATAAGGGTCACGCAGGCTTAGAATTGTGCCACCAATCGTCTCTCCCATCTCCATGCTCCACATTGCTCATGATTTGGAGCATTGAGTGAAAATGTACTGACTACAGATTGAACTAGAAACAATTCTACTCCTGATGATATAGCATAGGACTCATGTAAGATGCCTCCACTACAGAAATAAGAGAAAGTTGTTCTCATTGTACTCATGTGGATCTTTCGGATGATCAGTTCTAGCTTCAATGATATTTTGTATTGCTGTCGCACAAGCGGAGTTTGTGGTGAGATGTCTAAACCATAGAAAGGAATTATTACGTTGAAATTCAGGCACTGCCAGAGGGGCTTCAGACTCTGGTTTCCTGCTTGGAACTCCAAGAAAATGTGCCAGGAAATTAAATTCCCTTGACCTGAAGTTTCGACATACTTCCAAGCAATCCAGGGAGAGGACCAGAGCTTTCTAACTATAGAAGGAAGAAATCTAAAACACTGGTAAGTTTTTTAATGGATGGAAGATCCATGCTATTCATATGGGAGGGGATAAAGACTGAGATAAGGAGATCTCTACCTAGGAAGAATGCACTTGATTGAGGAGAATGAGGACAAAGAATGCTACAGGTGGTTCAAGCATGGCTCAAGTGCAAGCACAAGTTATCAAGACTGAATCTGAAGCACAAGCCCTATCTCCAGCTTGAAGTAGAGGGAACAGAGAACAAGAAGTGGTAGGTGAGTTTCAACAGCTTCAGAGTCGATTGCTATAAGGTTCAGAACCTGGAAGACACTAACCAGCTTTTCTTTCAGTCATCATCATGTCCTGCAAATGAGTGGAGTGGTGGAACAACACCAAAGCAAGTGCGCTGTGAAGGAAGAAACATAGCATTGAGGGAACCCATCATGATGTCAGGGCTTGTGTGCTGGTGACAACCAAGGGCAACCAAGTCTGTGGGATTTAGTTTAAGAAGCTGGAGGACAAGTGTTCCAACCTCGGTGAGGTGTGGTAGTACTTCACTAAGAGGTCACACATTTAAACCTCCCCCCCCATGGTATAGATCATGTGTGCCCTGGCGGCACCACCTTTGGAATGATATCATTCTGTGACACTACATGTATAAAACAGTGTTGGTAAAACAATTTTGTTGATGTACCTGATGATAAAAAAACACTGTAAACTATCACACAGTTGTCTAAGGCACCGTCTATTGAAGATCAAATCATGCTCTAAAAAGAAGTGTTCCAAAGCTTGCTGACTGACTGACTGACTGTGGGCTGACCTAACTTGGAGAGCTCATTACAGAAACCCTAAAAATTTCCAGACTTGCTTTTAAAGCATGTTGGAATTCTTTTTTTCTGGAGATTCAAAGGGTTCAATGATAGGTAATCAGCAACAAGAAATCAACTTGCCCATTTGTGTCTGATGCCAAATTCTTAGACAGGTTGATTGATGCCTGGCAAGTTGAGAATCTGCAAAGAAGAGACAACTGAAAGTATAGCACTGCAGTTGCGCATGACACTGTGACCAGCCTGTTGCCTCCAGCAATCTGCATTGTCACACCACAGTTTCAAAGTTCTTGAAACACACAGACAGACAGAAACAAAGACGACAATTTTTGGGCAAATCTATCTATAATGTCTGCACACATGGGGGAGAGATGTTGCTCATGCAAGGACTCTGCTTACAATGAATAATGACTGACTTTGTGGCCACAGACCCCAAGATGGGTGCAACAGATTTTGAACAAGATTGAAAGCAAGGGAGGAAGAGTGACAAAATAAAGATACTTGCATGAATACTACTACTACTACTACTACAACTAAGTGACAACAACAGTTTTGTGTTACTTTGGGCCTTTGGTGCTTAGGCGCTTTGCACTCTTGACAGTACTTCTCAACACTGAGCGACCAGTTCAGAAGCCTAATTATTGAGGGCAGAGACTAGAGACATTGTGATGCATCCACAAAAAGGGGCCAAAGTTGGGTATTCCTACATTTTAGGGTCATGTGAAGTCCAATATAGAAACATTTGCAGCATAACTGAAGGATCCATTTGGGAGCCTTTGGTACTTAGGTACTTTGCACTCTTGGCAGGTACTTCTCAACACTGAGCAATGAGGTCAGATACATATTTATTGAGGGCAGAGAGACTAGAGACATTGTGGTACATCCACAAAAAAAAGGGGCCAAAGTTGGGTATTCCTACATTCTAGGGTCATGTGGGAGTTCTCTTCATAGAGAAACATTTGCAGCATAGCTGAAGGATCCATTTGGGCTTCACCATGCTAACCACCATGTGCAAGTTTCCAATTTAGTATGTTGAATATTTATCATCCTTATGGATGTCATTTAAAAGGCAGAGCCATTCTGTGATGAGCTGCTTGTTTATGTGAACTTGTGAAAACTACTCTACTTAGCTATGCCAGTTATTTTAACACTTAAGGGAAAACAAAGATTTTTTTTGGAAACAAATGGCCTTAATTCTGTAGGAAATTATGATTTATAATGAGCATCCCTTTTACATTAGAAATTTTCACTCGGGTCTTTTAAGTTTATGGAGGTAGTAGCCTATGTTGGCTGCAGTAAGAATGTTTGGCTCCACACTCGGCCATGTGTCCTTTAACACCAGGTCTTAAACAAGATCTTGAAAGTGCTTTTGGTGGCCCTCATAGGTTACATTCACATTCAGGTCTTAAATGAGATCTTGAAAGTGCTGTTGCCTTCAGTGATATTTTTTTCAATTTTCTGATGTTGCATCATTGGGTAGCATCCCAACATGGACTTAGTGTTACATGACGATAGGTTTTTTAGAATTTGTTAAACGAAATTAGTTTTAAAAATGCTACCATACTAAAATCAAAATCCAAATTTGATAAAAAAAAATTCCAATTGTTTTGGACATTTGGTGAATTTTTTCCCAATAAAAGGAATATTGTGCCAAAATATTTTATTCTAATTTTAATTTTTCACATTTTGGTGAACTTCACTACAAAAAAACAGGCAACGCTAGCCCACATGGGCTACCTTTAAAACTAGGTCTTAAATGAGATCTCAAAAGGGTTCTTGCCTTTGTCAAGTAAAAAGAAAAAGGTAAAAAGGTAATGAGTAATTAAGGTACTAGGGCAGAAAGGCCAGTCATAGTACACTTAAGCACTTAGAGGACATTTGTGGTTTCATTTGGAGTCAGTTGGGTCTCCGGTTTGAAGATGGATTGTAGGCATTTTATGAGCCCATCTATTATGAATGCATCTATTACAGTTTAGATCCTTCAATTTGGTTACAAGACAACTAAGATATGGCCTCCCAAAGTTAAAGGTGTCAGTGAAAACAAAAATACCATCACCAATCATCCCATATATTGGTTTGCAACCAAAGTTTGCCCTATCAAGACACGTGCAAAATCTAACACATGTTCAACACGCATGCTTTCAATACAAGATTAATAGACCCATAATCAAAATGCCCATTTAAAAAAAAACTTTCACTTTCATTCAATGGACTAGATCAAAAAATGTCCATGAGACAAAAAATCTACGGTTATACGGAACCCAATGCTCCACTAAACCCTAAATTGTTTCAAATGTTGTCACCACTATCCCACTGCCCTCCCACCATACACAACAGTTTTGTCCTCTCTCTCTCTCTCATTCCCTTCTTCCGGTTTGGGCGGGAGAACACTATGACGCTCATTTTTTTTTCATTGTTCTATAACTTCTTGCGCTTTGTTTCTCTTGTTGGTTTCTTGGTGTTATTGCAACTCTTTATGGTCCAGTTCTTGGTGTACAACATGTTTTTTGTATGATATTCCTTCTCGAGGAACATGTGGGTTCTGGTTTCAAATTCTTGACTTCCCAAAGAGACGTTGTAACTTGAATGTTTGTCATTATTGTGCTGGTGTTGGGTATTGATGGTGGAGCTTGTGATTTTGGAATAACTTTTTTCGAATTTTGTGCAAGTTCTTACATTTCTAGTCTCCTTTCCACACATTTTTTTTCAAGCAATCCACCCCTTTACGTTATTATTTCTTGGTCCAGTTGAACCTTCCCAACTCATGTTCTTGAGTTTTACTAGCCATCACCCCCTAGCCCCAATTCTTGTGTTTCTATACAATTCCACCACCCCCCTTGTGGTTTTGTGTTTTTGGAAGAGATGAATTTCCCTTGTCCCCCTTGTGTTTTTGAAGCAATTTAGCCCATCCCCTTAGATCCTTTTTTATTTCATCTGTGTTTTTTGAACACTTGATCCCCTCCTTCAATCCCCTTGGTTTTGTTCATGAACTAATTATTTGAGGTGGTTGTAGGCGTGTTGCAATATGCCCTTGTGCTTGCATCCAAACCTTTGTTTATTATGGTTTGTTTATGAATGTCTATCATGTAACCAAGGTTCACATCTTGTAACCAAGAGGATGAACTCGTAGTCCAACTTGGAAGTTTTGGTGAAACCTATCCTTTAAACTTTCAACTACATTAAATGACCAAGCTAAGATGAATTTGGCTCATGGCTTTCTCTCAAGTTCTTGACGAACAACTTTCTTAACTATAATTAATGAATTGCAAACTTTCCTAGCTTGTTTTCCTTGCTTTTTTTTCCTTTGAGCTTCCTTAATTGTTTATGTTGCATCCTTTTCTAATGTCGCATAATGTTCAAGTATTCTTTTGAAATCACTACATATTTTTGAGAATAATCAACTAATAGTTTTCTATCATAGGTTTATTTTGTAGGTAGACGAAGCAAAGAAAACAAATTATAATTTGCCAATACTTGTTGAAATGTGCTGATGAAGTTGTTGGTTCCCACCTCCACCTTTGTTGTAATTTCATTTACATTTACAACTAGATTTGATTTATGGTTGTAGAGTTTGTGGGCACATCTACATAATACCTAGGGTTAATTTTAGAAACACTAACAACTAAAGATTCATGATCTAAAGGATTTGTTGTTGTTGTTGTTATGCTGATCAATTCTTTTGCAACATATTGTTCTCCCCATTGAATATCATTATCCTCCTCTTCATCCTTTTCATTGGATATATGGAATTTGCATCTTGTGAGGGATTTTTTTTCATGCATTGCTCTGAAGTTTAATGGCCAAATCCTTATAACTTAAAACCTTGAAAATATGGTTTTATGGGTGAAGGACTGATCTAGGGTTTTTTCTACCCAATTAACCAAGGATATCTTGTTTAGTTTAATTATTATTGACCATTGTAGCATTTATTTCATTTTTAAAAGTTGTCTTGAAAGGTTTGAAGCAAGCCACATTTAAAGGTTGGAGTGCATGAATTGTATGGGAAGGTAAAGTTATCATGTCTAGCCCAAATGCTTGTGCTTGTTCAATTGCTTCTAGTGTGACATGATATCCATGTCCATCTAAAATGAGCAAATGTTTATTAGTAAGGGAAATGCCACTTAGTACTAACCTTTTGAAAAAAACACAAGAAATCCTTTGAATGGGAAATTGGTCATCCATGCTTTTGTTTGCCTAGCCATAAACGTTCCTTGTTTACATAGTTTTATGTAGTCATCACGCATCTTCTCTCCCCTAAAGATGTAAACCCTAGTAGAGATTTTCCAACTGCATTGACAGTGTAGTTGATGGTCAACCACTCTTTAGATTTTGGTATGATGTTGTATATTTGCCCCTTGCACTTGACTGCCTACCTGCTTATATCCTTGTGTCATTTGAATTCCAAATATGATGTGCATCATAGTTGTGTTTGTTATACCAATATTGTAAGTTGTAGAAACTTTCACATGACTATGTGGTTAACCCTTGTGCTCTACTAATTTCTAGGCCTTTTGCTTGCCGAATGCTAAGTTTAGGGTGTCGATCTTTGAACCAATACCACCAGGAGCTCCTTAGTACTCCATGTTGAAATGGTATAAATTTTGGTTTGAATTTTTTTTGCAACTTTCATTTTCAACTATTATAGAGTAATTGATAGCCCAATTTTTTGCATAGCCAAAATTCAAGCTACTATAACTTGGTCTTTTTTTTTTGCAGGCACACCTCTTGGCCCACATTTTTCAACCTTGTTTTGTCATTCAAATGATTTGACAAAAAGGTCAAAGGTATGTTTTAATGTTTACTGGCATGTTTCAATGATGTTGTCCCATTTTCAATTACATACATGGCTTCTTCCAAAGCTTCGTTAGTTCATTTACCTTTCTTAATGACTATGATACATCTATTAACCATACATTGTTTTCTTCTTGGTTTTATTCTAGAATGAAGAACATTCTTTTTGTTTTGTGAAGGCTATTGCTCTGAACCATTCCACTTCTTATGTAGCACATTCAACATCATTGTGCTTTAGGTCTTCTTGGCCCCAATTTCCAAAGTTGGTGATGTGTGCTCCACCCTCACAAAAGGTACATATTTGAATTTTAAAAATTTGTCCCAAAAAGCAAGAAATTCTAAAAGATCAGGGTAATTGTCATATGCATATGCCTTTAGTTGTGTAAAAAATAAAATAAAAACATAAAAACTTTTGAAATCATCCCAATTTAAGTTCTAGTTTGTTGCTTTGTGTAGGTACTAGGTGTGTAGAGCAAATTATGTTTTCCTTGAACTTGAAGAAATCTACCAACTCTCTTATGATTCCTTGAATTATAGAAAAACTTTGGACCTAACAATAATATTGAAACTTTTTGAACTTTTGGTTGTAAAGTTGATGTATTGTAAACCTTCTTATTTGTTCATTTGAATCTTGTTCTTTTGCTTGCTTTAGTTTTGGTCTCTTCTTTGACTATTATAAGGTGACTTTTGTGCTTTAGAAGTTCTTGTGTCTTTTCTTTGATTGCTATAACCTCTAATCTGTGCTGATCTAATTTTCATGATTTGTGTAATCTCTATTATTTTAGTTTTAACTTGATTACCTCAATATTTGATGTATGATGCTTTACTTTGATGTTTGAAGATTGTTGATTTAGTCCATATGATTTGCAAATTTTTATGGTCTCGAAAGTCACACTACTTGACAAATTTGACATGTTGAGAAAATGGGGATGAATAAAAGTGACAATGTATTGTTTGTATGCATGTTACGAACCCCATGAATTTGTTATTGTTGTTTTGGTGGGAATGCAACCAAGGCAAAATTGGAGGGGATTTGGAAGTTTTGCCTCATTTAATGTTTTGAATTGAAGATCCATGGGATTTTTACATAATTTAAGTTTGAATGTCCTTTTGTGCAATTATTAGGTTTTTCATAGTTATGATCAATGATGTGTTGTTTAATGTGACACATAGACCTTATTAACAAACCTTGTTTCTTCAACCCAAACTTGGGATTTTATAAGACCATTTGAGTTCATCCCTTAAACCAAACACTTAAAGACAACCCTTGGTTGCCCCTTGCCTATTGAAATAAGTTCTCCTCATTTTGTTGTTCATTATAAAGCTTATCACCAAACTTTATTTTGCTAACCCAAACAAGGGGTTTTGTGAACAAGCCCATGGCATTCCCAAAACCAAACACTAAAAGGAACCCTCTTCTCCTTGTTGATATTCAATCAATTTCAAATTTTTGATCATCTCACCACTCATCACCAAATACTTTCACATTCTAAAGTAGCAAGAAGGTGTGCAAATATGACTAAATTTATGCCTATGACCGAACAAAAAAATCATATCCTAATCATATGTAGAAAATTTTTAGAACACAATTCTTCATATTAGAACATTTGGTAATAGGCAAAATCTAAAGTGCCCATACAATTGTGTATATTTTATAACCAGCAACCTGTAACACTAAATGAATGTTTGGTTGTAGGCTCATATTCAATGATGGTCCTCTCTACCTTAATAGTTTTTAGCAAACAGAAGGAAACCTAGAGGTTAGCAGTTTAATTTTTTTTTTCCTTTTTTTTTCCTCTTCTGGGAACAAATCCAAGAGATCCCCACCAAGGAAAGGTTACTTTAGTTGCTCTAGTTTTATGTAGGGAATGGAAGATTGGGAAAACTATAGAAAAAATAGGTGGGGTTATGTGAAAATGTTTTTTCTTAATGTTTATTGTTTGTTAGTGGAGGATGATTGGGTAGCAAAGGGCTATGGGAGGTTGAGTTTGGGAATGTAAGTCATAGAATTAGTACTAAAGCTCTGTATGCTCAAGATGCAGAACGGAACCCATCAAGAGGAAACTGTGCATAACAAAACTTTTATTCTCATTTCATATATTACTATTATGGCCTGTGTAGTTGGCCCAAGATCTGGAGCTAGTGGCACATGTCATACTAGTAAACCAATTGGGCCAACGAATTCTAAATCTTACCAAAATTGTTGGCCCAAGTGTATTGGATTTATTGGTGAATATGATGCCACAATTACCATGGGGTGAGAGCTCACTAGTATATTCCCTTCTAGGACCTTGGACCACAAAAGAACCCAGGTTTCAAACCCAAAGGTGTGCGGGTGAAACTCCTATGGGCCGCTCCCAATGACATTGGCTTGGGGGCTTTTGTGTGATTAGGTCAAGTATGTAGTTGTGTTTCAGAACAAAATGACCCACAATTGCACATAAATATTTGTAACCTAAAAACAATGTCAGATGTTTTTTGTGGATGAAGGCAAAAAACCCTAATTCAACTTTGTGGGTAAATTGTTGGAGTCGTGGTGTTTCAAGGGCATTAAAGAAGTTGTTTTCTTGTTTTTATGTTTTTGGTTTGTTTTGTTGTTTTGTAGGTTATTATGGAGGGATCTTGATGAGCTAGTTTCAGTGATGGAGTGCGATCCTGGCTTCTCAATGGAGATTCTTTATGAATAGTGTGAACCACTACTCTGTGAAGGGATTGGTGAGGAGATTTGAAAGGAGCAAAGGGATGAAGAGAAGAGAAATATATATGATGCTGGCTAAAGTGAAGAGGCGGACTTTTTGGCAATAAGATGAAGTTAAGTTTCTAGATTTTCATGATAACTAGCAAGTTTGGAGTGGATTTTGAATTTTTGGATTGTAATTAGTTAGGGGTAGAAGTTGATTGAGAGTACTTGATCTCATAAAATCTTGACACTTGAGTTTTTATTGTGCTAAGAGCATTTGGAAGAGATATGGAGGTCTTGTATGTTTTTTTTAAGGGACCAACACAAGGGAGATGATGAATGTGTCAAAGATTTTTAGATTGGTTGTTGTGGAAGCACCATGTTTGATAGCTTGGAAGTTTTAAGTTGAGTGTGCAATGTGTTCATTCTGAGGAGAAATTATTTGCTGTATAGTAGAAGTTCCGAGAATTTTGGAAACAAGGGGATACTAGAAAATGTAATAGATCACACTCATCACTTTTGTCCCGAATATATATTTAGTCTTTATAAAGAACCATGTGATGAAATCAAATTAGTATCTGTGGGGTTTTTGTTGTTGGGGTATGAGCTGCCAATCCCATTAATTAACCAGTTGACTCCTTGAGAGGAAATTAGGAAAGAATTTGATCCTTTGTGGTCCATAGAAATAAGACAATAAAATTTTTGTGTATGTAAGGATCTTGATGAAAAAATAATACTTGTAACAATTTTTTTTTGTCTCAGTAAGATTTTAGCAAATCACATATCTTGGGTTGAAAAATAAACCAACTGGTGCCCACACACCATTTTTAATCTCTATTCTCAGAAGCCTTTATTGGCCTTGCCTTTGTAGGCAAGGATAATGTGTTTAGATTCATTATAGAGTATTAGTAGCTTAAGGGATTTTGGCCCCCTTAGGTAGTAGGTTTATTTTATAGGAGGATTTTTGAAAGATGATATTTTGGCTTGTGTTGAAACTTGAGATTAGTTATAGAGATATAATATCTTGAAGGATTTTGATTTTGTTTTAGAGGATTTCTTGAAGATAATATTTTTGCATGGGGAAATATTTGAGTTTTCATAATTCTTCTTTTGCCTTAAGATACTTTTTAATGTAAGTGGTAAGGCCACATTGTGACACACCCCTTGTCTACCAAGTACCAAGGGATTGGCAAGCAAACTGAAATAAATGCTCCAGATCCAGTTGGTATTGGTCAATAGACAAAAATGGCCCTTATTGATATTCCTCAGACATTTTGCAGTTTTGACAACATGAATACAGAAAAGGTGAACATAAATAATTATTTCCTGTGCACATTCCATTTATTGTTTTATTTGCACATGGTGCATGTAATGAGTTGAAAAACACATGCAAAATGGTCACCCAAAAAACATGGGGGGATGTTTCTGTTTGGGCAGTAGAGACTAGGGACCAATAATTTACTCACACTTCTTTCTTTGTGGAAAGACTTTTGGAGCATTTGGTACCCTATCAAATTATATATTTGAAAGGGTCTTAGGACGAGTACTAAAAAGAGTTGTATCTTTTCAGCTTTCTGGCATTCCTTCCCTGGTTTTCAAGTGGTGGGTGGGTCGGATGGCACTTTTTTGAAATGTTCAACATGTGTGTTGGGTGGCCTCGAAAGCAATGGTGTAGTGAGCACAGCATTACTTGTGTGAAACATTGTACTGATTGGCAAGCATTCTAAGGTCATGAATGAGCTCATGTGGACAACATATTTCTGGGCGAAAAAACTTTGTAATAATATTGTAGAGGAGCTTTGATTGACAAGTGGAAGGTGATGTTCATTTGTGGTTTGGAATATCATCACTTTTTGTACTGCCAATATTTAGGACCCTTGGCTGATTTAACCTCTTCCCCATACAAAAGTCTACAAGAAATACACTTTTATTTCTTAGGAGTGAATAAATTTTACATGTCAAGGTCATGCAAAAGTTGCAGGCTGAACATTCAACATATGGTCTGGAAATCTAGAAGGTCCACACTTTACACATTCCCCTATGCCAAGCTCCAACACCAACCAAAAGCAATTGACACCTGGGCCCTCACATTGTATTAAACACCATAACACCATGTGTGCCCTGCCCAGGAAACTCAAAAGCTGGTCACCCCCACATTCAACACATTAGTCTGGAAGCTGTAGCACTTTGACATGATATGCAAGTGTAGAACTTTTGATTGTTGGGAAACCCAAGAGGGCTATAAAGGCAAGACCACGTTGAGTAAGAAGGTATCTTGTATTTTGCAGTGTTGGGTGGTCGTTCTTTACTTTTATGAGAAACCTCTGGTTCTAGTTCGACCCATAAATGGAACCAGAAATCCAGTTCTGGGTCTGGTTCTTCAAAAATAGATCCTGGTCCCGGTTCTAGTTCTAGTTCTGAAAATCAGACTAGGTTCTGATCTGGATCTGGTAGGTTAGAACCGCCCATCACCAAACACATATCTATCATCAACACATTCCTAAACCAAATTGAGCAATTTTTTGTGTCATTGGACATGCAATCTGGAGGGCTACAAATGTTCTTTGAGCTTCAGAAGTAAAGAAGCAACACAGAAAACATAGGAAGAGGATGAGTGATAGTTTGCTTCAATTTTTTTGAAAAAATAGCTCTAGCCATGTCTCTTAGTTCCAGACCCATATATCTTCCTCATTGTTAGTCCATTTTGAGTGATTTAAACCTTGACAGATGTGCCAACTAGGGCTTTATGAAATTGTTTGTGTTCCAGAGCCAAAGATGCAACTATCAAGGATTTCACTCTCAAAATCTTAATCTGTCTTAATTCACCCATCACCAAACACTGAACCCCCCTTACATCAAACACCCCTTTATCCAATTGAACAACTTTTGTGACATTGGAAGCTCTAGGTGAAGTGCTACAAATGTTCTTTTAGCCGCAGAAGCAGAGGAACAATGTGTGAGGATTCGACCTCCTTTGAGTTCTTCAGTGTTTGCCCACCAGCCTATCTCTACCTTAACCTGGACTGGAACCCCAATTCTACTTTTAAAAAAAACTTTAAACTTTTTGTTTTCAAAAATTCTGGGTCCTGTTTTAAAAATGACCTAGTTTTGATTTTAGTTCCAGAACCAGTTCCGAATCTCAGACCCAGTTCTTGTTTAGTTTGTACTAACCAGCCAAACCAGGTATCTGCCCAACACTGGCATTTTCTTACATTTGAGCATTCAGAGGTGTAAGTGGTAGCATTTTTCTTTAAGGGAAAAAATTTGTCAAATTTCTACCTGAAAAATATGATTTTGACCTATACAAAGGATTTTTCATCAAAAAAACTGGTCCAAATTTGTCAAAATTTTATGATAAGTTCCAGTAGGTAGCCAAGAATATAGAAGGATTCTGATTTTTTTCCCCCTTTTATATCTAATATGTAGCCAAATCTGATTAAATCATCTTATGAATGATCATCACTTCAGCTACATCACAAAATTGGAAAAAAGCCCTTGGTTCCAAAGCAAAAACACAATCCATCATCAACTCCTTCATCATAACAGAACATTAATATCTAACAATAAAATTCACACATGTTTAGGGAATCTTATGAATAAGATCAATGTTATGCATGTGTATGGTTCTAGACATATTTATTGTGTAATTGTAAGTAGTGAACATATATTTACACTTTGTGTAAGTGTAAAATTATTTAAATCCTTTTTTTGCAGCGTAAAACCATTTAAGTGTATCAACCAATGTTTACTAATATATTAGTTTATTAATACCAAATTAAAACTAATATGATGGGACCTTACTATATTTCATGCCAATTGCATACAAGTATGTTTACAAGCTTCAATTGGTATAAATTTGGTATGAATGCTTGTATTTTGGTTTGTATATGGATATGATATTGGTTGCCATTACATTTTTTCCTATTCATATTGAGGATATATGAACAAGTACTAGTGTGGTACTTGTAGTCAAATAATATTGAAATTTTAAAATGTCATTAAACAAGGAGTATTAACATGTCATGCCCACAACATACCAATGGTGAAGGTGAAATTAGGTCTAACTTGCAACTTAGAGCTTTCAATTAAAAAATTTCATGTTCAACATTGTCAATTTAACATGGAAATGTCCGTAAGAATAAATGAAATTCAAAATATGAGGTGCATCAATACTTTTTGAATGAATACATTTGCACAACCTTGAACATGAAAATACTCATACGGAAAAAGAAAGAACTAAGTATGTAATGCCATTGTAAACCTTGAATTAACAAATTGTGTGCATAGTGCATATAATCTAAATAGGACATAAGTGTTGCCATTGACACTTGATGAATAGTTGACACCTCAAGAATGCAAACAATGTGCCTCTTATTCTCGTTAAACACCTGGGCCTTGAAACATCAAAATATTCATAAGAGATATTAAGAGACAATGAACGATGAACCTTGAAAAGTAACTATAAATTTTGAATCAACAAATTGTGAGTATTAAAAACTTTGAATTTTGGTTACCTAAGTAGGTGTATGGGTGCTATTAATGTGCCTTATAAACATTTGGTCATTCTTGGAAGTTGTCATTATGTGATTAGAGTTGATAATGTGATTGTTATGCTTATTAAACATTCCTATTTTTAAAACTTTAAAAAGATCATAAGGTTCAAAAGACACTCAATGTTGAATTATTGCAAACCTTGAATTAACAAATGACCAAATGATAATATGTATAAAGTTTGAATTATGGTTAAAAGTGGCCAAAGAGCCTTGAACAACATGTGCTCCTTTATGGAAATTGTCACCCAAGATTGTAGACTAAGAAATCATTTGTGCAATTGTTAAACATTCCTAACCTTCAACCATCAAAATGTTCATAAAAGACAAAACAAAATGAAACTCTATGTGGTTATGTGTTGTCAATGAGTTTTAATTTAAATAATTTATTGATTAATGATAATTACAGTCACAAAATTGCTTATAGGGAAGGATAATCAAAGGGTAATTCTAGAATGAAATTCTAGTGAAAAATATTAATACATGGTAATCTAGTAAATTTAGTTTATTAATAATAAATAGGAATGTTTGAAAATTATCTTCATTGTTTTAGCATAATTTTTGATGATTATTTCAAAAGATGAATATGCGAAAAATATTCCCATTAATTTAAGAGATGATTTAGAATTATTTTAAAAAGTGAATTGTTAAGTTGACTTTAAAAGATAACGGCGAGAAAATTTAAAAAGGGACAAAAAAGACCCCTTGAATATGGGTAGTGGGGAACCTCTTGGGTTGGCTCCATTCTCTCTCAACTAGTTTGGTGTGGATTACTCACAGTTTCTTAGTTCTTTCTTGAAGTGTAACAAAGGAGTTATGAGAAAAAGAAATGTACTCAAATGTTGTTGAAACCAAAAAAATCATATGTTTCAAGGAATGTAAACACTTATGTATTTTTTCAATTTTTTAAAAATTTTGCAAATAAATGTACTTAGTTTTCTTGTGATATAAAAGATTTTAGCTCTCTACATATTATAATTTATTTTGTAAATGTTTGCTTCATGGTAACAATAACCATGGAAGACAACAACAGTGATGAACAACAATGTCAAATGGTGAAAGTAGTGAGTTATCATTGGGACAACCTGTATTAGACCTAAAAGAATGGGTATGATGGTAGCTACTTTCTTGCCACTACATTGGTTATTGGTGAAGACAATGAATTTGTAGTGGGATAGTCTATAACAAAGCTGGGAAAATGAGCAAAACTATAATCACTTTCCTGCCACATCAATTATTTTCTTGGGCATTTGTTATGTCTTTCAACATTTTACTTTTATTTTTTGGACAATAGCTTTGCTTGAAAATAAACAAAGCATAGGAGACTTCTTTTCTTGTGTTTAGTGTGTTTTCTTACTCAACAACCTGAATGTTCATTTGGGATTACCATGATTACAAATATACACAATTGTTCCTTTGTGCAAATTGTCACCATGATATTGTCAACTAGTAAACATGTTGTACTTGCTAATCACTTTCAACCTTGCAACATCAAAATGCTCATAAAACACAACACAAAATGAATTCTAAAATGCAACAACAAGCCTTGGAATAAGATGAAATGACAAATGTGTGAATTATGCATATAAATCTTGAGTAGCTACAACCAACTAGAGACCAATGAACTTCATGTGTTGATCATCTTGAAAGTACCTGACCTCCCCTAACTTGTTCCCATGCTCATTCAATATTTCTTCCTTTGTAGATTAAAATTGTCTAATAGTAGAGCATGAAAAAAATAGCCCTCACTCACATCATTTTGTCAATTCTTGTTAACAAGCACATGTAGATTGATAATTCTTTGACAACATTGTCTCAAATTTGTGAGCTATCTTGCAATTGAAAATAGTTCAATCTATCTCAATTTGCAATCTAGGAATGCCAAAAATCTACTTAGCTAAAAAAAGAAACAAGTGATAATGTCATTGAGTGTTTCTCACACCATGTTAGGGTTTGGACAACCTCTTCCTCCAACACAACAATATGAATAGTTTGAATACAATTAGCATTAGCTTACTAGCCCCTCATTTGATGTTGGAGCATCAAAGAAGGAATCTACATCAAGACTTCTAATTGGAGTCCATCTTCGATTCTTGTCCAGTGTTGCCTCCATATGCCAAGGCCCAAGCTTATGTTATGGTGTCTTTGTCTACCACTCCATCTCTCATGTGAAGACCATTCAATATTTTTTTCATGAACCTTTAGAGTTTTTGTGTGGTTTTTTTTTGTGTGTCCAAACCTTTTGAATATTGTGGTGATTAAGCCCATTGAAAGAGATCTAAATGCAAGGGTGAAATCAACCCACCCAAGTTGGAATGAAAACTGTCAATCATCCACCACAAGATGGAGCTGAAATTAGTGCTTATGCCTAACAATTCAAGCATCCTTTTGTATTTTTGACTATCTAATAAAGAAATATGGCAATTTGAATCAAAATGCTCTCGAAAATCTGGTGATAAAAAATCCCAAAAATGAGTGATTTTGGGCACTTATTATTTAAAGAAATTGCACCCAAAAAGATCACTGTTCCCAGCCATGTGGCCAAAATAAACCAGCAGAAGTAAATAAAATGATTTTTGTAACATGAGGAGGCTGCTTGATTCTCTATTATTTTCTGGAGAGACAAAATCACTGCTCGAATTCTGCTGAGCATGCAATCTGGCATATGTTTCTGCCCTTCAATGATATCCGAAGCCAGTCAGTCCTGTATTATGCAGTTGTTTGTGGAAACAATTCCATGGTGTCTGTGATTGCATGTTTGACTCAATGCATTCAATTTCAACTATGATGGTGGTGTCACGTACATGATTTTCTGAAAATTTATGTAGAGACGACCTTCTCTACACCTCCATATTCTATCATTTGGAGTACATGATTTTCTGAAGATGACCTTCTCTACACCTCCATATTCTATCATTTGGAGTACATGATTTTCTGAAAATTTATGTCGAGATAACGTTCTCTATACCTTTGTATTGTATTTTATCATTTCGAGACTCTTAGAAGCCTCCACGTCCACGAAAAAGAAATTGTAGCAATGACTACAAGGATCACAATGTGATTCGTTTCAAGTAGTTGCTCCTTGTGAAAAGCATGGAACATATAGCACTGACACTTAACTATATAATTTAGGGAAATTGGGATGAGATTTCAATGGTATTGTTGAAAAGCCCTCGATGAGTGGGATTTCTTGGAGATGGAACTTCATAATCTTAAAACCTAAGATTGAGGGGGGACATTGAATTTGGAGTTATTTTTATCACTAAAAATTAATTAAAAATTTTAAAACAATTTTTTTCAGAAATGGTTTCTCTCATTATGGGTTCTGTTCACACTTGGAGCAGTTATATAATTATATTCACACTTGGGTCAATGACACAAGCCACACTAGTTATTGATAACATTAGCTTTTACCTAGCCTCTTCTGATGCTTATGAATATTGTGGTTATCAGATAATGTGATAACTGAGGGTGCACTATTGTTAAAATTAGCTGAAGCTATTGATTATCTCCCAACTCACCTCTGGTAATCAATTTATTATAAAATTCTAGAATGCAAATCTTCAAACCTCTAAGCATCAAGGGTTCTTTTTTCAATTTTTCAATATTGAAAATTTGGCGAATATTTCTTCAAACTTAGCATAATTAGTTAAATTTATGGAAAAACAGAATTTTCCAAAAATTTCCCAGTTCTTCCTGGAATTTTTTTTGGTTGCCATTTCATACATGCAAATCTATATTGCAATTAGGAACCAAAAAACTTGCAAAATCCAATTGAATGGAGCAACAGAAAAAAAAGGAAAAAAGATTAAGAAACATTTTAAAAAAAAATCTAAAATATAAAAAGGAAAAAAAAAAAGAGTACATGAAAAGTCCATGAGATTCACCTCCATATTTGAAGAAGCATCACAAGTGGAAGCTTTCTCAACAAACATGTAAGAGTGTACAACCTAGTATTTAAGAACATCTGGACATGCACTCTTGAAAACTTGTGGCAAGCCACATTAATAGAAAAACACTGATTAAAAGAAAAATGTGGACCTGCAGCATCATGTCTAGTGCTGCATTATATAATACATAATTCTCCAGACTACAAGATCAATAAATTATTGTTTTGCAGATTTGGTGGTGCAAAATTATTGTACTGCCAATACAAAACTTTGACAGAGTTCTAGTAAATTATTGATGAACAATCTGAGGAAGAGAAGCCCTACCTAGGTAGTCATGGGCTTAAGAATGCAGATCTAGAATAATTTCTAAAATTTTTATGCTTTACTATTGTAATTAGTCAGTTCCTTAGTAGTTCTGATTAGTAGAATTATGCAGCTAATTATTTAAGAAGATGTGTTTCATGTACATGGGCTTTTGGTAATTTGATCAGAGACTAATTTTGTTGGAGCATTCTAACTTGTACTACTAGTGCAGCTGCACTCCATGAGTTCTTTCTTCCTGCACCACCAGATTGTCAATTAACTGACTGATTGAGCTGCATATATTATGGATTTATTGTTGTTCTAGTAGTTCTGGATGTGCATTCCATTTTGATTTAAAACCGCATGTTTGTATAACACTCAAAAATTTACTCATGTCTAATTTGAATCCTCATGTTTGGACTGGAATTGCTCAACTTCATGGACTTGAACTTGAAGGACTTGAGCTTGAAGCTCTCAAGGAGACAGAGACTTAATCTATAAGCTTCTAAAATTACTCAAATTATATTTGGCATGAATGGGTTTTTCTCATACTTCCATCTAATATGGTGATGTTGCTTTATGATCTTCGTGTGAATGTTACAGGATTTAAGCAGAGATACTTAAATATACTTTTTCTGTCTACTTTACCATGCTTCCACCCTTCCTTTTCTGTTACTTTAGAAGGAAGACACCTCAATCTTCCTTCTACCCTTGGTTCCTGATCTAACACAATTAGTACTAGTTACTTTCTGAATTGATCATGGCATGACTAGATCACCATGAACCAACCTTCATGACCTAGAGCTCAATTCTTGCTGGAACCATGTGATCTGGAAACTACAAATTTATATAAATATATTTATATATTTCAACATCGTTGCATCTGGAGCACTTGGGGAGAGAAGGTGATGGTGTGAGAAAATGGACTAACCAGAAGAGTGCATCGCAGTCTAAATAATACTGAAGTAAATTAGGTGCAGCAGTATCTCAATCCCTTTGACCTGATCTTCTTATAAGGAATTAGAGTATATACCTTCAGTTGGCCTTGCATCTTGCACCCAGGTGAAGCTTTTGAAAGCACAATGTTATATAGATATATAGAGATATATAGGTACATGTAAATATAAATATTATATTATGTGGACATTTACACTCTTTGAAGCAATTTTATTGTCAAAATTAATTATTGCATCTGATTGTAATTACTAACATTTAAAGATTTATACACTGATTATAATTCCATGATCAAACATGAACTTGAGCCTGCATGTGAATTGTTTTTGCATGACATGGCATGCCACAATATGTGATCATCAGAGTTTTTTGAAGAAGCAAATTTATAAGGTCAGATTCAAATTTATATGAGTGCATGACCCGGCCTCATTGAGGTTGTTACATTGAGAATTCTAGAGAGCTGTGAGCTCCAGCAGCAGCTAGCTCCTGATCAGTAGACTAGAGCCTAGCTGGTAACAAAACTTAGGGTAAGCTGCAACTGGAGCCTTGAGCACTGCATGAGCATCCGCTACAAGGAAGGAGAGGAAGGAGAGGAAGGAAGGAATGAAGGAAGGAAGGAAGGAAGGCAGAAGGGGTGGTGCAAACTCAGAATCAACACACCTGCTGCAGCTGCTGTGGCCCTGCAATGATGACTTGCCTCTGGAAATGTACTACTTGGAACATGCAGGTTCCTGCTACAAGCTGGATGGAGAAGAAGATCATAGCAAAAGTTTGCACATGAAAATTTGGACTCATTGCAGTCATAGTCTGTAGACCAGCTCTGTGTCTGCTTGTGTGTCTACTACAGGTCTGTTGCAGCACAAAATCCTTTGACAATAATGCAGCAGCTGCTTCCGGTGGATGGCTCGGTACTAAAACCTTGTACCTTAAATGTACACTCTTTCATCCCTGGCTGCACAAATCTGTAGCCAAGGAGCTTCCACACTGGTGGGTCGTAACTCTAAACCTAGCTCTGTCTTTACACAAACCGAAGAAGGAGGAGGAGGAGGAGGAGGAGGAGGAGGAGGAGGAGGTGATGGTGATCTCTGATCATGCCTTACCAGCGCCGGGACCACATCCTTGGAAGAAGCTGTTGCTGCTGCTGCAGGGAGCTCCACATCACCCCAAGAATTGCAGCGAGGTCGCTTCCTCATGTCATCAGCTGCTTCTGCAGTTTCGTTACAGTCCCAGTTGCTGGATTGGGAGCGCATCAAAGGAACGCCGAAGACCTTGGGACCATGAAGATCCTTACCAGCAGCTGCTGCTTCTTGATGATCTGACGTAGTGCTAGCAGTAGATTTGATCAGCTGCAGCTGCTTGTAATTGCAGGCATTGGCGGCGGCGCAGCTTGACGCTTTGATCTCTCTAAGCTTGCCGTCTAAGAAAGACAGAGTAGAAGCTTTGGGTGTCACGGCTGAATTATCTCTGTGATAACTTAGACAAGCGGCGCCCGGAGTCGACTGCCTGAGAAGCTGCTGCTGCTGCTGCAATCCAGCTCTGGTTGCTGCTGAATCTACAGAAGTTGGAGGAAGTGGAGGAAGAGGTACTCCAATGTTTGCATGCTCGACGGTCCTGTTCATCACCTGGAGGGAGAGTTCACGAATCTGTTCCTTTCTTGCCGCTGTGTCCAACTGTTCTGCCACAGAAGTCGTGTCTCTAGGCTTCATCCCTAGTGCACCTAATCCTTCCGCATGAGCACTCAGAACGCCGCCTGCAGACGTTCCTCTGATCCTGATTCATAGAGAAATGAACAGAAAACAAAAAAAAAACCAAAAGAATCAAGATCAATCGAACATGCAGTTTCTCAAAGAGCTTGGCCAAGTTCTGAAGCGATGCACAGCTTGAATTCAGATGAATATGGTGCAAAGTTGTTGTCTGAGTGCAGCACTTGATCTAGTACCTCCTTAACCACGCAAGATCATGCAAAGTCGAGCTGCTGCAGCTGGATCGCTGCTGAAGGATGAGCATTGTTTCGTCATACAAGCGACGGAGGCGAGAAACCTCGGAGAGGAGCAGACTGTTGTCTTTACGCAACCTCTCGTTCTCATCGCACATGAAAACCGCAGCAGCTGCAGCAGAGGTTGACGGCGGAAGCGGGGGCGGGAGAAGCTGATGAGGTCGCGGAGACGACAGGGGGGATGATGAGAGAGGGGACCACGACGTCGTCGTTTGATCCTCGTTGGAAAGTGATGGAGAATGAGAGTCCCGGCTTTGCTGCTGCTGCTGCGTTGATGAAGCAGCGTTTCCCCCAGCACTTTGCAGGCTTTTCCTCCTGTGAATCTCGCACAGCAACTGCTTCTCCCCTCGCCTGAAAAACTCGTTTGCGAATTCCCAACGATCTGGAACAATCTTCCTGAAGCCCTGCATGGTTGAAGCAAACAAGCAAGCAACAACGTGAAGAAAAGACTCAAGAACTTTGTTTCTCAAGTTCTTGAGAGCTCTGGTTGCAGAAAGGGAAAAAAAGTCATTCTTGGAGCTAATGCATGCAGTCGGACGGATAGTATACTGATCAGACAAAAAGAAGAAGAAGAAGAAGTTGGCAATTCCATCACTACCGCAAGCAGCAGCAAATCTCCCAGGCAGCTCATGAGACTTACGTAGGTGTTGAGCTGCCTAACAAAGCTGGAGAAGTTGTTGTGCTTGAAGTAGTTGGGAAGCAAATCTCTGGCGAACTCCGGCGGTCGCCACACCACAAAGGTGGTGTTGTCCTCTCCCCACGACACAATGTCGTCAGTGGCGGGATCATCCACCAGATAGTAAGTCTTGGTGAGAAAAGGAGCCGGGACGGAGCGGTGGCAATCGTAGGACAGCAAGCTCCCTCCTCCTCCTCCTGCTGCCTGCAGATCAGTCGTCTCAAAAGATAGCGACAGAGCTGCAGCCATGTTTGTTTGTATAATCTGTCGATCACTCTTGAAGAAATGGGTGAGTGACAAACAATCCGCAAGTTCAGAAAGCCAACTCCTGCTGCTGCTGCGAGCACTTGTAGCAGCTGATCAGGGCAAGCAAGCCACAGTTTCCTTGTTTTCTTTCTTCTACTCTGGTGGCAATAGCGCTACTTCCGTTGAACCATATGATCAAAAGAGGTGAGGAGGTCCACATCTGCCGCGTCTTCCAACCATCGTGCAGCTGCAGAAACACGACTACTCCGACCAAAGGAACACGACCCAAAGCTGTTGTGACGAGCTGCGAGCTGCTTTCTGTTACTTTCCAGGCTCGCGACATGAAGTATAACGTGTGCTGCAGCTTGAAGAAGATCTTGTTGCACAGCAACAATTATCGGAAAACTTCTGTAGATCCGAGACTTTGAGTATTATTACAGACCAGCTGCTGCTGCTCATGTGGCGCCGCACATCAGAAAAGTGGAAATATATGATCTGGTGTACAGAAGGAATGTCGCCGATAAGGCTGATGAAGAGATGGGAGATATAGGTTCAAAGAAGATACCTAGGTCTCCAAATCATTTGGTCCTATCTGCAGCAACACAGAAACGTCGATCTCGATCTCTGTACTGCAATTCAAACCAAACCATGAAGGTGGTGGTTGTTGTTGTTGTTCACGTTTGCAGCTCTGTTGTAGGAGGACAAGAAGATATCATAAAAAAGAGACAAACATACACGTCTAGAGTATTTGGTGGGCTTGGTGCTGCCAGGGACACACGCACAAAAGAATTGAACATATAACAGAGAATAATTCAGGCAGCATAAAAGACTCTCGGAACTGCAAAGTTGAGGACTCTTGAGCACGAGAAAAAAGCCCAGAGAGACGAGAGTACCCCAGAACCCCAACACAACCACAAAGCGGTAATTGTATGTAGACCGAGCACAGAACACCAAGAAAGCTAATACAACCTAGAGTACAAGCAGCCCCAACAGTGAGCGATATAGATAAGGTCCCTGCTTCTAAGGTCCAGAGAGGGAGAGAGAGAGAGGTAAAAAAAAGACATGCACAGAGAGAGGGAGAGAGAGAGAACACAAACTGCTGAACAAAACCAACAAAAAAGCAAGCGGAGAGGGAAGAAGAAGTGCGGCTTCTTTTCTTGACTGGTCACCCAAAATAGGTTGTGGGGAAACAAGAAGACGCTACAGGAACTTCGTCTAAAGAAGTTCTGAAACACTCACTACCAGTGGGTGCAGGATGATTGATTATAGTACTGAACGAACTCTTGGAGCTTTGCTGCAGGATTCTGTGAGAGAGTCCCGGAGATCGCTCGCTCGCTTGCTCGCTCTCTCTCTCTCCAGGACATTCTTTCTACACGACAGTTTTGACGACGACGAAGAAAGAAGAAAAGAAAGAAAGAAAGAAAGAAAGACTGACCGAGCGAGAGAACGCGCAACAACGACAACAGAAGAAACGCAACAGAAAAGTCTCGCCGGCGACACCAGCCTGTCCCTATACCCGCGCATCGTTAAGGGGAGAAATTTCAAAGAATGGAGGGTGGGGGGGCGTGGGGACCTACCTATTTTACCAAATTGAGAACAATTTTGGTTTGCAAAAGGTGAGGAGTGCACAATTTCCTCCATTAAATTTTAGCCTTTACCAATTATGAGGAATTCCTTGGGGATTGTGCCCCCAGCGTTATGGATGAAAAACTTATGGGGAAGTCATCCATGACGCCCCCCCCCCCACCAAAAGGGAGTTTTTAAAAAATTTTCTTTACTTTAAATTATTTATTTATACAAAACAAAAAATAACTCAACAACCATTTTTAACATATATAAAT
>Ga0116231_10004641_pt1 | contig 27680 bp, 20 predicted proteins | sample S1TSphgellanicum_2_FD_89695 | JGI IMG/M metagenome (GOLD analysis project Ga0116231, IMG submission 89695) | Host-associated microbial communities from peat moss isolated from Minnesota, USA - S1T2_Fd - Sphagnum magellanicum MG | ecosystem: Host-associated > Plants > Peat moss > Unclassified... | reverse complement strand
ATAAAAATTCTTTTCAAGAAAATGTGTCAAAGTCGCCATAATTTAAGGAAAAACAAGTGGGAAGTCACCATATTCAGACAATAGGTTCTTGGAGGTTGCCACAACAAAGTAGGACTCTAAACAATTCTACTTTTCTGTCTGACCTGTGGTCCAATTTTGCTCATTCCTCTCGTGGATGATCACCTTACAAAATTTTTAAAAAAAAAAGAAAAAAAAAAACCCAAGCTACCATTCATGCATATTTTTAAATTGACAAAAAAAAGAAACCCTATTCCCACCAAGACACACACATACCTACTATGTTCCCAAACCTAGTGCACACCCAACAAATGCATTCCTCATCCACTTGATTACATGGTGACCATGCACAAGTCCATGCATTGAAATTCCCCATGACCTTTTTTGAGGGGAGGATATGGGTAGGAGGAGAAGGGCCCTACCAAATAGTCCAGCCACAAAGTTCTGCGAGAATGATCCAAGAGCACTTTAGTCTGTGTACTTGTGCATTCAACACGTGCACCTAGAAGCCTATACAAAAGACTTAAAAAAATTACCCAACACTTTGAAGACCCTTTTTTAACTATCCATACCAAGTGGCCCCATTGATCTTTTGTGCAACATGCAAGGGTAACACATCCTCTCCAGAAGTCCAAAAATGTCCAGCAAGGTTTGAAGCTCCTGGGTTTATTAGGCTCGGACATGCTTAGGTGTAAATGTGTGCATGTACACATTGCATGAGGGTTCATTGGAGAAGTGCATATGTGGAATGGGAAAACACTATCCAATTAGCTCCACACTTTATAATGAATTAGTATGAAGGAATAATTGGGGAAAATGTGTGATGATTTCATTATGCATACTGGATAAAGTTTAGTAGAATCTTTTGATCTTGAAGTTGTGTTGTTTGTGGTAGGTACCTGAATTGACAAATTTCAGCTTGTTCAATTTTGTGCAACTGAACTGACATCAACCACAATCACAAAAATGTAACCTTCTTCAAAGATAGTTCAAACAATTCCCAGCTAAACTAATAAGGTCATTTCAAACATCATTGATTTTCTTGACCTTTTTGAGCTTTGGGGTGGATCATGTATTTGACTTTTGTTTTGGTGGAGGTTGTTGTGTGCTACTATGTAATGTTTAAAACCATTACTATTCAAACAAACAAACCTAATAACATAACAACCCGCCTAAAAAGTGCTTAATCTTATTATTCACTTGCAGCAATATAAGTATTTAAATTCAGAACACAAAATGAAAAACCGAAACATCACATGAAAAGAAAAAACTTGTACCATAAAAAAATTGTAAAATAGAAAAAATATAATGTGTTTTAAAATCTCAAATCATCAAAAATGATTTGTTTTGATGATTTGAAATCACACATTTTGAAATTATGTTTTGTACATTAAGTATTTAAAATTATATTCACTTTGGAACTAGTTTCACAATAATTTGCCTAAATTTACCTATAATAATTAAGATCTAAACATGAAACTAAAGCAACATTCTGAACAAGATGGTCACTCTTTGTACATGTCACTTCACCAAGTGTTCATATGTTGAATATATGGGTAATATGAAAAAATGGACATTTTACACATTACAAATTATATACCTAGTGTACTGTGTGAGGCAAGGTATAATGAAAAGAAGAAGATTAAATAATTTTTTTTGAAGACATAAATTGCCATAGATTTTGAGGAAAATATTTGCTTGGTGTTAGATCCAGGTATTTTGTAAAATTTATTTACCCTTGTACCCAATGTTTTCCTGGAATATCATCCCATAGGCCCTTATAAGATATATTAATTTTGTAACATGCTGTCAGATTGTGGTAAACCGACAACTTTTAAACAACTTTTAGATCGTGGTTGATGTACCCACACAACAATATTGGTACAAAACCTTACGAAAATCTCGCAAGCCACAAAATATCTTAGTGGAGGGGGTGGAAAGTACACGTCAACTTTGACAACTATGTGTACATATCCATTTTGCAAAATTGGAAAAGTATGTACTCATATTATGGAGAAAGGTTATCTGAATATTTTGCCCACTTACCATGTTGGGGAAAGCATATGAGAAAAGTTGAGTGCTATTGGGAACATGTTGTAGAACAAAATGAGAACTTGGGGAGCATGATAAGAAACCACTAAAACTTGATGGGAACAAAAAGATCCAAAAAATATCCAACATCCCCTCACCCTCCGCACACAAAAAAAAAACTGGGTATATAGGTGCATGCTGCAAATTCTTGTTGGCTCAACACAATTCCTTCATCGTCGAATTTGGTATTAGGGGTAATGACCTAGGGCTTGGGCATTCCTTTAACAACCACGTGGAGGATTTAGCTAGATTAAAATTTGACTAACTTCTTTTGGTTTTGGGTGCAAATTGACCATTTTGATTGGTAAAATGGTCAAAAGCTGTGGTCAAATATTTTGCTTTACAATATAAATAACATGGTCATTTTGAAAAGCAAAACACCTGTTGCTGGGAGTCTTGCAAAAGAACATTCTCATGAAAGAACTTTGCGAGTCTTGCAAAGAAAATTCATGAGAAGTTGTGAAGAGATGAAATTAAGGAAGCTAAATTTTGTATCTTAATTTGTTTGTAATTTTTTTCCCCCTTTTTTTTTGGGTAGCAGGTAACTAAAATTTGGAAAAAGGTACACAATGGGTATTTGCGTGTGTGTGTATAGGGCCAAGAGAGGATTTGTCAATCTTGTGTACAAAAGTCCAAACATAATTCTCCAAAATCAGAAAGTGGTTGTTCATGATTTGTTGTTTACCTTTAGTTGCATATCTTGCAATTTATTTTAGTTTTTGGGTGCTTCCACTTGGGTGGAAGCAAGCAAAGTTTGTCACTGACAGTATATGTACAGGATGCCCTTTTTTTTTGACTTTGCAAATCTTGGGAGCTGAGCCAACTCTGGTCTCCTTTGAAACTTGACAAGTTGCATCAAATCTTGTCCTACGCCCAAAAATCTGTATCAAGAACAAGAACAAGACGGTGAAGAAAAAGATTGCAATAAATCCATGATATGTGAAATGAAGAAGATAAATCTGGGGTGGGTGATGAATCCAATATATATGAAGAAGAAGACCAAGAGATGAAATCCAATATGCTGTGAAAAAGAAGAAGCAAATTTTATCTTGATGAAATCCAAAAATTTGGTGTTAAAGAAGAAAAGATTTGATGAACGGATGGTGGGGGCAGAACTTGTAGGATCAACATGAAGCCTTTCTCATCCTGAGTTCTCATCATACAAAACACACACACACACACACACACACACACACACACACACGCACGCAATGTACAATGTATGTTGTACATATGAGGCATCCATTGAAATTTTTTGTCACTTATGCAAAAGCTTGTCCATCTGCAACCTTTCTATTTGTGTGCACAGAATCAACAACCCCATGTCAGTAATTGCAAGTACTTTTTTTGGGGGGTGGGGCGGGGGTGGGGTTGAGGAGGTTTTCCTTCTCTGGGGCCAGAAACAAACTTGCTTGTCTGTTTTGGGAGTGTTTTGGGTATTCTTCCAGCCGGATTTTCTAAAAAGAGCAACAATTGAACACAGAAATAGCCAAAGCTATTCAGATAGCTTTCAGATAGAAGAATTTCAGATACTTAATTTGAAAAGATCTAGACATTTTATGATACTTAATGAGGTACATTCTTTTGCATAAGAAGTATAAACTGCTAAAAATTTGGTGTAAGTTATGAAGCAGCATAATTCATGCATGATGAGATGGTCACAGTTGTGATGATCGTGATACTGCATCAATCTTGTTGTTCTTGCCACTGACATGTGTCAGAAGGATATTTCATCATAGTTTTGCAACTTTGTTGTTATGAAAATAGCAACTGAAAGTTAGTAAGTACTGCTGGTTGGAGCTCTGTGTGGAGGAGGCTGTTGATGGTGCAATCCTGCAAAACTTTATGTTGTTGTTACTTTGCCTTTTCACGGAATTATCTCCTTTGCAGTTGAGAAGGAACGTCTTACACAGCTCCTCCATAATTTGTCATGTGTTGAGTGGTGGCGGCCAATTGTTTCCAGCATGTGGGTGGGTCCCGAGAGAGAGAGAGAGAGAGCAGAAGCGGTGATGTGATCGGTCACGAGAATTGTTGAATTCTTTTTGTCGTAATGCGAAAAGCTAGCAACAGCAGCGGCAAATCTGCAGCAGCCGGATCGAAGTCTTTTGATGGAAAAGAAGCATCAACAGCGTCACATCTGGTGCCGCAGTCGGATTCAAGTTGTTATTTTGAGTTTTCGCGTAGGGTTCAGTACTACTCATGGGGACCTCCTCCTCCTGCTGCTCCTCTACTTCCAATTGACAACCTGGTTTGTTGCTAGACCACTGCTGGACAAGTGGGTGATAACCAAGTTGAGCTTGGGCCTTCGAGGACGATGGATTGCTGCTGATTCGTCAGATCTTTTCAGACCTACCTCCTCATAGCCCTGGGTATTATGTATGCATGATATACCTACCACCACTAGACTTGACCCCTAGTGGCACAAAACGAGACTCCTAGGATGCGCATCTTTTCAGCCTCCGTGCAACAGTTTGCTACACTTTTTTTGGGCTCCAGCCAGCGAGTGAAATTCTGACACTTGTGTGAAAAACTTTTCGGAAGTAATCCTTTCGAAGCTGGTCAAGTCGACAACTTTTTCTTTTTTCTTTTTTCTTTTTCTAGGTTTTTGTCCCTCCTCAAAGGTCTCCTGCGAAATAAAGTCGTGGTTGTTGGTGTTGGTGCGGCGTAGGGGGTTTTCAGGATAGGTAAGTAGCGGAGAAAAAGAAAGAAAAGCAGGTCACAAAAACCATATATATCGTCCTCCATCAGCTGACTTCTTCAAACACTTCTGGATCACGAGGGTTTGTCATCAGTCAGCAGCAAGTGTTGTTGTTACTAGCCCGTCCTCGTTCAGTCCGGCCCCCTGTCCTCGATCCCTCCGCCCGTCCGTCCGCCAGGCCCCCAGTGACGATCAAAGGATAGAAGCACAAATGTTTTGACAAGTAAGTTTGTCGCGTGGAGGATTTTTGCGGAAAGTTGTTGCTGCGGACGAAAAGCTTCCAGATTGCGACAGCGGAATTTAAAGCAGCTTACAGTCTGAAGACCTTGGTACAGTGTTGTTGTTGTTATTGTTGATGATCTATTGAGTCGAGGAGCTGCGCCGCCTGAGATCGCTCGCCGACGTGCAATGGATCATGATCATGATCATGGGTCCTTGGATTTCAGTATGTACCGAGAGCTTTCCATGACCAATCTATGCAGCTTGGGGGAGAAGGAATCGACGTCGTCTTCTGCTGCAGAAGACATTCCTTCTACTGCTAAATGGGATCAAGATCAATCCCAAGAAGCCGCCTCCAGATCATCACCGCCATCACCACCATCTTCATCATCATCACCTGGACGCTTGACGCGCAAACGTCCAGCAGCTGCTGCAAGCTCCTCGTCGTCGATCCATTCTCCTTCTTCGTCTATTTCCTTCCCTGCTCTTCACATCGATATAATTCCCGATGAGTGCAATTCTCCTCGGCGGGAGTACTCGACCGACTGTCCAGCAGCGTCGTCGTCGTCTACCGCAGCAGCTTCAGCTGGCTCATGCTCGACGACCACATCTCATGTTACAGATCAGGCCGATGCTGCAGCCAGGTGGCATACAATGCCTAGTACTGCATCATGTGCCACAAGAATTGAACCTCGGGGTACTCCAGTGATCGGGGAAACGATTTGGTCGTCGAGAGGTTCTTACAATCGACCTAATGATCTAGTAGTGGTTGTCGATGATGAGACTTACATGAGCGATGATTCCATGAGTAGTCAAGACGATGATCCCTGGAATGCAGAAGACGAAGCTTTTGACGAAGAGAATGTACGACTCAGCTGCGAGCAGCTTGAATCCAGCTGGCATGCCCGGCACGACGTCCTTGCGTTTGATGGGAGAACAGGGAGAACTACTGTTGATCATGCAGGAAAAGAACAGAGTTCCTTCAATTGCGACGCCGCGGCAGATGCTGCAGCAAAAATCCAGCTACAAGAAGCTGCTGCTTCACAAGAGAAAGATTTGGAGTTTGATACTGCATCCTCAAGAGCATCTTCCAAGCATGCTGCTAGTCGAATTTGCAGCGTTGTAAGAACAAGGAGAAGCTGGTCGCAGCCGGCGTCGCCAGTTGCAGCAACCAAAGCGTACAAACTGTCAATCAGCCCAGATAGGACAAAACAATTCTCAGGTCCTCTGCCGCGGCTGCATCATCATCTTCATTCTCTCGTCGTCAGTGGCGGCGGTGCCGGCTCACCTAAAATTCACGATCCCGCAATCGACGAATTCACAGCTACAGCTTCAAGCCCAGTTCCGACCCCGAGACGTGCCGGCAACTACGGGCTGTTTCGAACTCGCTCATCTTCCAGAGTGAACCCTGGCCGGATCCATCTCGAGCCCGACGAGCTCAGTCTCAGATCCCCCTCACCTCTGCACGGTCGACACGGCGAAATTGAAGAAGAAGAAGAATTCGGCTGGTCCGACTTCGCTGCCCAAGAAGCTGCTCCTGCCGTCAGCCCTGGTCGCTACTTCGACGCCCTCGAAGGCCCCGAGCTCGAAAAGCCCAAGGTACTATCTTGCAAGCTCCTCCCTCCTTCCTGCAACAGTGGCTGCAGAGCTCTAGTGATGTTTCCAGAAATCTGTCTGTGTCTCTCTGTGTTTCACATTCTCCGGTCATGGACAGGACTCTGAGGATTTGCTGTTGCCGAGCGACGAGCTCTGGCCTTTTCTCCTGCGCTTTCCCATCGGGGTTTTCCGCATCAGCCTTGGACTAGGCTGCCAAAGCATCTTGTGGCGCGATCTTCACGAGCTGAAATGCATGCAGAGCTTCGTCTACGCCCCGTACGTGATCTCGGAGGTCATATGGTGGCTGGCGCTCGCGACTCTCCTTCTCCTCACCATCATCTACATTGCCAAGTGCGTGGTGTACTTCGAAGCCGTCCGCCGAGAGTTTTACCACCCAGTTCGCGTCAACTACTTTTTCTCACCGTGGATCACTGCGCTTTTTCTCGCACAGACTGTTCCTCAGTACTTGAGCTTCAACACCACCACTAGCACCAAATCCACGACTCCTTTGCAGCTCTCTGGACCAAGTCCTGCACTCTGGTGCGTGGTGATGACACCCATTTTAGCACTGGAGCTGAAGCTCTATGGACAGTGGTTGTCGGGAGGAGAAAGACGTCTCTCCAAAGTTGCCAATCCTTCTACCCACATGTCAGTGGTGGGGAATTTCGCGGGTGCGAAAGTGGCAGCGCTTGTGGGATGGAGAGAAGCAGCCATCCTCTTCTGGGCAGTGGGTCTTGCCCATTACCTGGTGCTGTTCGTCACTCTCTATCAGCGATTGCCTAGCAACGTGGTGCTTCCCAAAGAGATGCAACCCCTCTACTTCCTCTTTGTCGCTGTTCCCAGCAGTGCAAGCGTCGCCTGGAGGTACATTACAGGACAATTTGGGAGCGTGTGCAAGATCCTCTTCTTCATTTCCCTCTTTCTCTACAGCTCCCTGGTATGTCTGTCTGTTTGTGTGTACGTATGTTTGCATGTTTGCATAAAACCAAACAAACCACCCTAAACCCCAATTTTTTCTTTCTTCTTCATCACCCATGCATCTTCCTGCTTCTAGACTGTTGAATCCCCAGAGCTTCTCGACTTTCCATTAGGGATTCTAACAAGGGATTTGTTTTTGTGGGTGGTGCTTTTGTTTTCTGGCAGGGTGTTCGATTCAACTTCTTCAGAGGATGCAGGTACAGCACTGGCACTACAAACATCTTTGATGCCGTTTTATCAATCTTAGACACCAGTGCCACCTTTCACTAAGCTAGCTTGAAAGAGAGCGCTGTGTGTGTGTGTCTCTCTCTCTGGCTCTGTGCATGAACAAGCTGCAATCAGTTTGGCTTGGAATTGTAGTAGAGATAGTTTGGAGGTTTCTCCCAAAGTAGGTGAGTGTGCAAGGGTTTAGAGTTTAGTGGGGTTGGCAGCCAGGGTTTTTGAAAAGTGTTGTTATGTGTATTGTTGGGATTTTTTTTCTTGCAGGTTTTCAGTTCTATGGTGGGCGTATACTTTTCCCATGTCAGTGGCTGCAATAGCTGCAATCCAATACTCCAAGGAAGTAACAACATCTCTTACACAAGCATTGGCGTTGCTGCTATCATTTACTGCATCACTCATGGTCCTTCTCCTCTTCATCTTTACTCTCCTCCATGCATTTGTGTGGAAGTCACTCTTCCCCAACGATATGGCAATTGCTATTACTGCCACTAAACACAATAGGAATAAAGTCAAAATGTCAAAACAGAGCAGCAGCAACAGTCATGGTAATGTTGCTGCTACTGCTGTGGACAAAGAGTTGTTAAACCCTAGTGTTTCGGTCAACATGGGCACAGAATTTGGAATCAAAGAAGGAAAGGGGTGTTCCCCTCGCATCAAAAAAATGTCAAGTTTGGCACCCTCTCTCAATCCTTCAGCTGTGTTTGAAGTTGGGAGGTGAGCTGAAACCTACATTATGCTCATGATTTTTGTCTGCTCACTCTTGTAGAGTCTTACTTACTAACATTCATTGGAGCTTAAGTCACATTTGCAATTGCAAAGATGGGCAATCTCCCCAATGCAAGTATCTTCCCAATCACACCTGAGGATTAGAGCATGTTTACAGAGGATCAAAATGTAGTTTTCCAAATCAATAAAATGTTTACCTCATTGATGTAAAATGTAAAATTGCAGTAAACCCATCCTGCAAACATCTTCCCTGAGATGGTAGAAGACTGTCAGCTTCTTCTTCCTTATGTTACTTCTCATGGTCATTTATGTTTCCATTTACCATACTTCCTGCACCATATCCTGGACAAATGATAGTAGTTTAGCCTGCCATTATTCTCAATGATTCTAACAGCTTCTGACAGTTGCTGTAGAAGAGTAGATACTAATGATTCACCCAAAGTTTAAAAACCCTGACAGGGTTTACTGCTGGATGTGAAATTCAATATGTATGATTCATGTACAAAGTATTCAAAAAATATACAAAAGAAATCTACAAGAGGAAGCAGATAACCTACTCAACTTGATCCTCCACTATTCACCAGTTGCTGATTTTGTTGTAATGATGATGGCGGGTACAAAGACCATAAAGCGATTGTAGAATCCCTTGATGAAGTTGCCATCCATTTCATGTCTTCCCGAAACGTTACTCCTGTTACCTGGTTTTTGCAAACACCAATGCAGCAGTGTTTTTTCAGCAGATCTGGAAAACCAAAATCATGGGTTTCTTCTTCTACCAGATGCTAAACAATCTTGCACACTGGTGGGTTGACTCCAAGGTTGAAAATGCAAGGAAAGAGAGAGCTTAAGACATACTGTTTCAGTATGGTATTTGAGAATAGCAAGAGGCTTCCTGCGCTTGTAATCGTAAATCCGTACCCTGTTTTTAAACACACCACTCCTGCCATATCAGCTCACGCAAAGGGAGTGGGAGAGATCTCAATACAGGAACTTCAATTATCAGCAAAACAACATCAGACATGAGTGTTTTCCCAAACAACTCTGGGTGATGTTGTATCACATATCAATTTTAATTCTCAATTGTTTCCCAAGTATGGTTTACAGTTCCTACCTGTGGTCCCAACCTGCTGTTGCAACAAGCTTATCATCACCACGAATGGCAATATCTCCAATGCCTGCTTGACCCTCCACTTTTTTCTTCACCACGAAGGTGTTCTGTAATTTTCATAATTAGTCTATCAAAACAAGGGGCGAACCCTGGTATGAACTTTGGTACGTGAGTTCATGTTCATTCCCAACCAGAACACTGCAACTGACTGTTCACCAGATTGAAATGTCACATTTAGCAGATCCCCCTTAAGGAGAACATTATGATGGTGACACAAAGGAGCTCAAATGATAGGAATACCTCTTGATAGTCAAAAAAGAAAAACATTAAGTTGCCATCTGCTGATCCTGAGACACCTCCAGCTCCGATTCTGTCAATGGCAATGCTCAACACTGCAATCAAAGATGACATGTATGGGATAGTAGCATATCCTTCCTACCATGACAAAACCTAGAGGCTCATGGATCATACTCAACATATAAATGTGTTCAAAATGCCCCACCTTGAAAGGTCGGTTTTTCAAAGTCATTAGGATGCAAAACACAAAACCTAAAAACTGCATGAAATCACTGACATACCTGGCTCATCATGCAGTCTAGCTTGTATCAAGGGTGCTGCTGCATGGCGAATATCCCACACCATCATAGTTCCATCTTCATAACTGCAAAACAACAAACATATACCACGTGACAATATGCACTCAACTAGTATAAATCCCCAATGATCTGATCATAACTCTTACCTATAGCTCCAGTGTTGTAGGTGTAGTGTTCATGCTGAAGACTGTGTCCTATTGAGCTCTAGATATATCACTTCCACACCCTGATGATCACATCTTGGTGCTTCACATTCCATCGATTTCTGCTGGGTCTAGGAATGCTGTACTGCTAATGAAACATAGAATTCGTGAAAAATGGGTAGTGAGATATCTTAGAATCTAGACAATTTGCAATAGTATGGAGTCTCAGGGCTGCGCTACCCTGCAAAGGCAGACTTTTAAGGAATCCCATTGAAAGGTAGGGTACTTTCAAAGAGCATGAGATTTTTCTCACTTACCCAGCAACTAGTGTCCACAGACCATCTTTATCCAGCCAAGGACACATTTGCAATGACATACACATTCCTGCATTTCACAAAAAAATCTGCAATCACTCAGATCAGGAGTTAACCCACCAGTCACAAAAATAAGCTCTCTTTCTCAAAACTGAGACAATTCTTATGAAGTTATAGCAAAAGCTGAGATTTTTGCAGTTACCTGTTGATGGGCCTAAGTGCTCCTGTGGCAGTTTTTGCACACACTTGCCAGAACCAATATCCCACATCTCTATCTGCAACATCATCAATCATTCCATCAACTGAATTCCCCCAGAACAAACACAAAATTACAAAACTTATATCCAACACATCAGATCCTTCAACAGCACCCTCACCTACAACAATCCTATGGAAAGGAAGATGTCAAGAAACTGGCATGATGAGAGCTAGAGCCCTCACAATAGAAGGCTCCTTCCCTGCAATAGCAATCACCGCCGCACCTGAGCCAATCTCTGTATTTCCCACAATAGCTGGCCACAATCCCCATTTTGGTTGATCACTATCCTGTTAGTTAAATAAACCCCAGAAAACAGAAAATCTCCAGTGCAGAGAAAACCTTATAAATCTCATCTATGAATTTGGGCAAACAATCTAATCTGCAAAGAATAATCTTGTCACCATTGACAATGAAAATGACAAAATATGCTTCAGAATGATGAAAGCTGAAAGGAAAAGACTTTCTTGACTTGACTATGAATTTGAGGTGTTCAAGCATTAGTGAATGTAAGCATGTTCCTTACCCTCAGATTCAGAACTCATAGTGGCACTCTCTGACAATGAAAGCTTGCAGAAGTTGTATGAATCTGTCTTGATGGTCAGTAAGGGTTGCCTGCAAACAAGAAACTGTCTTCAAAGCTATCCACCTTTGCTTGACAACAGGAAAAAAAAACCCTTATATGGGTTGTCAATGTTAGGGTGACACTTCCCTATAGATGAATTATGAAACATTAAGGATACCTTGAGGAAATCACAGCATTGCGCACCTTGACAACGTTGATTCTGTCAGCTGCCAGCACTTCACAGTTCCATCTCGCCCTTGGCTATCCATCATCCCCAATCCCACATCAATAATTAGAAGCTTGCTTGCTCTTGTCTCACAAAAAACCAGAACTATGTGAATTAGTAAATGCAGAAATCTCAATGATCAGTTGAGAAACTGAACGCACACAAAAGAACATATCACCCCTTTTTCCTCATATGATTATGGAAACAGATAGGTAGGGGCCATCCCTGCTGCTTGTCAAGAACACAACTCAAAATCTATGGTGAAATCTGACAAAAAACCAGATGTGATCCTTTTATACCTTAAGATTTTGTTGGAAGCGCCTGCTGCACTGATACCAATAACCCCAGCAGCTGGCGTGTGAACTCTGCACAACCCACTGCAGCATATGAGCACTTGATCATAGACATATCATGATCATCATTTTGCTCTCAGCAAATGATCCACTCTGATGCCCTACTGCCAATCATGTTCCAACTCTTGTACTTCATGATCAGGAAACAATCTCCGTAACTTCCTGCTGTCTGTTGACAGTGACAAAGGCTCTGTAGAAGATAGAAAGACACCATGTGTACATCAAGTATGATTCTCAACAAATTGGGTTTGTTTGTTTGTTTGTTGCTGTTGATTTTTTGCTTCCAGCACAGCAGCAGCTACTGGGACTCTCTCACCATGTAGGAAGGTGCTTACATCTCTATTTGCATTCTTACAAAACAAAGCATGACTCTGTAAAGGGTAGAGAGATATGGGCTATGTGTGTGAAGAACAACAACAAGCATCAAAGTTACTTTTTTTCGAGAAAGTCTCACTTTCTCAAGAGAAGCAGAGTCTGACTTCTTCCCAGAGGAACCGACACATGACAAAAATTCCTCCTCATCTTCTTCAAGGCTGGTTGGTACATAGATAGATAGAAAGATAGATAGAATACCTTGAAGAAGAAAGAGGTCTATGTCTTCTAAGATCCCAGATCTTTAGCTCACCATCAGCATCGCTGCCACACTCATTCAAAAAATCAGTGAGGGCTTCAATCACTGCTGCTGCTCTGAATCAGAAACTCTGAAAGAGAAAAAAGGGTCTTCAACAAACTCATTGCAGGTGGAGTTGGGAAGCTGAGAAGAGTTTGTACCCGGAGAGGAGAGTGCCGGAAGGAGAATGGAATGTGACCACATTGACAGCAGCGCGATGACCTCGTAGTACTGCCTCAGGATCAGGAGCTGGACCCAGTGTACTGGCCATTTGCTCTTCTTCGCTCACTACAAAGAAGAATCGATCAAGTCTTCCTCTTCCACACTGCAGCCAGCACTTCCCTGGCTGGCGGCGTTCATGGCGGAAGCAGCACCCATTGCTCGCAGTCCAAGAAGAGATCCATCGTTTTGCATCAATGGGTCCTAGAAACAAAGAGCCTGTTGATGAAGAGGGTTTAAGCTTTAGGGTTTAAAGAAAGAGGAGGAGGAGAAGAAATCTGACCTAATCGAAGCAGCAAGAAGAAATTGCTGGTGTTGTTTAGTCATGACAAAAATCCTGTTTTTGGGGATCGATTAAAAAAAATTGTTTGGGAGGAGTCAAGCATCTTGCAAATGCGGGTTTGTTGCACACAGAGAGAGAAATTTGTCTCAGATTGTGGTGCACAGGAGAGTTGTGTTTTAGGGTTTTTGTAGAGGAGGATTTGATGGGGTGATGATGTCTGAGATGAGCAGATGTGCAGCAGATGTGCAGAGCACGAGGAGAGTTGTTTTTTCTTGAATAAAAACACAGATGCAGTACGTAGCAACCAGATGCTGTAAGCATCCTTGTGGGTTTGTGACTGGAAGAAAAGAGAACCTTCTCCCAGAGAAGGAGAAGAAGGTGGGGAGAAGAGTAAAAGGATAGTAAGATGGTGAGGTCTGTGGTTGGCGACGAGACGCAGATAGAGGCTCGAGTCGACGCTCTGTTCGCATCCAGACACACCGCTCAGGTTCGTTGTCTCTGTTTCTGTCAGTCTGTGTCTCTGTCTTTCCAAAGCCTTTGCATGCAATCTGTGGATGACCATGGTCTACATGATGTGTTTCCACTGCTGTCTTCTGCTTGGTATGTTGCCTTTCGAGCTTGAAGGGTTTTTTGAGCTGCAGATTGGCCTTCTTGTGGGGAAGTTGGCGGTGGTATCATCAGTGCGGGATCTGGTGTTTGCACTGATTCCAACACCTGCCTCCAATGGAGAGGAAGCTGCAAAGATGACTCCTCCACTGCCAAGTGACCCAAAGGGCTCAAAGGAAGGAGGAGGCAGCAGTCGAAAAGGCGGAGGCAAAAAGGGAAAAACTGCTGCTGATTCTTCTTCATCATTGACAGTTGACTCTGAATGGGTTGCAGAGCATGCCCGGCAGGTACAAACACTCCACAACACAACACTTTCACAATTTACCCATTCATGCAGCAGCTACTACTGTTTACAAACTAAGATCCCTGGAGCAATGAGACTGACAGATTGAGTTCTGGGTCATGGTTTGTGTATTGCAATCTTCATCTCTCAAATGTGCACCAAACACCCACTGTTTTTGCAACAGAATGTCTTCAATTTTGTGAGGATTTCTGTAGCACAACATCAAGTAGAGTTCAGCTGCAAGCTTCATCATCCTCAACTCAGCATTCTCATGAGTAGAATTTGTGCTTCTGATCAACAGGTTTCAAGGATGCTGGTGGGAGGCATGGAAGTTGTTGGCATCTTTGTATTTGCCACTGAGACTGCCTTCAAAAATTCCACTGCAATCTTCTGGCAGGTGAGCATGATTGCTATGACATCATTGTGTAGATTCACAGTGAAGGCATCAGACTCAGTCCAGACAACTAATGGAAACTGGGAGCATCAGCGGTTTCTTTTTTTGGGTTGGTTGGGGTTCAGAGTATAGCCACAAGAAGAAGCTCCTCTTGAAGGTTCTGGTATTGAGTCTGAATGAAAAATATCTAACTCAATTTCTTCAGCATAACAACAAGGTTGCCAGGCAGCCAAAACCAGTTGAAATTGTTCAGATTCTTTGTTGCACTACCAATCAGATACTAGGAGTAAGGTTTTCAAGTGGTGAGGGCTCAGTTGTAGTATTTTGGTTGGAATTCTGTGTCCAGGCGGTGAGAGCAGTGGCAACAGCATCTCCAATACATGTAGATGGAAATGAGGTTGTGGAGCGCCTTTTGCTGCATATCTCATCTAGCCCAAGAAGGTTAGTTGACAAATCCAAGATTTCCCTTCACTCTCTGTCTTATAAGTCCAGGTTTTTTGGGGAGGCACACTTGGCATCATTTATTTCCAGAATGTGAACCTATGTTTGAATAATTGTTTGTTCTTGACTTGTGCAGGTTGTCATGCCGTAGTTGTGCAGTGGATTCTGGGTTTTCTTCAGCAGGACTGCGCCCATGTGATTGGAAGCTTGGAAAGGTTCTGTCAAATCTACACACATTTGTCTGTTCACATCCAGTAGAATTCAGGTATGCTTCTCAACAAGTGGGCCCATTCTTTTGGGCTCTTGCTAAGCTGTTCAGATTCAGTTCAGAGGTTTTGTGCCATCAAGAAATCAAATCATTTGATTACCACAGAAGGCACTGAACTTTTCTTATTCTAATGCTAGTATCCTAACCCTCAAACCTGAGCCACAGGTGCAAATCTTAATACCCACAAGCAATGGGTATTGAGAATAAGTTTCGCAATTGATGATTTCAGAGCATTTTGGGATAACTTAACAGTGTGGAAGTTTGAACAGTGTACCAGTGGTGGTCAAAACGAAGGATACACCAAGGAAAACCGTGAAGAGCCATCTCTTCTCTGCATTTGCAGTGGTGGATGCTCATCTTAAGTCATCTGTTGCTCTTGTTGATGGCTTACTGGTATTTTCTTTTCTTCACCCTGGTTTCTCATTTCCATTTGCAGCTACCTGTTTGAAACTCCTGCTGGTCTTGGAAGCCCTCTGGGTCTCATTTCAACAAATGGCTTCATGCAAATTTGAGTGCAAGGTCCACATCCAAACACTATTGCAGGCAAAGCCATTTGAGCACTAGTCTCTTCTTCTTGCAGAAAACATATATGTAGCATGTTCTTACTTTTGTTCCCCCTTCTTTTTTAGCTTTATGGGTCTTTCTTTTGTATTTTTTTTTGTTTTCTTGTATTTGGATTATAGTACAAGTTGAAGGCTTTGTGTATGTTTTGGTGGGCTCCTGACAGGCAGATGAAGACAAAATGCTGGGGCCACGGACCACAACAGCTAACCCACATGAAGTTGAGCTTCTTCTCCCTCCTACTGGCAACAATGTACAATATGGTAAGTTTTGTGATGAATTGGAGTTATTTATAATCATTGAAGACTTTACATGTGTAGGTAGGTAACTCCAAAAGGCAGCAGTATCTGCTTGGAAGTGTAGTCAGTGAACAGCAGTTTGCAGTTTCAGTTTCTGACTTTGTGGGTGCCACTGTTACATGCAGACTTGGATGAAGGGCAAAAGGTTACAGGGATTGTGACATTGAATGGGGTTGTGCACGCATGGACCTTTGCCCTCTCACGGGAGCCTCTACATCATGCACTTTTAGATCTCAAGGTTTTCCCCTGTTTTTCCCTTCACTTTTTTCTCCAGGACAGTGAAGAAGTTTCTCGAAAATTTAGCCCAGTATCTCATCAGGTTTAAGCTGCTGCAAGTCTTCTGTCTTTTCTTCTTTTTCTGGGCTAGTGAGTTTCAGGATTAGGGTTTGATATCTACTGGTTCTGTCTTATGGATTTGCACCATTTCATCACAGCTGCCTAATATTGCGAGCTTCACCACAGATAGATATGCAATATTGCAGCAGCTGGTCTTTCTTTTGTCTTGAGGTTGACATTGACCTCAAAATGTTGCAAAAACTGGATGCAGGGAGATATCATTGCCAGTCTAAAAGCAAGGCTGGATCTTCTTTGTGACGAGGTAGAACAAGCACTGGGGGATGCTCAAGATAAAGACATCATCAGTCCACAAGAAACCTCATCTGCAGGGATCAAACTATCACACCCACTGCTTACATCAAGGTGTAGATACTTTGCTAAGCCTCATGTTTTTCAAGAATAGAGGGGCTTGTGGTGTGAGTGTAGATTACAGGTCCAGGCTTTTCCCACTCTTTTCAGAAAATGATCTGAAACAACATTATTTGCTGAACTTTTGCTTGTCTAGGTCATTTGAAGGTTCAAGTCTGTATGATTTTTTGGTCAAGGTGATTTCCTGCAGCTAAGTTGTTGCTGTTGCAGTGATTCTGACCAAGTGGAATATCGAGTTTCTTTGCCACAAAGAGTACTTGTTCCCTGGTATAATGGGGCCAGTTTTTGTGACTATTTGCTTCCCACTGAAACACTTGAGGTAAATAAAGCTGAATCTCATGCCTTGCAATATTTATTGCACCCTAAAACCTAAACCTTGAACCTTCTGAATCTGCAATACACAGCCTACTGGGCAGTTAGTGGATTTTGGAGTGATCAGGTTGTTTTTGTTGTTGGGTCTGCAGGAGGTGAAAGCCAGGTGTACGGAGTTATTTGCACTGGATCAGCCATTGGACCCATCACAAATTATACAACTGGAGGCTTCAGCACTTACATCATCAAGCTCCTTTGTTTCAGAGGTCAGGAAAAACATTTGCAAGAAGGGTGGTGGGGAAGACATTGTGAGAGAATTAGAACTTGGGAACCTGCAAACGGGTGCAAAAGATACCCCGCTTGGAAGTAAGATGCCAAATTCAGTTCCCATTTTTGCTTTGTTTGGGGCTGTGATTTCTGTACTACTTGCGGTGTTATTTGCTCTCTTTCTGATGAGATTTTGAAGATCTTGAGCCAATTTTTTCCTTCTAATCAAAAGCACACACTATCCGAAGCGTAAATGTAGTAATAATTTTGTGTTTGTTTGTAAAAAGTTCTATGTTTCTTCAGTTTTCTTTGAGCTTAATTCCCCAGTTGGTACATATGTGGTCTCCAATCTTGCCCATTATGAAATCCTGAATTCTCATCTTTCTTTTAATAATGCTCATAATTTGAGTGGTGAAAGGTGTGGCCCTCATCTTCCATTTCTTTGTGTGGTTTGGAAGTTTCATAAAAATCTGATTAAACCTAGATTTATTTGTGAAGCTTCATTGTTTTAAGTTTTTGTTGCTAAAAGATCTGCTTTGAACTTTAGGTTTTTGTGGTTGAAAAATGAAGAAGAGATAAATTTGTTTGAAAATTTTCATAACTTAAAAGTTGTGAAAGCTTCAAATTTGATGTCTTGGTTGGATTTCTTGCTAGATAATTTGTTTCTTTGTTTTGGTCATCGTGCTTATAGACAATGTATCAGTATCCCAGGGTACTAATTGTGTGGTCTATTTGGCTAATTTTTATCTCTTTGCCTATGAGCTTGATTTCCTAAAATGTCTTTTGAATAATAACACATGTCCTCTTATGCTTCATAGATTGTCCCTTGTTCGTAGGTCTGTGGATGATTTTTTTGTTCCTGATTTTTCAGACTTTGAGAATTTTATGTATCCAGACCAAGACTCTTTTGCCAATGGCATATACCCAAAAACATATTGTGAGTTGAATTGTACTTCTAAAGGCTGCTCTTGTAACTTCTTGGATCTAGCCTTGAAACAAAGTCCTTGAAATATATCCTGTCATATCTTTGACAAACATTCTCAACCAAAGTATGTAAATATTGAAATGATTCACATGCCTGATGTTCATTCCAAAATCTCAATAATTCCGAAATTGGGAGTTATCAATAGTCAAATTTATAGGTTTTTGAGGCTTTGTAGTTGTAACAAGTTCTTTGTCTCTCAGATGGTTAATCATATTGTCTTGAAAACTAAAGTCTACCTTGTATGAAGTCTTCCTTCTTGTGTTGATTTCAAACACCTTAAACAAGCTTCAACATTCTTTTGTTATTATTTACATGGGTAATTGTAATTATAATTTTGTGTTTGTTTATGTGAAACATTATGTTGTTTCAAATCAATTAACGCAACTTATGTGCAATTTAGTGTTTAGTGGTGTCATTGACAAGCATTTATTGCAAACCACCCCAAAGCATTGAACACAGAGTTATGTCTTCGCCAAAAATAAAACTTTATTTGATGTTTTTGAAAGTCTAATGTTTTGTTGATCAACTTCAAGGTGAAATTACTTTTTAAAAATAATGTACAACTGTTGTTATGACATAAAAGTATTGACATGATGAACTTTACACTAAACATAGACAAAACCTTTTAAACTCATAGGAAATCACATCAAAACAATAGTTTAAACTTGATATCAGGTTTTTAATGTATGTTTCCATACATCATTACAACATGGTAATTTGATTTTTATTCCAAATTTTCAAAAAAGGAATCATGTTGGTTGGAGTTGAACTAACCAAACGTCCAACTTAAACCACTTAAGCTTAATGATTTTCTTGAATAGAATTAGAATTTCTTTGTCGAATAATTTATTTTTATAATTTAACATTTGATTGCATGTGTTCATTTCAAATTTTACGTTAAAAATTCCATGTGACCATTGTAATGTCGTTATTATGTATTTATTTATATAAGTTATTGTAAATCAAAATTCTTTTTATTACAAACTAACCCAATTAGAGTTATAAAAATTTTAAAGTTTTAAAAACATGCACAAGTTTGGTTTGATTGACAATTACATGTGATGTTCAACATTACTTTATATTATAACACATGTATTCATAAACTCATTACAAGAGGAGAGGTTTAATTAAAGTTAACACACTTTAATTTCAATTTTAATAACAAGCTAAATTTTTTTGAATTGTAAGGTTTGTCAACATACCATATAACTATGGAATTTAACGTTTGGCCATTATAATCCCTTTTCACATCTCGTTACAATCATTTTAAATTTATCATTACATCCTCCCTTTAGAAGGGTAATGCTTTAAAACATCCCTATGTGTGCATTATAAATAAATCATATGTATACATTTCAATGTTTTATCAAACTTTTCAAATTATCACCATCTTTATTATTAATGATTATAACAAGTGTCAATTTGATTCACTAATTTTAAACGTTTTATTTTTAAAATAATGCATAAGATTTCAACTTTCAATATCCTTCAACACAATTCTTGGCACAAGATTTTTATTTTTTTTATTCCTTCTACACAAATGAAATTCCAAATTCACAATTTAAAAAAAAAAAAAAGATTGAATGAATATAATTTTTTTAATTATATGGGGTTGACTTACTTATGAAAATCTTACTTATGTTAAGTCATCCCTTATAATTATACTAAATTTTATTTTTATTTTAAATTACTATTTAAAATTAAGATAGCCCATTATAATCCTAATCCATTTTTATTTTTTTTATTACTTAAGATCAACTATAATTATTTTTTTAATTTGAAAAAAACAATGCAAATATGTTACATGTTATGTAATATGTTACACAAAACTTGGGGTTTATACTCAATCCACAAATTAGCTTGAAATCAGATTTTGTTGGTACAATTTTGATTTATTATAAGCAAATTTTCATAATATAATTTCTTAAATTAAATACAAGTTGGAGATGTGAAATATAACTCATTTTTACATATAATTTTTATCATTATTTTAAGGAAAACTTAAGATATTGTATGTGTAATTGTAATAAAATTTATAATTCCATAAAATTAATTAGTTATATGGCATTAATTAATATTTAGAAATTACATTTGAATATTTAGACTAATCTTTTACGTCAAAATGAGATGGCTAATTAAGATTTTTTTATCATAATTTTAATATAATTTATTCATGATCCATTTAGAATTATATATCACAGATCTAAATTAAATTCTATTGGTAGAATGATATGTTAAAAGAAAAAATTTATAATATAATTTTAAAAATCAAATGAAGGTTTAAGATATGGAAGACATATTTATATTTATTATTATATTATCCATTTATGAATCATGTATTTCAATTTATTGTTTCTAAAAACTGGTCATTGAAATGATATTCAATAATGAAATTCAAATATGTATTCTTCAAATCAATTTATATTTTAAAAACAAAAAAATATTTTTGTACATTATTGAAAGAAGTGTTAAACTTTAATTTTGTCATTTGGACAAAATCCTTGTAAGATATCAAATATCAAAAATGATGTTTTGTGTAATGTTTGAAATGTAAATTAAATAGAATGCACATTACTATTTTGTCACAAGTGGGGGAGCTTTGCGGTAAAGGAGTTGATTTCCATCCTTGGGGTTCAAAGATCAATTCTCACAAATGACATGGGTTGTGGTGAATGATGAAATGTTGACCAAATATTCTCTATTTACCTAATCAACATAGGTTAAGCATAATAGGTGGTTTACTTAACAACTTATATTAGTTTTAAAAGCCTAGCTTAAGTAATGACATGTGTCAACATCGTATATGTTGAAACTAATGAAATTACCAATAATAAATATTTTAAATATATATATATATATATAAATAAAATGATTACATTGCTTAATCATAAAATAAAAAATGATGATGCCATGTAAGCTAATTTGGATGGATGAAAAGTTCATGGGCATTGCATGGACTTTCATTGCGACTTGGTGCCATGTATTGTCTTATGTGACTAGAATTTTATGTGACTTGTCCAAAGCAATTAAGCCCTAGAACAATGGCATGTGGTAATTGCAACTAAAAATTACTCATTAATCTAATCATTCATTTGCAAATCTTTTACAATGTAAGTATATTAGACTAAATAGGTATGTTAAGCTTAATAAATAAGCTAGGCTAATTAGGTATGTAGGCTAGGTTCAATAAGCACATTAACTAAATAAATACTATAAGGTAAATAGGTTATTTAAATTAGGTAGGTACCTATGTTCACCAATGTTTAACCTAGCCTAACTACCTTCCTAATTTAATTTAATTACTTACCCACTTAACTTAATTGAATTTTTATTTAGCCTAGTTTAACCTAGCTTAATGTACCTAGGTCCTAAATATTTATATAGTTAATATATAAATAACCAAAATTGAAATTGGTCAAAATGTAATGGGGTGGGAAACGAAACTTTATATAATATAGTCATATTATACCTTCAATCATGTTGCACTTTTAATCATGTAATCATAATCATGATTAAATTAAGTAAAACACCTTGGTTCACATAACTATATGACTAAATTTAGAATATAAATGTATTTAAGTATCATAATCATGAAAGTCATGTTTTGGCATAATGAACAAAGATTCAACTCTTCTTAACATTACCTTTTAAAAATCAACATTGGTGTTGAATAAACATTGACATGCCAAAATGTGGGAATATTATTTATTGTGCAATATATTTCTCACCAATACATTATGTCAATGCAATCTTTGGTGATATTATTGGAGGTTAATTTTTTTGTTTTTAATGGTAATCTTAGTCATGGTCATTACCACTAGTAGAAATATTATATCAACCATGTACCATCGAGGAGTGATATGTTCAATATATATGTAGTTGATATTACTTGATGCATTCTCCAATTCCTAAGGATATAACACATATTTAATTAATTTAGGACTTTATACAACTTGGTGGATGAAATGAACTCCGCATGGTGGCCACTAGGTGAAACATAAAAAATTATAAGCTATGAAAACCAAATGGCACAACTCCCATTTAAAGTGAGAAAAAGGAACTCAATGTTTTGAATCTAATATATTGACAACATGTTAAATTTCTAACAATGGCAACTTGATCCATCCATGTTAATTGTATAATAACAAATCTATTATGTTTCAAATTCCATATATAATTAAAATAGTATTTATCCTAGTGCCTAGCAAATGATAATACATATATAATAGATTTCAAATAAGGAAGTCACAAGTAAATGTTCCCAATAAATACAAATAAAAATTCAATTTTCTGAAATACAAAAAAGGCACAACATACCAATAACAACAATGTCTATGCATGCATTTTTATTATTCATGTTATAACAAATCCATTATTTTTAGGTCTTTACATACTATGTAGGAAAGTTGATGCCTAGTGGCCACCAGAGATTAAGGATCAAGTGGAACAAAATAAATTATTAATTATTACTCTTCAAAAATCACATATACATGGATAAATTTCAGCAAAATAATATTTTTATTAAACCATAAAATAGAAAAATTGCAAATATAATTTAATCAATGTCACCAACATCTTTCAAAAATTGGTTGAAGGATTAGAAGCATGGACATTAACTTTAATTCTACTAGCATAAATAGTAGGAACACTAATTTGACTTTTGTTTGTTGTATTTTTTCGATTAGGGGAAAAAAAAAGAATAGTTGAAATGTCAAGCCATTGTTCTGGATCTATTAAATTACATTTCCACTTCGCATTTTAGTAATCTTCATACATATGTTGTTCATTCTAATTTGATCCTTTCTTCACAAGAAGCCACCATAGAACTCTCACCATTTTAAAATATTCACTCTCTTCATCCTTTATAACATTAACTTCTGTTCTTCCCATCTAGAGAGGAACAAGATTAGGGCAAAAGCACATTAGGGTATCACAATTTTGGCAAATTATAGTCCCTTTTCAAAGTCCTTTTCTAATGTAGTTAGAAATTGGCCTAAAATATGAATATTTAGATGATATTGAATATTTTTTTTTTTCCATTTCCAATTTCAAATCATGATGTTATAAGACATATAAAAAATATCTCAAAAGAAATTATTTTAAAATAATTATTTGTAAATGCTTTAAAAAACTTTTGACATAATTATAGTTTTTGGAATTTTAAAAAGTCCATAACATAATAACTTAAAATCACATTCCATTTGATGGATTTTTAGTTTCTTAAACATAATTCATCCAATGTCCTTAAGTTTCAAACACATAAGATTAACACATTGTAAAATAAAAATCCATATCCATGAATTTTGCAGGTGTGACAAAAAATGTGGGAAAAATTCAAAAGTCCATTACTTATTGGCTATCCACGATTTTGATTTGATTTGTTTATTTTTGAAAGGTTGATTATGATGCTTTAGATAAGTGAATATTTTTTTTTTTATTATTTCAATGGATCTTATTTTATTTATTTTCTTGTACCTAAGGAATATAACAAAAACTACCATTATGATGCCCATATAAGGTCACCATAGTGTGCACCATTAGGATCATGAAGTTTCATGAACACAAAATCTTCAACATTAAGATTTTTAAATGGTGTGTATGTCATTAAAGGTCCCATGTTCTTTGGCCCAAAATAAAAAACTCAAATGGATCTTTTGGATCAACAAAGTCCATCATAGTTGACAATGAAACCGTAACATAGTTAGAACTCCAATTGTTTAAAGGCCAGAAGCCCTCCAAAAGAATTATATTTTGAAATGATAACGATTGTCGCAACCTTAACATTGAATTTGCGACTAAGTGTGAAGTGCAAGGGCCCATGAAACCAAAAGTGTGTTAAATGTGAAACACATTTTCACAATTGAAGGAAAGTGCAAGGGATGAAGCCCAAATTGGGAATTTGTCGTAACCCCACTTTGAGGGAAGTGTGAGGTCGACACTCACACTCCCGAAAATGGGACTTGGGAGTCCTCCGGGACTCCTGAAAACTCAGAGCACAATTGCAAGGATCAAAACACCTTGCATTGAGGCGTTCTTTATATCGTTGAAAAGTTCTTGAAGTGTAGATGTCCAAAATGGCCTTGCATGAGCCATTTGGACATCTGCAGCACAAGTTATGGTCAAAAGAAGGGCCGGGAGTCAAACTAACAATTTGACTCTGGACCACTAAAAGTCGGGAATCGACCCGATTCCGGTGCGTGTAGGTGAAGTGCAACACACCATTGGAAAGTTCTCGAAGAAAGCTACAACTTTGGCTTAGACCTCGTCCCGCTCCGAGTTCGGGGCGAAGAGTTATGAGCGTCCAAAGTCCCGGGAGTCCAAACCGAGACAATTTCGGGACTCCACTTCGAGAGTCCCTGGAAAAAGAGCCATTTGGATGCAAGTGTGGCGAAGAGCTGCAGGAGAACCCCGGAGAAGGGAGGGAGGTAATAGCCCCATTAATCATTAGAAAAGTTCAAATAGTACAGAGGAGGAAGGAAATGCCACCCAATGATGGCATTGTCCTTCTCGAGAATGTTCATGTGTAACCATTCCTTTCTAAAAGCTAACTCAATGTTAGACTGGACGGCGGGGTCCTTTGACGCACTCCCAAGTCCCTTGTTGAACCCACTTGAGGGTCCAACTATGTAGAGTTACGGAAAGTTGGGACTTGAGGGGCGTTTTCGACTTCCAGCACTAAAAGGGGGTAGAGGGGCATGCTAGAAGTCCCAAGATTAAACTAGGAAGAGGGACTAGATTATCAAGCTTGAATCTGCATCCAAAACCAACCACAAGAGGGTTAGTTAGCATTCGGAAACACCCTTGGGTGTTGGGACAAGCCACGAGCACTTTTACACACAAGACTCACCATGGCCCGAACTCGGGGGAAGCCACCACCTTCCCCCATATAGTATACTCTGCAGCTCTCCGCCGAGGCTACATCCAAATGGCTCTTTTTCCTGGGACTCCCAAGTTGGAGTCCCGAAACTGTCCCTAGTTGGAGTCCCGGGACTTTGGACACTCATAGCTCCTCGCCCCGAACTCGGATTGGGACGAGGTTTAAACCAAACTTGTAGCTCTCATTGAGAGCTTTCAAACATCATGTTGTAATCCTTGAGGCGACATCGGGAAGAGGTCGATTCTCGACTTTTAGTGGTCGAAAGTCAAATTGGCAATTTGACTCCTGACCTTTCTTTTGCCCATAACTTGGGCTGCAGATATCCAAATGGCCCATGCGAGGACATTTTGGGCATTTACGCTTCAAGAAATTTGCATTGATATAAAGAACTCACCAGGGCAAGGAGATTTGACCCCTCAAATCGTCTTTTGAGTTTTTGAGAGTCCCGGAGGACTCCATTTTCCCACTTTTAGGAGTGTGAGTTGCATTCTCACACTTAACCCCAAAGTGGGGTTGCAACACTCTCCCCCACTAGAAGAAAAGGTCAATGTCCTCATTGACACTTAGAATTTTCCTTCACACAATTGTAATTGCTTTCTTTTTGGATCCTTGGCCATTTACCGATTTTTGCAGCTTAGACCTTGTCTCAAGCTAACTTAGGCGTCCCCAAGATTCCAACACTTTCTTGACAAGTCCAAGAGGGTCTTGTAGAAAACCCCCTTCCAACGTTTCGTCAAAAGAGGACTAAACTAGCCTAATTTTACGAAGCTCTTCATTTGGAAGGAACTTTTTCATTCTTCCCGTCATGAGGAACTTAAGTCAAGTCTACTCTTGACCTAAGCTAACTTGACATGACTCCTTTTCCTATCTCGCGCCTTGGTCACAACAACCAAGCCTTAACTAAAAGGTTTGTTTATCGAGGTACAAGAAGCAACACTTGGGTTTGCCAAACTCAAGTCCCAAACTACACTTAAAGTATGCGAGCGGGATCATGACTTCCCGCGTTGGCCACACTACCAACCAACCCTTTGGGATGCACTTAAGGAATGTGCATGTCCCTGCAAGCTCACCTTGCTTGCCTCCTCTTTTGGGGCCGAGTTTCCTCAACCCCAAAGTAGGAGTCCGATTTTGATTTGGGCCTACGCAAAAAAGTTCCATTTGTCCCATGCCACTTGACAACTCTATTTGCCTTATACAAATTTCTCATGACACAATTTCTTGGAAGTCTTAAAACCTTTATTTCACTTGCAACTTGATGTGGTACATTTTATGTGACACTATGCACCACTAAAAGAAAAGGTGATGTCCTCATCACACTGTACGTCTTTTCTTTTTTACCGGTCTGGTGTGGAATTCTTCTATGGCTTCTTGGGCATTTTCCATGTCGGATTCATTCACCCAAGAAGCTTCTATCGGATGGTATCCTTTCCACTTAACTAGGTACTCCCACTCTAGCCCTCTTAGTTGCCTTGATTTGAGCACGACCTCCACCTTAAACTCTAGTTCATTATGAACCAAGTCTAGTGGGGGCCTTGAGTTTTGCTCTCGATTAGGCCTTGAGGCATCATGGGTGACCGGCTTCAAGAAGGAAACATGAAATGTGGGATGAACTCTAAGATTTTCCGATAATTCTAACTTATAAGTGTTGAAAAGTTTCTTTTCCAACACTTTGAATGGGCTCGCATATGGGCCCAAAAACTTATGACTTAATCCTTCGGGTAATCGAAAGTTCTTGATGTTCAACCACACTTCATCTCCCACTTGAAATTTCACCTCTCATCGGGACTTGTCCGCAAAATCCTTGTACCTCTTATGCCTTCTACAAGTTGGCTTTTGCCAACTCCCAAAGGCGCCGCCTCACTTCATCAAGTTGTGTGACCATTGGCACTTCCTCACTTGCATCACTCGAGGGTTGTCCTTGTGATGCCCAAGTCATGGGCACAATTGGTGACTTGCCCATCACCATTTGGAATGGGGTGGACGCTGTTGCGGAATGTTCCGAGTTGTTGTAACAAAACTCGGCTAACTCCAAGTGGTCCACCCAATCTTGTTGATCCGCCGCCACATAATTCCTTAGGAATTGTTGCATCACCAAGTTCACCCTCTCGGTTTGTCCATCGGTTTGGGGACGGAACGAAATGCTCATCTTTAATTCCGACCCCATTCGCTTCCACAAGGCCCGCCAAAACTTACTTGTAAACTTCGGGTCTCGATCCGACACTATGTCCTTTGGAAGGCCATGATGCTTAAAAATGTGGGAGAAGAACAACCTCCCCGTCTCTTGAGTCGTGGCTTCATCCTTTGTGGGAATGAAGTGTGCCATTTTGCTAAATCGATCCACCACCACCATGATGGCATCAAACCCCTTTGAAGGGGGCAAACTTACCATGAAGTCCATTGACACACTTTCCCACGGCCCTTCGGGAATTGGCAAAGGTTGCAACAAACCCGCTTGCTTCTT
>Ga0116231_10004640_pt1 | contig 27682 bp, 21 predicted proteins | sample S1TSphgellanicum_2_FD_89695 | JGI IMG/M metagenome (GOLD analysis project Ga0116231, IMG submission 89695) | Host-associated microbial communities from peat moss isolated from Minnesota, USA - S1T2_Fd - Sphagnum magellanicum MG | ecosystem: Host-associated > Plants > Peat moss > Unclassified... | reverse complement strand
TTAAAATTCTTCATTTAGCACCTTGTCATAACATTCTTTACCCGCGAATGTTTACCAAATTACACTGGTTGATCTATAAATTTTTTTAAAATTCTTGCTTCTTTGGGCTTCCATAACATTCTCACACCAAGAATGTCATAACTATGTAGTTTTTTTAGCAAGGGACTTTGAAACCCATGCCATGCATCACAATTTTGGTAGAAGAAACAATTTTTCACTACAGGTGAATGCAAGCTTGAGTGGACAAAAAGTCCCCATAGGTCCATTTGGGTAGCATTTTCTTTGTAATTTTTTCAAACAATAAGATGAGTAAGTAACTAGGTAACAATAATCCATTGATTTCAAGCAATTTTCTCCTCATTTATGTTCAAACCATCCTAAAAATCATTACTTTGTACATGTGTGCACAAATCTAATAAAGAATAAAATTCAATATGATTTGGACTTTATAAAAAATTCTTCTTTTCAATGACATAAAGAATAACCTACAATTCACATAGTGTGAAATTTGTAAAACTCTTTTTCATTGCTATATTATTTACTATAGTCCCTAACAACCATAGTATCAATAATTGGATGATTTTGAAGTCTTTTTTTTATGGTTAAATTGTACAATCTTCATGTTCATTTTTAAATATCCATAACTTTTTAAAATTATTTATTATGCATTAAAAACAAGTTTTACATCTACTAGCCATGAAGGTTTAGTGGATGATGTAGGCATTGTCATTTTACAATGATCATGTAGGTTACATGGTTTCACTAAAATTCAATTATTACACTTGCATGGTCAACCTTCTTGGTTGTGCTAATTGCAAAAGCAAAAAACATGATAGATAATAAACCAGGTGTAGCTACATGGATGGCTTTGCTTGGTGCTTCTAGAATTCATGGTAATGTGAAAATGGGAGGTGTTATTAAATGGGTTCTTGAATTGGAGCTTGAAAATGCTCTAGTTTATTTGTTGCACTTTTGAACATTGCAAGGAGGATGATGTTTTTTTTTAATTATAGATTTAAATCCTTCTAGTGTTACAATTGTTGTATGCAAGATATACCTAAACTTAATAACCAAGGAAGCTTCAATCACATATGTGGAATTGATGAGCTTACAAATTCATTGTCTTGGAGGTAAGGCAATCTAGGCAATGCAAAAGTCATCATGGCTCCCATGACCAAAAAAAAATAGGGTAGTTGTGGATGGGACTGTGTTTTGTTCATTTAATAATGTCTTTTTCCAAAAAAAAAAACTTACAAGGAAATTTTTTGTAAAGACAATATGGAAGTAAGAGTGATAAAATGTTTATCTTCAACTTGTGTAAGTAGTATGTTCCTTTTGAATCCAAATGTTGTTGTTAGCAAATGTTGTTACATCAACCAAGTCGTCCAAAGCACTAGACATTGGAGGACCTATGACAAAACAAGGTAACAATGTTGTGTAAATGATGATTAGTTGCAACGAATGTTTCATTGACAAACAATTTCAAACATTGAGTTCTCAAATATTGAGTTTCAATAAGTTTTTAGACATTAAATTTTTAGACTTTCAATATGTTTCAGTTTAGTTCATTTAATTTGGTCCAATCTCTCTTATTTTATTTCACCATATTTCCTTTGGTAATTGACATAATTCCTTTTTAAAAATTCCATTGTTGATTTGGTCAACTATGCAATTCATAGGTGAGCCATTACATGTACATTTCTTTGTTATTTTCTTGCTCATGAATTTAGTTATAACTATAGATAACTATTGGAAGTCATTGTTGAGTTTTTTTCAATTCTTTATATAATGCCAGTCTACATTTTTTTTTTCTAGAATATTGATGGTTTGTAATATATAAATTGTGGATAATTTTTTTGACTCATTTGTTTGGTGTTGCATTTCTTTCTATCAAATAATGCAATGATATATGTAGACTCATTATTAGTTGACCAAGTTTCGTGAAGCAATCTGTCTAAAAAATGCAAAGTAGAAAAAAATTGATATGAAAAATGATTGCATCAATTTTAACAATGCACATATTGAACATCAAGACCAATTGAGATTTCTAAAACAAATCATAAACAAATTAATTATGCGTGTCCCATAATTCCATCATCTCTCATGATTTTGTTCGACCTTCAAATAGAAGGCAGAGCCATTATGTAGAGAGCTGCTTGCTTGTTCATGTTTTTAACACCATTTTGCTTGCTCAAGATGAAAGCCAACCTCAATTTAGTTGGGGTTCATCGCCAACTGAATCCTAATAGGCTTCCAATGGATGGTGTACCGAAGGCTGTTGGTTCATTTCTGGCCAAGAGAGAGATTGAAAGGCTATGTGCTAAATTAGATTTAATGAAAATGCTTCACAAATTTCCCTGAACTTTTAGGAGGGATGGGAAGATAGCCTTTTGACAAACTGGCAGGTGTGACATTAACTAGCAGTACTAGAGCTATAACTGGACCTTGGGCGAACTTGTACCATGGGGCTATTACCATGGTACCAGTGTAGGTTCCGGGTCACCCTGGCAGAGTCCCAAATTCGCCAGATTTTGAAGATTTTATTTATTTTTCAAATTGCCAGATTTTTATGATAAGTTCCAGTAGCTAGCCAAAGAATATAGAAGGATTCTGGTTTTTTTTGTCTTCTTTCATAACGAAACTTGGCTAAATTATTTTGTGAATGATTGCCAGTTTGGCTACATCACAAAATCCTTAAAAGAAACCCTGCTCACATCGAAGCATCATCCATTAACTTTTGGCAACAAAAGGCTACAAAACAATGGCAGGCTCCAATGTCCAGACATCACCACCACACCCAACTAATAACATGTATGTGTTATTGTACACAGGGATCAGTGGGACCAGGGCTTTTTCTCTTTCAATTTTGTGATGTAGCGAAAGTGGTGATCATCCATAAGATGATTTAGCAAGACTTGGTGATAAGAAAATATGAAAGTACAAAAAAAACTAGCATCCTTCTACATATTCTTGCTACCTGCTGGAACTTAGGATAGAATTTGGCGAATTTCTTTTTTAATTTAAGATTCTTTTTGAAATTTGGCAACTAAAAAGCTTAAAAAAACCATTAAATTTTCACCACTTTGAAAGAAATTCGCCATTTGGTTGGCGAAATTTGACCCAAAAAACCCTAATCAGTTTCTTTTTTTAATCAATTCTGCAATGTAGTGGAGGTGGTGGTCATCCATAAACAATTAAAGCAAATATGGCTACAAACAGAAAAACACTCACCTCCACACTAATGCAATTACCCATTTGCTGGATGTTTAACTTAAAGATATCTTCCAGGATACACAAAAAATTATGAATTCAAACATACATTCCCATTTGCAACAGCACTGGGATACTTAAAAATAGAGTGATAGAAGTAGAACTCAAATTGCGATTCGAAGAACCTTTAGAAGGTACCAAATTCCAATCATTACAATGTCAGATTGGGTTGCTACTCTTGGCCAGAATGCAACTTGCAAGGTGTCGCGAGTTGATTTCATAATTGGGTTATTGCTAGATTGTTTACCAATCCATAACCAACTCAGTTATAGTACAAGGTTGGTCATTATATAATCAAGCCATTGTGGATAGTGTTTTCTTTTTCATTTTTGTGATATGGCAGGGGTGGCCATCATCCCACAATAGATTTAGCTCAAGTGACAACCATTGCACACAAGATTTAGCTTTAATGGCGAAAAGATTGAAGGAAACTGTCAAAACAGTAAAAAACTAGCAGAGAAATTGCCTTCCACAATAAAAATCTGGTGAAAATTCTATTGTGACTGGATGCAACCTGACACCCTAAACCGCATCTAGGAGCAATGTCTGGCAAATTGGAGTTAAAAACTCCCGCTGTGATACCTGTGCTTCCATGGACGAGGGTGAAATTTTCCCTCAGTTCACCAGAAAAAAGAACACTGAAAGTGGGTTCGTAGTTGGGTCATTTGGGGAGAGTCCACTAACTATATTGCCTTCATTACAGCAGTTACACAGCGATCACCTTTGAAAAGAAATGAACTTCGTAGCACTAAAGCGGGTGGTTAGTCACGGACACTTTGTTGTTAGGTCAGGCAATTGGGCCACAGTGAACTAGCACCCACCAGCGCCCCATGAAGAATTCATGGTAAGTGGTCAGGAAACAGTTTCTGTTGGCTCAGTTGCTAGTAGGTAGGTTGTAAAAACAGCCCTTCCCTGTGTTCATCTACTTACCTAGTAGTTACCTATTTTCTTACAGATCTACTTATCTATAAGACCTATTTCCCACCAAATTGGTTACCAAGGTGAAACCAATTATTAACTCAGTTGAAGTTCATCTGTAACTGAGTGATAACCGTCATTCAGTGGATGGTGTGCTGGTGGGTGTTGGTTCACTGTGGCCAGGCAATTGCATACCCCAGATCTGGCTTCCCACTTGTGAGTTCATGGAGGTGAGCATCTGCAGCAGTGCTCAGTATGTGTCTTTGCAAAAATATATTTCTCACATTCAAGTTAGTTAGCAACTTTTTTTCCAACCTTACCCCTAACACTAAAACTGGGACTGTAAATAGGTGGGAGACTACTAATAGCAAACCACCTAGACCAATCATTATGATTAGCCAAACAAGAATAAGGAGCAGCACTTGAGACATATTTAATGGAGTCCTCTGTGGCAGGTGTTAGGTTTGATAGTGTGCCTTATACAAGCCTCAGCAAACTGTGGCAAAGTGTGCTGGGGCAAAACCATTTTTCTGGGTCTGACCAGCATATTTCGACTTTTCTTCATCCAATTTTAATTTGCAGGTTCCCATATAGCTGAGCACATGTGGAGTTGCCCAAGAGTTCATAAACTATACCAATCAGCATAGTTTCAGAACTTGTGAAAGCAATACATAAAACTATACCAATCTTGCTCACTGAGAAATCCTCTTTCTATATTCATGACACAGCGGTCATCTGAACTCAAGGAAGAATCAAACCACGGTCAGTATCAAATCATGCGTTTTTAGGGGCCGCATAGTTTCACATCACAAACATTGTGATTGTGATCAGACCCAATTTTGACAGATAAAGTCAATGTAATACTATCTTAAGTATTTGCTCTAGAAGCCAGCCTCAGAGCAGTTGTTAGACAAGCAAGGTATGCAAGTGGCAGTGCCAAAGCTGGGAACTAAATTCCTAACATCTGTCATAACTTGACTTATTGTTTCCTGGATGCAGATATTTCAAGCCAATTTTCCATTAGTCAGTTTTGAACCGGCTAATAATAGTATCAATAGACAAAGGAAGATCTATTCGTTCAGCAATTGCAATATTGTTCTTCTGGGGCGCTGTAAAAGAATGAAGAATATAACTGCAGAATATTAAATATGTTCAGTAATTCTTTAATAAAATGCTGTCAAAATCCTTTGCTGTTTTCAAACTTTGCAATATTGTTCTTCTCCGGCGGCTGTAAAATGAATGAAGCGTTTATAACTGCTGATATTAAATTTGTTCAGCAATTCTTTAATAAAATGTTGTCAAAATATTTTGCTGTTTGGAATCTATGAACATTTGATCCTTCCCCTCCCCCTTACCCCATTCTTTGAGTCTCTACTTAAACTTGCAATGGTGCACTGATCCCTTTCGTGGGATATGCAGCAGTGTAATGTGCCTGGGAGGTGATTGCTTGGTGCTTTTGTGAATCAACCTGGCATATCTAGCAGATACCAAAGTCTCTTAAATGGGTTGCTTGGTGTGGTGATGGATCTGAACCAGCTGCGGACCGATCATCAGCAAGGAAATCTTGGCAAACTCATTAATTCTAGACAAATGACATTCTACAAGAAATAAGTGTTGGACAGGTATGGACTTTTGAACATACCAAACTTTTTTCATACCCAGCAAGTATTGGTAATGGGTACTACCGTAGTACCTAGCTTGGCGGATTCAACACTGGTGAAATGTTAAAATTGTCAGAAAATGTTTTTTCCAAAAAAAAAAAATTGTGAAAGAAAACATATAATTTATAGGAATATACATGAATATTTTATTTTTCAACATGAAATCTTCAAATTTAATTAATTATTCAACAAACATGTGTTGAAGCTGCCCTTGTACTACAGTAGTTTACAGCTTTCATACCAGTCTGGTAGTGGTCCCAAACTTGGCTTTTGCTTGGTATCCAAGCAAGCCCCAGAACAATTAAGTTTTTAGCATGGAGCCCATGTCCATCTACTGGAACCTGGGGACTCCCACAAAAAGGGGCAGAAAACCTGTGAATTCTATGAATGAAGAAATAGGTGAGAACTTAATAACATGTAAGAATGCCCAAGCATTCTGCATGGTCCAGTTGCCATTTCCATTATGCAAAATATGTTATATTCATTACCATAATCTGCACAATTTTTGTGGGGTTTGTTTCAGCGCCCAATATAGATTATTGGTGTTACTTGGATCTGATAGCTCCTTCCACCTAAGAATTTGGCAAGCCTGATAAAGTGAGTCTTAATACAATTATGCGGTCATGGGTTCTAGCACATCCTGTTCCAGTGTATATAACTGGTGTTGCCCACCTTGATCACATTACAAATGAAACTGGCAGGAGCAAAAGTGAGACCGCCAGATGACTGCCCGTCTCACCTGGGAAAAAACAAAATACCTGAAATAGTGCTTCAATAGTACACCAAAAGCGGTTACTATAGGATAACTAGTTTCAGTTACATTATTGTGTGCTGCAGTGTGTACCAGCATTAGAGTATGTCCAGCGATGCTTGTATACTCTGCAATGGCATTATACCGCCGTCGTAACAAAAATGGCAGTTCCAACAGTCATCGGTAATCTGGCAAATAAGTTGCCGGGATCGGTTCATTTTGAGCCGGGCTCCACACTTTGGTGGCGGATACTGAGCTCGGTAGAAGAAGGCTCTGTATACGTAGTCAAACACCATTGACCATGCCAGCAGCGTGAATCACGTGTTTGTTGCAGGCTTTCATGGACATGCAAGAACCCAATGTTGGCACAACATGGAAGAAAGCAAAAAAAAGGAAAGAAAATTGTGGCAGATGGAGAAAAGCAGTTATGTTGATCAATGCTTCATGTGTGGCAAGATCTTATCATAGGAAAGGAGCAAAAGAATTAAGCTTTTTGGGAGAGGATTGCTACACACTACAACAATAGTCGACCTCTATGTTGTGCAAAACGTCCAACTAGAAGCTTGGAGACCAAATGAGGAGTAATCAAACACGATGTGACAAAATTTTGTGGCAATTATCAAGTAGTGGCTACTCTCAACAAGAGCGATGAGTCTTTTAAAGATACATTACAATAAACTTTAGAGCTTTTCAAAGTAAAACATCCAAGCAATTGAATCACTTTCATAGATTGTTGGTTGATTCTTGAAGATGTTCCTAGGTGGGCAGAAACTAAAGAGGAGAGTAAGATTTGACCAACCCCTACGAAGAAGAAAGCTCGTATTGAGTCAATGAATTTAGTTGAGAGCATGGAAGAAACTATAAAAATATCAAAGGCTAGTACAAATGGGGAATTTGGTGGCAAGGCCAAAGTTTTGAAATGGCCACAAGGTTCACAAGCAACCAAGAAAGATCAAAAAATCAAAAGAAAAAAGAATGTGCATTCAAAGCACAAGTAAGAGCCACTACCAACATGACATGAACTATGTTGAAAAAAACTATGATAATGGAAGATTAGAATGCACTTGCATTTTTCCAAATTCAACCAATTGAATTTGCAGACCTTGAGGTGCACAAGTTCTTAAAGTTGCAGTGTTCTAAAGAACTAAACAAACTACACCAACAACTCCAACTTGCCTTACTACTTCGATCACTTTCAAAGATTTCATTGTCAGCAATAGTTGTTGAACCTACAAGAAGTTACTCAATTTTGGTAAAAGATCCAAACTTGGGTACTTTTTGCAACTATGCACATTGGACCTAATGTATGTGAAGAGAAAGCTAAAAAAGGTTTGATTAACATCAATTTTTCAACTTTGACTTCATGAAAGTGAAAGTAGAGAACTTTTTTTCATCCTCAACACTCCCCAAAACCATAACAATAGCAAGCTCAACCACTTTGAAAAATTCAAACATCTTGAACTTCAAAATTTGGCTACTAGCCATTTGCCCCCACATGTGAGTGGTAGGGTTACAATCACGTGGGGACAACATGGTAGAGCTGCAATTGGATTGCATAGTGATAATAAAAATGATGATTATTATTCCAGTAAAATAGCATCCAACAAAGGAGGATGGTAAACACCATTTGGTTGCATGATCCTTGCATGGTAGTAATGTGCTTTCAAGTTTTACAAATGACCAAGGAACATTGAAATAACTTTTGGTTATAGCCAGTACTAAAGGTAGATGATGCCCATGGCATTCATCAAATCTTGAATTGAGAATTATCTATATGTAATCAAACCTTTGGCAGCATAAATGCATTGATCTTTGATATTTTGGCAAACACATATTTAATCATTCCTAGTTACCACTAATACTTCCTTGGTTGTCTTGTGAACTTTCCGTAACATGTATGAGTGTTGGAGGAAAAACAAACCAACAAATTCCACATGTGATTTTGGATCAATCCACCATTCACCACAAAGGGCATCACTTTTGAATGTCACCAAATCCATGAATGCTTGAAACTGATCTCAGGAATATTGCTTCTCAAAATCCACATACATGGTGTAGATCTCAAACTGACACAACTTCATAACTGAAACAAAATCGCATATGAAAGTGTCCCTATTTTAAACAAGCTTGCTTAAACTTTACACTACTTCCAACATAGGTAGCACACATGTTAGTCCCATAACTATTTTCACATCATACAAAAGTTCATAGCTAGTATTAATAGTTGCATTATTAAACAACATCATCACTCATCTTGACCACTAATGTTTTATATTCTTTGACCATTTGTTTAGAAAGGGCTAACATGGATATTCACTTCATTTTGATATTTTTCAAGAAATTTAAACCCATAGACTCAATAATTTTAGCCAACTTAGAATGTTCAAAGAGCATTTTAGGGGACTGATTATAGTATATATACATAGTACAAAGCAAAGCCTTAATCTTTACAACCAGAGACAAGGATGAGAGAATTTATACCACCAAGTTGCACCGATGTGCCATACAATGAACACCAACAATGAAATGGCTATGCTTATTCATGATAAGCTGGAAAGTAACACATGTTTTCAAGCCTTGAAAAACTATTACACCATTGGCCCCAAAGCATACAACCGTGTTAGCAACATCAACCACTAATAGACCACCCAAATTAGTAAGAAAACAAATAATAATAACAATAAGATTATTAGATGTGTTTCCGTCCACAACTCTTTCAAGATTCAAAAGGATTGGTTGCTTTCTCCAATTCTCAACAACATAGGCATGCACAAAAATCTAGGATTAATTATCCAGAATGGTTATTCATCACAACTAATACAAACAAATATGCTTTGTTGCAAAACCACTTTCATTTGTTTTAATTAAAACCATGTTATGCATGGCTTTTGCCATACCCCACCCACTTGAATTTGTCCAATGCTTTTTGGGAGCATTAACAAAATTAAAAAACTCAATCAACTCTTTTAGGCTTTCAAAATCTGTTATAGGCCTCCCATTTTTCAAAAGGTGGAAAATTTGCACAAACTATATATATAACTATTATTTTTGTTTTCAACCCTTCCTTCATTCAAAATTAATTGAATAATTGACTATGGACCCTGAATAACATGCATCCTTTTATTTTTCTAATGTTGGCTTTCAAAACTTTGGTAATATTCACCCACTACAACTTCTAGATGAGCAACTAGAACTTTCCTTTCACCTAAGTGCTTTTAGAGACCATCAAGTTTAGGGTTTTGAAGCTTTTCCTTACCTCCACAATTGAACAAATCCTCCAATGCACTTGCTACACCTTACCATCGAGATCAACCACATGCTTAACCTAGGAAACTTGGCTACCCAATTGTCCTTGAACACCCGTCACATTTGGGTTTTCTTTTTTTCTTTGGCACTTTTAAAGAAGTTGTAATGATAGGCACATTAGGAACCTTAACACCAACTGACCCTAAACTAGAAGCATTAAACATACCAAAAGTGGATGCACTAAATGTGGTGCTGGTTGATTTACCCAATGAGGTACAAGTAGAAATTGGTTGATCACAACTGCCAATAACAACCACCCCTATAACATGATCAACCATAAGAAGCACAGAACCAGAATTAACCATAGATTTGGAAAAAAATAAATTGTATTTGCAATTTGTAGGTCTAAGAAAAGACATGGTGTTAATATGGCAATGTAAACAATAATAAAAAAATTGTGGAAAAACCCTAAACTCAACACCTCCACTTGAAAACATGTTATTCAAGTCACATTTAAAAAATTCAAATGAGCTGGGATGCACTTCAAAACCCTCAAGACCTTCATTCAAAAGCACATTGCTCAAATCACACTAAAAATCTTGTGTTATGTTTAACAAATACATGTTTTTAAAGCTTTTAGTAAATAGGGTTTGAAATTCACAAATGCTCAATGGAATCTAAGGTCTCAAAAAATCAATAGTGAACATAAACTATTGAAGCAACTTACTATATAAACAAGCTTGAAGCCTTGACCTAATCACTTAAAAGTTTTAGCTTGTTCATACAATTGAAGTTCTTCACACTACAAGAAATTACAACTTTTTTGATAGGGAATTTTGGTCAAAAAACCCCCCTTATAGTCTTTTTGCCCCCATGTCCAACTTGACCAAAATATCATTTTGGACAAGTTGATTTGGACCTGATTATTTTGACTAGGTCTTTTGGTTGGTTTTTATTTATTGAACCACCATGACAATAATTTAATTTGGGCAGTGACCAAAAATATATATGTTATTTAAACGATTTAAATTAAAATTTAATATGAAAAAATTAATTAATTACCCTACCTACCCTACCCTACCTTACACTAGTAGAAAAACCCCATTTTTAAACTTGTTTTAAGTGGCTAAAAGTGTTTTTTGCGACTATTTTTAATAAAAAATAGTCGCAAAAAACACTTTTAATCGCCTAAGACAAGTCAAAAAATGGGGTTTTTCTACTAGTGTTACCTACCTAATTAATAAACCTAATAATTAATGCCAAAAATTATTTATTTATTTACCTACCAACCTTATGTTTTAGGCCTAGGTTAAGCCACCCAGCTTTGCCACTTAAGCTAGACCAAGGCCCATAAGTTAGGCTTCATAACTTAGGTTAGGTGGTCTAATGGCTTTGGAACCTAAGATACCTAATTAGGTCACCTAAATAGCCAAGGTAGCTTAGGTTGCAAGTGTGGGGACTTGAATTTCCTCACTTTCACATTGAAGAATTAAGTCCTTACCATTGCATCACCACTCCATAAGGCAATTTTTTAGACAACATAATTATAATGAACATGATTTTGGACCAACATATTATAATCAACTTCCATGAAATTTTTTTTCAACATATTACACTAAATGAACTTGAATTTTTTTACATACTACTTACATAAATACGTAGGTTATAGGTAGGTTAACTAAGGTAGGTAGGAGGTAAATAAATGCATGTACTTAAGTAACATGTAAGTTATAGTCTACTAGGTTTTATAGGTACCTACTAAATTTATGTTTATACCTACCTAGTAAGCTACCTATGCTTTAAATGTTATTTAATGGGTGACATAGGTACCTACTAATTTATTAATAAATCTAACCTATGCATATTAAGTATGTAACCTAGCCTATTAGGTAGGTTTAGGTCTAAGCTACTTACTTAATAGGCTAGGCTACTTACCTAGTAGGCCTGGGTAGTTTAGTTTAAATTACGTACCCACTTAATAGGCTTAGGTTAGGCTATGTACATAGTAGGCCTAGGTAGCCTAAATTAGGCTATGTATTCATCTAATAAGCTTAGGTGGCCTAAGCTAGGCTACATACCTAGTAGGCTTAAGTGGCCTAAGTTAGGCTATGTACCTTGTAGGCCTAAATGGCTTAGGTTAGGCTACCTACTTTGTAGGCCTAAGCAGCCTATGCTACATACGTAATTACCGAGTAGACCTCAATAGCTTAGGGTAGGCTACCTACATAGTATGCTTAATTGGCTTAAGTTATTTACCTAGCTAATAGGATAGGCTACCTACCTATTATGCCTAGGCGGCCTATGTTATTTTATACTTAGTAGGCCTAGGCTACATACCTATAGTAGGTTTAGGTTAAGCTACCTACATGGTTAATAGGTCTACCTAGTAAGCCTAAGTAAACTAGGAGACCTACCTAGAAGGTTTACACTACCTAATTTTAAGTTATTTAATAATCTTAGGTTATGTCTTAAGTAACCTACTAGGTAAGTTTAAGCTAGGCTACTAATTAGGTTATTATTGAAAAAGTAAACTACTAACCTATTAATTATGTTAGGCTAGATAGGTAGTTTAAGCCTAACCTAACCTACTACTTATGTTAGGTAAGGTGGTAGCTTAGGCTTAATAAGTAAGCTAATTCATCAAATGAGTATGGTTCATTTGTTTAAATGTCAAATCATAATGGTCAATTTGACTAAACCCTATCCATTCAATATGGCTAATTTTACTAAACCATGGCCATTTTGATGGATGTTTGTCCATTTTGATTAGATCTTCAACTTGACACTTGGTTAAATAGGTCAATTTAATCAAATGTACTAGTCAAATGTAACATGTGTTTTTCATGCCCCAAACTTTTAATCAAAATGAACATACCTTTTGGTCAATGTGAACATTTTGGTCAAGTTGGCCTTTTGAAAAGCCATGATTTCTTATAATATTACAATTGGTTACATGGCTATTGGAATTTGGAACCCATGCAAAATATAATGCAAAGAGTTGTTGAGCAATGAGAATGCTTGTACTATAACAAATCACAATCACATTGCAATAATGCTTAGAGAATCAAGACTCATAAGCACTTACCTGTACCTCATGCTCCATTGTCCCTTCTAATGGCAATGGAACCCTAGCTTGCCACAATAGAGGTGGCGAAGGACATTGGGGAGCTTGAGCAAGATGGCAATAGGTCATTCAACAAACAAAGTAGCAACTAGAGAATCGTGGCCATCATTTTTGGGTGGCAAGGGATCCAAGCCATCCATCATCAGAGTGACCTCGTGGTTAGCATGATGGTCGAGATCTGATAAAAAATAAAATAGCAGCTCTAAAATTACAAAGGCCTTTTACTGGCCCCCCCCTTTTTTTTTCGTAATTTTGCGAAATTTTGCCACAAAAAAAAAAGCTGGTTGGTAATACATCAACAGTAAATGGTAACACCATCCATTGACTCCAATTCATTTGGAGTGAATGAAACTATTTACTGCATAAAAAATAATGAGTATTTAAAAAGGTAATGCCATAAAAAACCAACTTTTAAATATAATTTTGGGTATTATTTTCATTTCTGCCTCACAAAGGTAATATTCATCTCTGCAAGGAAAAAAAAACAATCTACGTGTAAGAACTGAGGTAGGATGCCAATATAAAAGCAGCAGATTTGCTTACAACAGGTTCACTAGTGTAATTATGAGATGAACGCAACAGATTTGCTTACAACAGGTTCCCCTAGGCCAAGTATGATAAACTTATACAAGGAAATTATTTTAGTCGCCTTGTTAGTAGTTACACAGATTTTTGCCTGGTACCTTGGGGCACCATAAGGAATCTTCCACATTGGAAGGTTTGTCTCAGAAAAGAGGAGGGATCTTATTAACCCCGCTCCCTAAAAGTGGGAAGGTTCAGGTAGAAAGATCCCACCCACTCTTAAAGAATAGTTACAAGAACCCTCCCTTCATGATCTATTGACTTATCTTTACCCATTGGGATCTGCTAAAGCCCATGGGTCTAGGTCATTGCTCAAAATGTAGGGCCTGACTGGGCTGTTACCTTGTCCTAGGCTCCCTATTTGAAGAATGTCCCCACCCTGAGGCTTCACCCTATGCATTTATTACCTTGACACTAAGTTTCTGAGGGTAAGTAAAAGAAATCACCTTTGTCTAAGGTGAGTGAAAGAAGGGGGCTGTTCCAGGAATGAGGGTCATGCACAGGGCAGGAGTCAAGTGTGTGGCTGGAATTCGCAGAATAGCTAGCTAGCTAGCTCCATTTGGAGCTCCTCACCTTGAGGTAATAACCAGAAGAATTTTGCATTCAGAAACGGATGGCTGTAACTCATTTGAGGGGAAATGAGGCATCTTAGACTTGGGTTCCTCATTTTGAGGAACTAGGGGTTTTTTTTTTTCTTTCTTTCAAATTCCTCAAGTTTGTCTACTGGTGAGGAACCTCAGCATTAATTTCAGTGAAGATGTTTCATGGGAACTGGTTTATGGAGGATGAGCATTTTGGTGATCATCACTGTGACAATTCCAGAGTCATTCTAATTATAATTTGTCATAGATCAAATTTCAATTCAATTTTTTGTTTTTGTTTTGTTTTGTTTTTTGGGTCTGTCTAGCACCCTTTCAATGGTTTTGTCTGTTAGTATTTTGTTATTTAAACAATTTTTAAAAATTTTACTTATTTTTTAATTTTTATTTTGTTGTGAACTTATCTAATGAATGGAACTTTCATTGGCATTTTGCTTACCAAATCAAGAATGTAAAAAAGTATTAATGGATCAAAATGACATATGATGAAACTTATAAAATTTTATCTTTTGAATCAGAAAAATTGATTACAACAAAATTATATTGTCCACAAAAAATAGTTTACTCATCGTCACTGGTAGTGCAAAGCAACATGGAACCCAAAATAACATTAAATAGCAACTTCCTAGGTGGACTGTAGCATTTTTACAAAAGTGCTATTCAAAATGGTGATCTAGGAAGTGCCTAGGTGTAGATGTGGCTAATATAGTTATTTTTACTTTGAAAAATGGTGAAAAAATCCTTACAAATAACAATTATTTCCTGTTTTTTTTTCATTTTCTGAGGAGAAATTCGCCACAGATTTTTTTGAAAAAACACTGCTTGTAAGCTGCCAATCTGTGTTGAGGCAGAAATTTTACTGAGGGTAAGTAGTTTCACCCTCAACAACATACAGTTCAAAAATTCAACCGGTTCATCACCCATAGGCCTAGGATGAGACGCCGTCTGAGTAAAAAGGGCAGGGTACATTATACACTGGAATGATGAGTGGGCGAGACGTAACGGCAAGTGAACTGGTTTGCGAGTTCAATCTTAAGTTAAAGATCGCAGTCCGGGCGAATTCTTTTATGCGTTCCTATTGGCCGTGCCCACGCACCCTCAGCCCGAGCCTAACCCAAACCTAAACTGCCGAGCCTGGCACAACCAAGAGTGCATACGAGCTCATGAGCGACGACAACGGAGGCTTGATGACGATGATCTCGCAGCAGGAGGAGGAGCAGTCAAGGAGCCGCAACTTCGCGTATCTATCTTGTCAGTACACCTGTGTTCCATTGCCTCATGTGTTGGATGCGTGGAGACAAAAGATTGGAAAATTAGCGGCTGGAGTAAACTTACTGAGATAGTAGTGGAGATTTGAAACAGAAGCTGTTTTTATTATGGCCACATGTGTATGTGGAGAGTGGAGCAAGAAGACCGGGAAGTATGGCTGAACGAAATGGCTGCTGAGACAGTGAAGATTTGAGACAGGCAAAGAAAGTTCGTCTTTCGTTTGTTTGTTCGTAAGAAGTAGCAGTTTTTTGTGCTCGTCTCTTCTTTGCCTGCATTTTTATGTAGATTCAAGTATCCCTCAAGAATGGCTGGGGTGGGGTTTTTTTCAGAGCATGTGCGCTTGTGTAAGACGGTGGCATGAGTATTATTTCCCCGATTGTACTTTTACATATCCTATTCTCTCTCTCTCCCTCTCTCTCCAGCTGCTTTTGGTAGAGGTTAGGGAATCAGGAATATGGAGGCTCGATGCGCGATGTGTCGAGAATCTGCCGCCCTGCATTGCGAAAGAGATGATGCCTTCCTTTGCTGGACATGTGACATGAGCGTGCACAGCCATAACTCCATTGTGGTTAGGCATATACGCTCGGTGCTATGCAGCACATGCAACGCTCCATCGCGGTTCCGGGCCTCTGGGGGAAGCCCCGTTCCTTTCACATGTGTGTGCGCAGAGTGTTCGCCCGGGGTTTGGGATGCTAACTTAGAGGATGTCAACGATGATGTAAGTGATAGAATGTCCAGTACATCTTGCGCCCAGGCTGAAGAGAGACGTGCAATTGGTACTCGACTCCAAATCGGACCCTTGAATTCGAAGGAATCACAGCAGGCCTCGTCGCGTGCAGGATTAGGTGGCAATATGTACCCGCACGTCCGTAGAAGAATTGTGCGCCATACTTGCAGGCGATACCGTAAAGCTCCGCGGCACACTTCCAGCGATACCATAATATCCGTGGTTTATGATTCAATAGTTTGCACACCTGCGGAAATTTTGAAAGGGTTATGATGATGAGCTGCTTAGTTCTGAGGTAGGACTGTTGAAACTCTTGCTGCTTTTTTTGCAGGGAAGTTCACTTCCATACCGGTGAAATCATGCATGGCTATTGTACTGGAAGAAGCTCTTCCCCATACCATGTTCGGTCTCACTACGGTGGCTGCTGTAAGCTTGTTGTGTTCATAAGCATCAATGTGATAGGCAGCTTCAGGAGTAGGCAGTACTACATGGAAGGGGTAATGATGGTAATCTAATCTAGCATTCTCAAATTTCTTTCTAGAGTATGATTGCCAGTTTTGTTTGTCGACAGGACATAGTCATAACCCTGAGGGTGATGAATTTTGACATGATATGGATCTAGCTTTGATGCTTTTGATAGTGTGTTGTTGCCTTCATGGTAAGCTTTGTGTACATACTGAATTGAGAAATATGGTCCATGCTAGGTCACACTTGATGTGAACTTGATCTGGTTTAATGTTTGTGTAACTTGTTAGCATTTGAAGTGAAGCCTCTGAGATAAGATTTGCAATTGGTTTTTGGAGACAATGGTTTTATGTGCTGTATAGCAGTATCCATTGGCTGTGGGTTCCTTTCAAATGCACATACTTTGAAGTAACTCCATTCTGCATATTTTCAATTGGAAAGGATTCCTCTTGCATCATAAATGTTCTGTGTAATGAAGTGCATTCATGTTCCATTATTTCAAATGTTTTGTAAAGAACCATCTGCATCTTGAGGTACATTCTACCTATCAAATGACCAACCTTCTAAAGGAGTGCACACCAGCTACAGAGGACAGCTCCAGAAACTTCAACATGTGTCCATCTTTTCAAAAGAGTGCAAGAAGCCTTCTGGAATCTGCTTGCTGGCAAATGGGTGGATGACGAATGATGCCAACCATGTTGACATCTGCAAGCTGAAGGACAAAAGGGATGATGGCTACACAAAGAGTTTCTCCCATGTTGGAAGGGTCTCAAAAGAGATTCCAAGAGAAGCCCCTAGACAATTGCAGACTCACACATAACAGAATAATAGAGCCAAAGATAGATGATTTATCATGGTAATGCTCGAACATCAGTTCAAACAGACTTCTTCATGGACAAATTCATTTTTCAGGAAAATCCATCTCTCATCTTCTGTGACAATTGGTGGGTATAAAGTTGAGGGGGAGTTATTATTTGAAATGCTGCCAATTGAAAGAAAGAAACCCTCTGAAATTTTTATTTCTGTACCTAATCCCTCTACCTTCAAAATCTGCATCAAACAAACAACTAGTAAACAAGATTGTAATCAAACAGCTACCAAACGAGTAGATTGTAGTGGTGGCACCAACATGTTGAGAATTTCTGATGTAGAGAGGGCACCCAGCTAACAGATTGAAGACAGCTATGAAAGACCTAGAAGCTTGTGGAGGGTTTTATTGGTAAGGTTTTGTACAAATCACAGGTTTTGACAGCACTCATTCATCAACCAACTGTGATATTGTGGACCACAGATTTAGAGTCAAATGGGTATTAAAGGGATCTGGACAAAGTCTTGGACAGCTGCATCCAGAACCTTAGCCCTGTGCAATATGCAAGAAATTTTGCAAAAACTTCCTAGCAGACTGACTGGTAGAGACCTGTATAAACAAACACTATCATGGATACCCCAGACAAACAACAAATGGCTTAGATGAAGTGAATTACCTGTTGAAGACTTGCTTACAGGAATTTTCTGCTGGGCCTGCAACTGCAGTGGAACTATGGTCCATGCCTTATCTTGACCCCCTGTTTTATGACCAAAAATAACCCCCTATCTATATCTATGTCTTGGAACCAGATAAACAACTGCACAAAACACCCTGACAATGCTGCCAGCTGAAATTGCACTGCATGTATGCAACCAAATTTTACAACAGCACTTACAACAGCACTTCAGTCCAACAGGCAACATCTGTCCCCAAATGAAATTCAACAGAACAGGGTTTGACATTAATCTCATACAAGTGAGGTTGATAATGAAAGGATATGTCATGTGATCAATATAATATACCTATATACAGTGCAATTTACAGCATCCTGAAAGACTTTGCCCCCTCTTTCTATAGATCTTAAAGCAATGCATCAAACTTCAAAGCATTAATTGCAAGCAACTCTGCTGTAAGACACCAACCTTGTAGGACATCTATCCTCCAGCATCCCACTAGATGTGCTTCAGAACTACACTCTCACCAGCTCCATTCCTCATTTTTCTTTTGAGTAGAGCAATTGTGCCTACAGCATTCCAAATTCGAGGTCAAAATGTAGAAACAAACCTATCCCTCAAAAGAATCCTAGGTATAACCCAACTGCAGATTTAATCATGAGCTTCTTTCCATGGAGAATCTTTTTTCTTAGAGGAGACACACACTTCCCTCCAGCTTGCTTTTCCCATGTCCATCATGGACCCATTCTCTTGTTTACTGTTTACATTCAGATTGTAGCTGCAAAATTTGATTGGAGAATTTCCATATAAGAAACTCCTGAAACCTAAACTGGCATAGATGGAACTTGAACAGTTTCTTCATGTTTTCATGAAGCTCTAAATAAAACCCTTTCTCAAGGTTTTGCTGGTGGCATGGAATGTTCGTGCAATCAAGCCAACACCAATGCCAACGCCAAGACACATGCCCAGTCCAAGTCCCACACCCACTCTCACTCCTGCGTTGAACCATGTCATTTGTCCATCATCCCCATCCCCATATCCGCCTCCTTCAAGACCATACCCTCGTCCTGCTGCAACTTTGTCAGTGAGGTCTCTGAATGAGCTGCTGTTGGTTCTCTGCAAGATGGAGAAGACAGCAACAACAACTAAAATTCCCTTTCAAACACAGTTCTCCACCTGCATCTTTTCTGCAGGAGTTTTCTTAGGGTTGTAATTGCAGAAAGACACAGCATCTAGTTCAAAACCATCAATTCTCTCTCTCATGCCTGTTTCTCTCACAGAACACAACACATGATGAGATCATTGAAAATTGGTTCTCTACAAGATGGAGAAGACAACAACAACAAAATTCCCTTTCAAACATATTTTTCCACATGCATGTTTTCTGCAGGAGTTTTCTTAGGGTCGTAAATTGCAGAAACACAATGTATCTAGGAAGAAACTTGAGCACTTCTCTCTTGCCTGCTTCTCTTTCCCCACAAAACAACACACACACACACACACACACACTGCAAGACTTACCAGTGCAAGCTCGTCGATCATCATCAAGCTACCAAGCTTTCCAAGTTCTTCGGCTTCAGGAATGACATCCAGCGTATTAGTTTGCCTGTTGGATCTGCGTCGTGCGGCGGTTAGATGCACAGTTTGGCTTAGAATAACAGGGGTTCCCAAGTGTCGTCCCACCAGGCAAACTTCCATAGCTGGAAGAAGAGACAACGATGATACAAAGGAACTGTAATCGTCTAATCGACTCTTGGAGAAAACACATCCTGCTTGTCCTACAACGCAAGTGCAATCCAAGCTCCATGGACGACGTCCTCCTCCGATGCTCTTCACCAATGTGGTGCTGTTGCAACCACCATTGTCGTCTCCTTGTTGCTCGACCGGCGAGTTGGCTTCATCGGAAGATTGTTGTTGTTGTTGTTCCAGTGTCCCTCCCACTAGCGCCTCGTCTTTGAAGAAGACTTGGAACGACAATGGGCCGCTGGTGCGAACATAGTCTGTGCTCAAGTAGGTTGCTTCCGCGGACTCCGGATCTACTCTGTCTCTCCTGAGAACAAGAACCGCTTCCTCGGATGGAGAAATCCTTCCGCCGTTCAGTTCCAAAGCTGTGCCGATATTCCGAGGGGGAAAGTGCAAGGACAAAGCCTCAGGTGCAACATCCTCACTGCAACAACAAGCGCTCACTCTGACATAAACGACTCTGACATCGAACCACGACGCGTGAGGTGTCGTAGCGGCGAACAAAAAAAGCGGATCAGCAGCAGCAGGAGGTCTTGCGTCTCTTCTTCGGCTGCCAACGGTAGTAACCTCCTGGTCCTCTTCCTCTTGGTCCTCCTCCTGCAACATCGTCACCTCCTCCCAGTCTGTTTCCATCACAATTTCAGGCAAGTGAAAGGGATTCTGTGGCGACACAATGTGCTGAGCTGCTTCCCTCCAGGTCTCTGCACATTCCAAGTAACTTGGTGGTCGGAAGAAGCTGCTCCTCCTCACAGCACCACCACCACTCTCTGTCTCTCCTTTGCACATGACCAACCACAAAGTGAACGACCACCACCAACCCCCAAAGGCGGAACCTTTGTTGTCAATCTCCCAACAACGCTCTTTCCAGAATCACCTTCTTCTTCTTCACTCCACCATTCCAGGCTCAAAAACCTCCCACTCCTCTCAACTGCAAGCACCCGTGCTGAATGATAAAAAAACACACAGAAGAGCACAGATCTTTCCGAAGAGAAATCGAGGAAAACTCCGGCGCTAAAATTCTGCCGTCCAGAACACGGAAATCAAAAGCACAAAACACCCAAACTCCGAAATTGATCAAACAAGATTCTGGTACAAAGACTTGACGCTCAGATGCGTGAATTGTAAGGCCGATTGTAACACTGAATCTCTTCCCTATAAGAGAGCACCGCGCTCAGAGCTGGATCAAGGGCGCCTGGTTCGTGAGTCCTTTCTACACTCGACCATGGCCTGTGGGCCAGAGGCCGTGCCTCCTTGCTCGTGGGTCCTTTGTCCTTTCTACACACGGCCATGGCCTGTGTGGGCCAGAGGACGCCATGGGCGGGCCTCCCAATGCCCATTCATTCCTTTGCTGCAATCACAAAGACTAATGCAAGTGGGTACCATCCACGTGTCTTTTTTGTGAGTATTTTGGGTATTTTCTATCCTTAGAGGTAGAGAAATTTCTATGGGTATAAGAGTTGTATACATACATACATTGCATTTGTACATACATACAGACATGTGTAAGTGTAATTAGGTATGGGTTTCAGGTATGTTTGAGGTTTTCACTCCTTGTTGGGGGCTTTTTAAGGATGACCACAAAATAGGCATGAGAAAAAATAAAATAAAATATAAACACCCATCCAATTGGGACAGGATTTGAAGGATAACTTTAATGTGATCAAAGAAGCACACCCCTAGTTTGATAAAGTTTGAATTGAGTTACATTCTCTTGTAACACAGAATTCATCACCTAATGACAATGCAGCCTGTCATAAACTTCAAACTAAAACCTTCCCTTGCTGGATCTGGAACTTTTCATCTAGATCCATACACTTATATGGAACATGCCCATCCACCATGTGCACAATTAGTACTCCACATGTCACTCACATATACGGGTCCAATTCAAGCCAAAATTTTAACCCACACCAATGCATAATCTTTTCCCTATGGGCAGAGCCAATCAAAGAGACTCATTGCCAAAATAATTCTGGACTTGGAAGGCACCCCCCAACTAATTAATAAGGATCCCACTACGGATTACACCATGTACAAGCCTTTAAACATTTTTCTTTTACATAATGGGATTACACCATGTACAAGCCTTTCAACATTTTGCTTTTACATAATGGGATTACACCATGTACAAGCCTTTCAACATTTTTCTTTTACATAATGGGATTACACCATGTACAAGCCTTAAAATATTTTTCTTCTACATAATGGGTTCCACTGCCCTATATCCTAGGCAGGAAATGCAACTATCTTTTGACTCCAAATTATTTTTGATTGGTAAATGTTAATTAATGAATCAACAATTGAGATGCGCACCTAAATTTTGAATTGTTGGCTTAAAAAACCTGTTACATTATGAAATGAACCCCAGGAGAACCCATTACCATATAACATAACAGTGATGAGCATAATTGTTGTGTGGAATGGGTTGTGTTGGGCCTATACTTAGTAAACAAATCCTTTTGACTTTACTTAGTGTTGTTGTTTCCTTTTCTTTACCTCTTCCATATCATAAGGGTGATCATATTCCTTTCCTTTCTTGAATTTTTTAAAAAGTTATATTTCCATGTCAAAATTGAAAGACATTGGGAGGAGGGGGTGTGGGTTCCTCCCCCACCTCAAAAAACTCCTTTCAAAGGTATAATTTATCATTGATTCAACAGCAAAGTTGAATAAGGACTTAAGACACCAGCCACTTGGACTTTTATCTCGTACATAAAGAAGAACAAAAAAGGAATTCTTGGTACAATGAAGAAAACAAATAAAGCACCTATGAAAACCAATACACTAGGTATCTCTCCAAAAGTTAAAAGCGTGGGGCCGGAAGCCAACAATCTTCAGACCCATCCATGTAATCAATTGGCTTCTATGCTTACTGTGCCAAGGAAAGCTTCCCTTGCTTACACAGCACCCACAAAGCTCTCTCTTTTGTAACTTAGTTCTCACATTGTACCTTTTCCTTATCCCTCTCAGCTCTTGGCGTTTTCTGTCTGTCTGAGTGAACAATGATTTGATCAAACTCCCTGTCTGACTGCATTTTCGATGTATAGGGGAAGGGGGTCTACGTTTAGAGCCTTGTGGATTTGAGATCCCCCTCAGGCTGGTAGGTCGAAATTTTGGAAGGGTCTAAACCTAGACCCTTCCCCTAGTAAAGCACAGCAAAAAGATTTTTTTATTTTTAAAAATTAATTTACCTTTTAAATGACAGTCTGGTGGGTAACTTCCAAATTGTGGAAGTTCCCCCTTGAGAATGAATAACTTTCACTTGTCTAAAGTTTTTCCTCCAAATTGTCCATGTAACAGGTTTTCTTAGGGCAGGTGATGGAGCAAAAAATACAAAGAGAAAAAAGTTACAGTGCTTTACGTTACCTATAGTGGTTTTACCCTCTAGGAAGAAGTATTACTAATTAGCCCAGGACAAAAATGGGAACAAACAGCCCATGAGACAACTCAACATGCATCAAGGAAGGCTCAAAACACTTTGAAGAAGAAGGGAGAGGTTTTGAGATTTTTCTAGATTTTGTTGTTCCCATCATGTTCCCAATATATTTTCAAAATGTCCCCAATGAAGCTCCCAATTTGTTCCCCATGCAGTTCCCAACAGCACAAGACTTTTATCCCATAATCCTCGGCCCAAAATTCTCTTGTTAAACGTATATAGCTAGACCAAAGGGAAAGACCAAAGGGAGAGGCCACATAATTTTCTAGTTTGAGAGTGTTCATAGTGTGCATGGTTTTTTTTTGGGTGATGGGTCAATCAAAGTGGGTCAAAATAGGCCCATCACCAAAAAGGAAATAAAAGGTCAAATTGGATGCATCCCCACAACTAGTTAAACAATAGGTACCCAAACTCTTGTACTTCGTTGCATGAAGAGCCTGGGAAGTCCGGATAAGCTTTTCCTTTTAGGTCGAGACTCAAGACAGGACCACGGGATCCCTCTCTAGACCTGGAGTCACTGCTGACCTCTGTCTTTTGTTGGTATTTTGTAGTGCCCTAATGTGACTCAGCATATGGTTCTAGTGGGTTCCATTTCTTGAAAAGCAATTCTTTCCTACTAAACTATTGGGCTAGATGATCATCAACTGCACTTGCAACCCTTTCCAGTACAGATCAGATCTTTTTTTCTTATTGTGAGTCAGCACAGATGAAGCAGCTCCTTCTTTTTAAGGTACTATTTGCAAATTGCATCCGTACATAATTTTTCCCTAGGTCTATCCATGAAGAATGGATGATTTTTTTGGGTTTTTATTATTATTCAAGATGGCAATGCAGGCGTGCTTTGAATGAAGTATGGATGAAATTTCTTTGTTTCACCATTTTAAACATATTCTTGATTATTATGCAATTTTGTGTGAAGTGAAGAAGAAGAATGGATTAAATTGTTGTTCACTTTTCTCTATGCCAATTTTGCCCCCTTTTACAACTAGTTGGCACAATTGTCACATAGTTGCCATCGACAATTTGCAATTGTTCCTTTTTTTTGGGCAACTACAAACAAACAAAAGTCAATGGCAACAAGTTGCAATAGGGACAAGTGGCACTAGCTATACTATCCTAGTTATAACCAGTGTTGGGCTGTTCTCATTGGGTGACTTGGTTCTTAGTCATATTGAGAATTGATCATTCTCATTTTGGGTGAAAATTGGGCTGAAATTTCGTTTAAAGGTTCTCACGCATGTGGGAATTGACAAGGATAACTGGAATCGGAAATTTTCTTTTTAAAAAAAGAGAACCAGATAGGTTTTCACATGAAAACCCAAATCCAATTCTCAAGGTTTGGGAGGGAAAATGGGTAGGTTGGAATTAGGGTTAGGGTTAGAAGTTGTAGGGTTTAGGTTTAGGGCGGTGCGTCCACCATGGGAAACCACGTATGGAAAGGGATATAAAATTCAAGAAGCTTTCTAGTCTTGTTAACTTGTTTTATTTTATTTATTTTTTGCATTGTGTTTTGTTTCTTATTTTTTGGTCTCGCATTTATTTTTCATATTGCTTTCGTTGTTGTTTGTTCCTCACCTTGCATTGTTGTTACTTTTTTTTCACCTTGCATTGATTTTCACCTTATGTTGCTATTGCTTGCTTCTCACTTTGCATTCTCACTATTCACTTTTCATTTTATGTTGTTGGTGTTCAATGCTTGCCTTGCATTGCTACTGTTCGATGTTCGCCTTGCATTGTTGTTGTTAGCTGCTCATTAAAAAAAATGTAAAATATAACTTTTCAAAAAAAATATCGAAATTTCTGAGATCCAATTTGTGAAAACCGACCATGAAGATTAGTTGTTCTTGAATTGTTAAAAACCACCAAGCCTAAAATTAGATTTTTTTTCCTTGGAAAATATATGATACTTGGGACGATTCTTGCAAGCCCCCTATTTTTCTTTTAAAGTAAAAATTGAGGCAATTATCACACATCGCCTTAAGGAACCGGAATCAATAGTTCTATAAAATTAGTGAAAATCACCCAACACTGGTTATAACCCATTTTCAATTGGTAATTGGTTTGGCAACAAAGTAATCCAACGTGGACTATCATCAATTCATGGTCCAATCATTAATTCAGTTTTATCATGTTTACTCAAGGCTTGATGTTCACATTTGATGAATGGAATTCATTCATGTTGTCTAATTGAATTATTCTTCCCGACCTTTGGGTTTAAGATGTGATTTCAACTATCCCTTAATGATCGGAATAGATCATGATCATTCGAAAATAACCATGTTAGATAATGTCCCCAAGTGCAACTGTAATTGACTGATCTATGGTTGTGATTAACCTAGACTTAACAATAATAATCAATTAGATTGTGATTAGATTACAACTAGGTTACAATTGGATTAGAAATTGTTTACAAATATTTCAAACTAGATGCCAACTAAAACTAATTGTAATGGTAATGAAATAAAATGAAGATGGAAAAATGTTATAATAAATAAGTGAGCAAATGACATATACAGTTGTGAACAAATAACCCACAATCAAAGTAAATTTTCACTAGAAATACCAATTCATGATTCAAATACATGGCACATAAGAATATCATGCTTTTAAAGATATTGTGCAAGGTAACACAAAACAATATTCACAATGAAACAATTTTCACAAACATGGAACATTAGATATATTTGAATAGGGTATGTGTAGCCTACATTTGGAATGTGTCACACACCATTCCTAGAAAAGCAATACAAGTAATTTGTTCCCACAAAGTTGTATTCCTTGTTACATCCCCTAGATGTTCTCAAAGTGGATCATCATTACAATTGGTGACAAACAATACAATGTTTGCATTTATCACCTTTGCAACTATCATAGAATAAAAATTTGATTCAATCGTTTGACTGAGGTGTGTATCAACCTTTGAAAATCCAATTATTGTCCATGTTGCCACAACCCATGTCTTGTTATTCAAATCCAAAAATGTAATGATATCACTTTTGTTGTGTTATCATCCCAATAGGTGCACCAGATCAAACCATCAAATTGCATCAACACTCTTTTTACATATTTATGAAAATTATCTAACTTGTTTAATACATTATGTTTTAGCACTTTGCTAACTTTAGTCATTTAACCTCCTCAAGTGCATTGGGCTAAGGTCTTCAATGCTATGTCACCCATCCATACTCCAAAAACATTGTTTCTTTTGCTAGTGCCCCGCTAGTGGGTTTGTTAGCCATTATTTGCATGGGGTAAGCTACATCCATGACATTCTAATATCTACATTGGTTGAAGCATGAATTGAAAAAAGCCCCAAGTAATCTTGTGCGGGCTAGTTATTCATGTCATTGGCAAGGTCTAATGTAACTTAGACTTGCTTTTAGGTATAACGTCCATCCCTACTACATCATTGCCATTTCCTACAAAGGTGTCACCATGTGGTTTTGGTGTTAATGGTAATATTATGCCTCGCAATAGTGGCTCAAGCCTTGAAAGGATTCTTATTTGATCACTGTCATGATTTGTAAGTTTATCTTGCCCATCCAACTATAAATGTTGGCCAAGGTGAATGCAAGTTATAGTGGTTCACTTTTGGTGTTGTAATGTTGCTTTTTGTAAAGTGCCATATGTTTAAATCGTTGCATGACAAATAATAGAACCTTAATTTAGACTAATAACATGCTTATGAAACAAATGTATAATAGGGTTTTGAAAATGCACACATTTTTAATAGTGAACTTTTAAAGTTTAAAAAGATATGGATTGGTTGCTTACATAGATTATCAAAAATTGAAGAATTTATGTTGAATCCCAAGTGTTTGCAACATAGAATGTCCACAAACTCATGTACAAGGGCAATTGTTTTGCACCTCCTTAAGTTCAAATGCCTAGGTGATAAATTTGAATATACATATATTAAAAAAGGACTTAACTTCTATACATTGAATAATTATAGTTGGTGAGGAAAAATATTGTTATATAAAAGGCATCGTGAAACTTTGTTTCAAATGTACTAAATAGAACCAAGTTCCATTAATGGTTAGTTCATTTCATTGGAACCCATTGGAGACCTTGGTGTGCTCATTGGCATGGTCTCCTCCAAATCTGTTGTTACCTCATCCGAAGACTCGGAGTGAGAAATGCGAAGGACCGGGCGAGGGGGGGTCGACGGGGTAAAAAACCGGAGTGAGAAATGCGAAGGATCGAGGCGACAAGGGGGATCGACAGGTTAAAGAACCGGAGTGGAAAATGTGAAGGACCGGCGGAGTGGGGATCGACAGTTGTTTGATGGACCTCTATCATTCTTGTATAGGAAACTTTGAAATAAAAAAGAGAAAAGAATGTTTCATAGGCGTGTAAAAAATGTAGGTCTTGTGTACATCATGGTTTTTTCTATTTTGGTTTACCTT
>Ga0116231_10004639_pt1 | contig 27684 bp, 27 predicted proteins | sample S1TSphgellanicum_2_FD_89695 | JGI IMG/M metagenome (GOLD analysis project Ga0116231, IMG submission 89695) | Host-associated microbial communities from peat moss isolated from Minnesota, USA - S1T2_Fd - Sphagnum magellanicum MG | ecosystem: Host-associated > Plants > Peat moss > Unclassified... | reverse complement strand
CGCCCCGCCCCCCGACAGCAACCACGAACCCTGCGGGTTTCACCTTTGTGTTGGTTTTTTGTTGTTTCTTTGGCCCTTTTTTTTTTTTTTTTCTTGATCGATTTTTCGGTTTTGTCAGTCAGTCGCGAGCTATCTATTGGAGTAGTGAGAAAATGATACTAGCTGCTTGTTGTAAATCTACTCCTTGTACCTGTTTTTTTTTCCTCTTTGTCTCTGTGTCTGTCTCCATTTTTTTTTTTTTGCCGTCGTTTTTTGGATGGAAAGAAATCAAAGAGGTTTTGGTTGGGGTCACATGAAGAAGAGGGTCGAGATCTTGTACTCGACAAGCGCATTCTGGTTTTTGAAAGTAAGATCTGGGGCAAGTGCAGTGCAGTGCAGTGTGGTTTTTTTTGGGGGTAAGATCTGCTGTGCTGCAGATTTGCACCCATTTGTCCGTAGGTCACATTCTGAGAAGAGATTGTGTGGGGTGTTTTGTTTTCTTGGGGGGGTGGTGGTGGGTGGGTGTTTGTGTGTGTGTGTGTGTGTGGCTGTACCTAGTGCCAGGAATGATGGGGACCGTCAGTAACACTGCTGGTAGTGGGAAGAAGAAGAAGACGGCGCTCATAACAGGAATCACCGGGCAAGATGGGTCGTATTTGACCGAGTTTTTGTTGGAGAAGGGCTATGAAGTGCATGGCATCATTCGGCGATCGTCAAATTTCAACACCCAGCGTCTGGATCACATCTACGTCGATCCGCATAACTCCAGCGCCCGCATGAAGCTCCATTACGGGGATCTTACGGACGCCTCCGCGCTACGCAAGTGGGTGGACACCATCTGCCCGGATGAGGTCTACAATCTGGGCGCGCAGTCCCATGTGGGTGTGTCTTTCGAGAATCCGGACTACACTGCGGATGTGGTGGCCACCGGCGCCTTGAGGTTGCTTGAAGCTGTGCGCACCCACATTGAATCTACTGGCAGACAGGTGAGCTTCCTCTTCTCTTTTCTGTCTGTGAGAAGAGCATTCCCCCTTTCCTCTGTTTTGTCATCTTTTGTGGAGCATCGGACATTTGCTCTTGTGGTACCTCTTCCAGTGCATTGTTAGGGGATCAACCATCCCTGTTGAATACATCTCTTGTGTGTTCCATGCCCCGTTGTGCTCCTCTAGGGTTCTATCCTATGTGAAGCTGTACCACATTGCTTCCTTGAACATTGTAGGGCAGCAGGCTTGAACATCCCCACTTGCTTGCTCTACAATCTTCTGGCATTAGCTGATAACTCTTTGGGGACTCTTGGGTAGAGCAGATCAAGTACTATCAAGCTGGGTCATCAGAAATGTATGGGGCGACTCCTCCACCACAAGATGAGAATACAGTGTTCCACCCACGGAGCCCTTATGCTGTGTCGAAAGTTGCAGCTCACTGGTACACAGTGAACTACCGGGAGGCATATGGGCTGTTTGCTTGCAATGGCATCCTGTTCAACCATGAGTCTCCTCGCAGGGGTGAGAATTTTGTTACCCGAAAGATCACGAGAGCTGTGGGACGGATCAAGATTGGTCTCCAGAAGAAGCTCTTTCTTGGCAATTTGAAGGCCTCCCGAGATTGGGGTTTCGCAGGTGACTATGTTGAGGCCATGTGGTTGATGCTGCAGCAAGAAAAGCCAGATGATTATGTTGTTGCTACAGAAGAATCTCATACTGTTGAGGAGTTTTTAGAGGAGGCATTTGGATTTGTGGGACTTGACTGGAAGGAGTATGTGGAAATTGATCCTAGGTTAGTAGTTCCTCTCACTCTCTTTGCAATAAATCTGATAAGCTGGAGCTACCTTTGTGAAATCAGCAACTCTCAAGTGATGATCAGTCCATGTGTGTTTGCGAAGGTATGGATGGTGAAGCAATTGAAAGATGTGCTTATTTCCTCTCTCTCTCCATAGATGGACATGGATCAGCCAAATTGTTAGACACGCGCATGCACACATCCTCATGCATTCTTTCCTGTAAATATTGTTTTTGTTGCAGGTACTTCCGGCCATCAGAGGTGGATAATCTCCGAGGCTCAGCTGAAAAAGCCAGAAAAGTTCTTGGCTGGAAACCAAAAGTTGGTTTCAAGCAGTTGGTGGCAATGATGGTATCGGGTGACTTGGAAAGAGCAAATCGTGAGAAAGTGCTGGTTGACAATGGCTATATTGATTCACATCAGCAACCATGAAGATTCTCAGAAACCTCTGACGTGAGTCGTATTCATTTCCAGGCTTCCACACACACGACTGTTATCTCTCCTCACCCACCCAATTGAAGTTCTCAAGCTTATTTCAAGTCCATGCAGGCAAAGGTGACTTGATGAAACCTAACAATTCGTTTGCTGGGCTAGAAGCTCTGCAGCTTTAGTACCGGGGATAATTGCACACCTAATACCCCTTATCCAATACAAAGAATACATTGAGATAGAAGCTAGAATAGATCCATAAGGTAGGTGCTTTCTTACAGCTGATGTGGTGGGACAAAGGTCAGTCCTACTAACCTTACTCTCTCCTTCAGTCTTAAGCTACTCTGGTAGATCAGACGTATTGCTGCTGCTCAATCCATTCTTTTTTTAAGTAAACCCTAGTACAACTGAACTACAGAAACCATGACTGCAATGCCCATCAACTGAAACATGTAACTGTGCAGATAGAATTTGCCTTGACTGACAGCCTGATCATCTGAAGCAACCTGATGTTCAAACTGCAAACTTTCTTCTGGTTTTGAATGAACAGGTATCATGTTTCTGTGGTTCATTATTGGTGATGCACCTGAAATGGGTGGTCCTTCATCCTTTCCTGACATTCCTTGCCGAGAGCAAATGTACTGGAATTGTTTCTGAATTTGATTTGACATGAAACAGATTGTTGTCTAGAGACTGCAAGGGTGAAATCTCTTGTTTCCTTATGCAAGGTCCTGTTGTGATGCATCTCCATTACTTCACCAAGAAAGAATGCATGTTTTGGGTATTATGAATATGTGCAACAAGATCTTTTGCAGAATCTTTTGATTGTAGTGGAGGCAGCTTTGTTGAGGTGCTGCTGTTATGACACTCTCCTTGTAGTGAATGACTGTATTCTCTTTGCAAAATCTCCCATGAAAGGTGTAGAAATGGAGATATGCAACAGAGAAGAATGATGGACTGGGGATTAGAGCTAAGATATAGTTCTTAGAAAGCAAGGGAAAGTCCTAAGAGATGGGTTAAGAAGGATTTGGGAAGTGAGGAATAGAAATAGAGTAGAATAGGTTGTTATAATGGAGCTGCCGCAGTCTTGTGCTTATCAGTACAGGCCAATTACATGTGGGAGTTTCCTGAGAGGGCTCAGCAGGCTACTCTGGATGCCACTACTGCAGAAAGGAACAGGGAAATGGTTACTAGTGTGGTGGAGTGCACACAGGAAAGTGAGGAGAAGGCATTGAAGGGAAGTGATTTTTGAGAGCAAGAGAAAGCTACAAGCTTTGGTGTGTGAAGCACAGGTGACTGGCAGCATGTTTGTCTCCTGGCAACTCTATTGCTCCTGTCCTTTATTTCATGCAGTTTGGTTTTTCCAAAAGAGAAATGAAACCACTTCATGTTTCTGGAGATTTGTAAATTCCAACTTTTTGAAAAGCTTGGAAAGTTGGTTGACAGAAGGAGAGTCTTGTGTCTTGGCTCTTGCTGTTCTTTGGATATGAGATGAGAAGAACGAAGATGTGGTTCAGAATCCTCAAAAAGTGTAACACCTCATCCAATCCATCATCACAGCCCTGTGACCTTAAGCTCCAAGAGGATTGTGAGAGGTCAAGAGAAGTTTTCTTGTAGTTTTTCTCTGTGCCTCTCTAGAACAGCATGTTTGCTATCTTTCTGCACAGGCTGGTTAAGAAGCTCTCTGAATTTCTGATTCAGAATCCGATTAAGAGAGCAATGCACAAGCTAGAATCCTGTATTATTTTCTCAAACAAGTTTGAACCTTCCACCTCTTTGCCACCAACTCTTATTGGACATTCTCTCAATTGCTGTATTGCATTGCTGGTAATGAAGGTGAGAAATAGTGCAAGAACAGCCACTGGGGGACTGCTGATTTGCAAATTGCTGCTTGCATGTTGTGGATCCATATTGTGCAGTTGGCAATCAACTGGCACCAACACTCAAAAACTATATAAAAGTCCTGGAGGAGATGAGAAAGAGAAAGGAGCTCAAAATGTGAGTTCATGGTAACAAGCAAGGAAGTGATGTCAGGTGCATTTCTTTCTGATGAAGGAGATGGGTATGCAAGCTTTCATGACAAGGGACAGAGACTTGATTCTCAGCTTAAGGATTGCACCTATGTATAGACCAATTGACAGCTTTGGTCATATTGAGTGTCACTTTTTGAGCAGAAAAACATCATGAAGAGTCCGGCTATTATTTTTGGGCAAGCCCCCCTCTTCAGAAACCAGAAGGTGCTCATATTCTGGAAGGTAACAGCACTACTGTTAGCTTCACAAAAGAGAGTGGAGAATTTTTCTCAAAAATCATCTGAGGTTTCTGTGTTGGGTGTGACACGAACCAATTCCATATGCCACTGCTTAAGAACACAACAGTAGAGAGACAAAGAGGAGCTTTTGTTGACACTTAAGTCATCATGATAACCAATCCATGAGCATTCGGATTTGACTGCAAAGACCACAGCAAGTGCTAAGCCTGTTGGCAGCAATCTTGTGCAATTGCAAGTTCCACATAACTTGGTAGTTTACCATCAGAGGGTGTACTTTACCATTGGAGAGTGATACGCAATCCATCTATATTTGAATGAATGGTTGCTGGAAATTGCACTGCTGCTCAAGGCAAAAAAAAAAAAAGTTGCAACACTTTCTCTAAGCTGCTGAACATCTATGAGGTTGCAGAGAAACAATCTCCACAACAGCACTTTGAAGGTAACATGTCACAATGAGCTGCAGTCATAACCTTGTGAGAGTTGCTTGCTCACAAAGTGTCAGACCATCATCACCTTCACCTGCTTGTGAATGAATCACACAGCATACAGAATTGTGAGAACTATGCATCGAAAAATTGTATTATCTCCAGATGAAGAGCAGATCAATTTCCAAGATGTGTAAGAAGGCGAGATCAATGATGGCGGTGGGTTGGATCAAAGGTGGAATGAGTGCCATCTATTGAACCTTGTCAATGAGTCACCAACATTTGTGGCCATGCCAATTGCAGTGCAACCATTGGATCCAATTCCAACGTAATACAGCCTCCATTCGTCACCACCCATGTGCACCAGACATGGTGATCCCACACCTTTACTGTCCCATGCTGTCTTTGCTTCTGAAGGTTCCAAGATCGGCTCACTCTGGCATCTCTCCCACTTGAGCAAACCTGTTTCTGACCTTGCCAATCCAATACTGGTGTGACCATCTGCTGCTACACCCTCATAAACCATCAGGTAGCCATCTCCACTGGGATGTTCTACCACATGACGAGCACGGATACCAAGCTCATCAAATGCACCCTGCACACCTCCTTCCAGAATTTTGCCAAACTTAAGCCACCGCATACCATCCCTAGATCTTGCAAAGCCTACAGAGTACAGCCCTGTATTGGGATCCAGCGCATGGTAATACATGCGTATGTCACCTGCTTCGTGGAACACAACCTGAGGAGCAGCAATAAATAAAGAGTCCCACTCCCCTTCAGTGCCAACATCAAAGAGAGCTCCACTGTGATGCTCACCTTCAATTCTTGCCCAGTTTCGACCGTCGTTGCTCATGGCTAGCCCTGGACGCATTCGCCCCTTGATAACTCTTTCCTCTGCAAGAATTGCTGGTACTACTCCTGCAGGCAACTCAAAGATTTCGGCATCAGCCCCTGAGTAGTAGAGCCAGTAGACACCAGTGGCAGCTCTCACTTTGGCACTGGACATGATGAGCACATCAGATGGAATGAGTTGGGTGGTGTCAAAAGCCCACCAATTGCTACTGCATTCCATCACTATTCCAACACTTCCTTTCTCATCTTGCTCATCTGTCTCCACCTTCCCAGTGCCCCGTCTCCAATGCATCCCATTTGATGAAGTTGCCAGGCCGATGCTGCTGCTGCAACTGCTGCTGCCAGTTTCTTCTTGTGTGTTTCCAGAGTACCACATACACCAGCGCTCTTCGTTGTCACTCACATAGCGCCTCACAATAGGTGACCCCACTCGGTTGCTGTCCCAAGACCCCGTCTCCCCATTTCCAAACACCAGTCCTTCCGACCAAACCTCTGCCATGGCAGCAGGGCCAGAAGCTTCTTCTTGCCCTGCTATGGCTCGCGAAGTTCGCACCAGACATGATGGTGACGATGATGATGATGATGCTGATGACTGCCGAGCTTCAAACTTGCCCGAGCTTCTAGTTGCCTGCTGCAATCTGATATGCAAATCACTTGTGCCGCCAGCTTTCTGGTTGTTCGCTCCACCACCACCATCACCACCGCCCCAATGACCTAGAGCTGCTTCAAGCGGTCTACAAACTTGGCGACTGGACGACACACACAGCACCGCGCAAGATGGTGGAGTGAGAGACAAACCCATTAGGGTTACCTACTCCAGAAGAAGAAGAAGAAGAAGAAGAAGAAGAAGCTTCATCACCCTTGTCAGGTTGTCAAGCAAGGCAAAAACAGAAAAAGCTCGTTTCTTGCGCGCTCACCCTACAGCAACGATGATGAACACCAGAGGTCAATCACAGTAGTGGACGAAGTCTTTGTCTTCCGTGCCGAGAAATTTGAAGATGACCTAGCCTAGAAGAAACATTAATTTTGTATGGATTTGTTGGAGAAAACAAAACACCCATCCAGATTGATGGGTTCTCAGCAACATCTAAATTCTACTATTTCTTTTCGATTGTCTTCTTCCTACATGGTTGCTTGTTTTGAGGGAATGGGGTGTTTTTGGTGTTGGCACTGCAGAAGCGGCAATGGTGCTCCTTGATGAGGAAGTTGCATCTCTTCCTTGGTTTGATTCCTTCAGCCAGGAAGCATTGGCTGATTCTTTTGGCAATTTTTACATCCCTAAAAGTGTAAACAATTTGCTCAAAGCATGGCTGATTATTCTGTTAGCACTTCTTATGTCCCTAAGAGTCAACAATTTGGCTTCAGCATTATGACTGATTCTGTTGGCCATTCTTATGTCCCTGGCAGTATAAACAATTTGCTCAAGCAATGGCTGATTCTGTTGGCAATTCTTCTGTGCAAGACAATGAAAAACTTGCTCAAGTTCATCCTCAAGCATAAAGAAGAATCAATGAGTGTAAGATGATGCTCAAGATTGTTTCTTCTTCTTGCTTGACTTCAGGATCTCATTTTCCTTTTCATTACTCAACCAGCCAACCAACCAAGCAACCATCATCCCTTTGCAGCTGCTGCTGCTGAACTCACATTGTAACATCTACACACTTTGTGTTCACATTGTCACACTTGCATACTTAGTTTCTTGGTGATGCCAGAAACAAGAGAATGCAACATGAGCATTGTCATAAGCAAGTGAATGAATCCACAATCCTAAAAGGTCATTACGGCACAAGCAAGCATCAATCCCAAATACAAGTGAAGCATAAAACACACATATATATCACTGGATGACGAGCTTGGAACAAGAGCCAAATGACACGCAGCATTGATCAGGAAGCTATCACCCACAGGATTCACAGCACACATCACCTCAGGCCAGCTTCACAAAGGTTTTTGTAATGGCAGAAAACATGTTACCAACAAAAGAATACAGGGTCGAATTCTTTGCATAGGTTATGCAGCAGAAGAGAGGGAAACACAGGATGGTCACAACCTTAGGAGTGGAAAGGAGAGATGCTCATCATCATCTTTCTCAGAAGTCTTTTCTACTTTCCTTTTTTTGCCACTGCTATCTATTTCCAACCTTCTTGCTGTTTCTAATCTCCCACCAACACTAGATCCTTCCATGTTCTACTGCAATTGTCTTCTCCAAGGAATGGCAAATTAGACATCAAATACTGAGATCTCAAGATCCTGAGTTCCTCCAAAGGGTAACCATCATGTCTATTTTGCCATTCCATGGAGGATCATCTAAACCTCATCATGGTGCATTAATAACTCAAGGTAATCTAACTGATCAGGAAATGCATAAGCACAAAAGAATGAAATGCCCATCATCATCTTTAAGATCAGCTATGCAAAAAGCTCATGTAACCTTCGTCAGTGCCATCGAATGTCCACATAAGAGCGGAACAGAAGACTCTGATATTCATGTAAGAAAACAATGACCAACTGCCTACCACCTGTGCTCATGAGAACAAACACCTTCAATGAGTTTCTCCAAACTTTGTGTTCAGAGAGACTTTTCCTGATGTCACCACCTTGAGGAGGCCTTCTGGACAGGAAAAACTGGCATGGTGGCCAACATCATTTCATGAGCAGAAAATCAGGATTGGACTCTTCCTCTGTTGCAAGAAATTGTTGGGCATGTAAGTGATGGATACCTTGATCTCAAGGATGAACACCAAATGCCATCTTCACCAACAATGCCAGCTTACTCAACATTGCTTGCTACAAATCTTTGCAAACTCCACATTCTCTGCAAACACAGAAGTGACTCATCATTCATAAATCCCACCATGGTAGCAGCAGATGACTCAATCTTAGGCCCCTTTCTTTTTTCTTACCATCTACTCAATGCAAGTCCTATTCCAGCTACTATGAAGGGTGGAGAAAGGGTGGGCCAACAGAGAGACTGAAGGAGAATGAAGGAAAGAATAATCTGCTGTTAAGCTGTGTTTGATCAATGGTACAACTTCAAGGTACATCTTTTGAGAAACATTTACCAGCTGAAGAAGTGAGAGATGTAGGGGTATCCTTCCTCCTGATCATCTGGAGCTAGAATTGCTAACCAGCAGAAACTGAGGATGTATATCTGCTCACCACAACATACCTTGACCTTTGTTTTAGGACTGCTTCTGACTCCTCATCACTCGCTTATTATTCTCAGCAGCAGATGAGTATTTTCTTTTCCCTGGTCGACCTGGGTGTCGCTTCCCATTCATATCGCTCTCACTTGTTGCAGTGTTTTCCCTGCAAACTCTCACAGAAACATGTCATAGGTAAGGACCATGCTGCTTAGGCATGTAACAGGTGCAACTTTGTCAGGGGTTGTTGTGCCCTGAGCACCAAGGCATGAGTTCATTTTCTTGACTACAAAGATGAATATGAACTTGTGCATTGCACTCCAATTACTTACATGAGCTGGATAGGAATATCACCAAGGTACTTCACTGCTTCTTCAGCTGCATAAAGCACCATTTTCTTAACCTGCAAGCAAAACGAAATTCCCCCATGTACAGATTTCAAGGCATGTTTGTGACCTTCTGCTCTTTGTGTCAAAAGAAGCAGTCTGGTTGGCATGACAGGAACAATTACCTCCAGCTTGTCTTCCTTTGCCCAATGCTCCATTGGAAGCTGACGAAATTCATCTGTCAATCGAACACACTCTTGCACGTTTTCCGGAGACACAAAGTCAAGAGCCACCTTAATACAAGACTGCATCATGCAAACATCCATTGTGAGAAACTAATGACCAGATTTCCCAATAAGGATTTACCAATGAGAATCTCCAAAAATGTTTCAAAGTTGCACTTTAGACCAAAACCCACCTTCATATTGCGCACTTGATGTGGACAACCTGCAGGAATGAAAACTGCTTCACCAAGGTGTTGCTCAAACGTCCATGCTTCCACTTCTACACACATGTCAAAACACGTACAACTTCACTGTTGTTTGCTCCATCAAGTTTGAGTGGACTTTGATTCATCCCTCTTCCAAAAACATCAACAAACAAGTAAACTACACATACATCAACTATGAAGACTGTGTTCACCAGCCACCAAATGAGTCCAAATATTGACTTTTAGAGTTACAAAGAAACAGAGAAAAAATGACCCTCTCTCGGACTCCTGAAATCCAACACTTGGTGAATCCCAAAGTCTGTTCTGAGCACCCTTTCTGTTTACTAAGCAACTACTGCAAGAATAACTCAATGCGAGCTTGCTCAGGACAACTCAAGCAAAGCATTCTTGCAACAAACCTAGCATCCCTATGTACCATTGTGAATGACACCATTGTACAATATTCAGCAACCCGTGCACACTTACGGTACTCCTCCTTCAGCTTCCTCTTGTGCTCCATGTCCAAGAAGAAAGTCTGATCATGAACAGGGTGAAAGACCTGCACCCAAGAGAGCATGTGGTCAATGTGCTCTGCAAACACAGCCTTAAGCATTTACAAACAGCCAAGGAAAGATGTGGAAAGAGACACATACTTTCTTTAAAGGAGAATTTTTCCAGTGTCGAAACTCCTTTGAGTGTTTCCTTAAATAATCCTCCAGCTTTGGTACATCTTCACGTCGGAAGATATCCCACAATGCTCCCCCATATTCAGATTTTTTGGGTGTCTCTTGCACAGGACCTGTCTCGATAGACACGCCACCCTCTTTTCTGTCATATGCTCCAAAGTCACCTGTTGATTTTGCACTCTCAGATTCAACTGGCAGGACCCCAGATTCAATCTGTGCTTCAGGTTGTCTGCATCCTGCAGATGAGGCAGCACCCTCACACTCTACCTTCAAATTTGCTTCAAGTTGGGGTTCAACAGGCTCATCTTCATGCTGCACCTTCTCAACATTGTCCTCTTTGTGCTTTCTGCGTGTTTGAGCCATACTCTTCTCCTCAGCAGTGGCATATTTGATCTCAGATGCATGAGTAAGTAAATTGATCTGCCACATTCCAGTATGAAGAAGACTCAGCAATGTTGTTCCCTTTGCTGCAGAAAGTGCAGTTACATGTGCATAGATCTGGTTAATATATACCACTGTTCAAAAATTCTTGGCAAGACCATTTAGCAACACACAATTCCAATTGAAAAGAAAGACCTCACCGCATCTGCCATGTCACAGTGCAACTTGGTCACTGAATTGCCCTTGCACAGCTCCTGTCGTAGACCGTAGGCAATGTAAGTCTTGGGTCCAAGATCAGGCTTGATAGCCTTTTGGGGAAGTTTTGTGGCTAGATTGAGAATGCCCTTCTTTGGATCAGTGTAATCTTTATATGGCAGAGTAACAAGAAACTCAGCTCCATGGCGTGGAAGGCGGTTTTCAAAATCAGTTTGAGGCGGCCAATCTTTGAGCTTCAACATCTCTGGTGACCCATCCTTGTAAAAGCGCCCATCCTCATAGCCTTTGAAAAACTGGTGGATATTTATTTCAACCTGCACCCCATTGACAGTGTCATTGTAGAGCTTCTTCTCAACATACGGAAAATTATCTATCAAAAGACTCTGAAGTGACCATCTTGTCACCACTCATGTGAAGACATTCCTTACCTCTACCCAATCCAGGCAGTCCAAAGATATGACAGTTTTAGTGTCAACTTGGAAATAATTGCTTGTTGTCTCCCGAACTGCACGCCACATGACCAAGGGTTCCCAGCTGAGGCCAGTGCCACAATCAAGCACATTGCGCACTATGACAGGTTCACCCTTCACCCAATGCTTCTGAAAGTGCACAAACCCTTCCTCTCCTTCAGTGTCCTTTAAGGTTGGACAATAGATATAATTATCAGTTCCATTCGCTCGGTCAGCAGCCAATCGCACATTCTCAGAAGTTAGGTCAGTTGTTGAATTGCAAGAGGAGCAGGACATCACACTCTCATCTGCAGGCACATCCTGGCAGAGAGCCTCAGCATGCCTAGTTAGTTCAGAAACTAGACCAGGCTTTTGTAAGGTCCTCAGCTCCAGCAAACACCTACCACAACACCGGGCCAAACCTGGAGGGCAAGGAATACTTCCATCTGCATTTGCCATCCAAGCAGTTATGGGCTTCGACTCTTCATCAGTAGTACCATTTGCCAATTTCATCTCCTTGTTTACAGGCTCTTGCTTGCTCCCACCTGGTTGTGTGCTACCCTTACGTAGCTCTCTGCAACAAGCTAGGCACAAGTCGTACGAGCTTTCTGAACAGGTCCTATAGTAGTCCACAATTGATGTGTTGCAGTTGTCACTGAAGGAAGGCATGCCACAAGCCTCTGTCAGCCAATGACACTCTACAGTACCTTGGGTGCACAAACATATGGCACATAAGTATCTCCAAATTTTCTGTGACATGAAGTGATCACACAGCAAAGTCATGCTCTGTGCTTATTGTAACAATCTGCTATCACCCAACATCACAATCTGTCTGAAACCAGACAAATGAATAACCTACAATCAGTCAAGGACAAAGCAGGCTAAGTCTAAAGAGCAGGAACAAAGAGAAAATGCTTTCTCTTTGAGAACTGGCATGCTACATACCAGAAGAGACGCTCATCCATTGGTATATTTGTATGCTGCACTGTCAGAGTTTCTTTTCCTGCACAATTGGTACAATTGCTGCAATGAACCTGCCAGCTCGTAGTATAGTCAAACAATTTTTCACTAGTTGGCAGGGATGGATCAATTGGACAGGAAAATACTTGGTGTCCTGACACAGACATACCTTGTATTTTGGACTCCAATTCCAGCTCCTCATGCTGCTCTTGATCAATTTGCTTCAAACAGGGTAGAATTTTGGCAAGCATGTACTTCATGAATTCCACCTTCTCTGAAGCATCTTTTTCCACAGTTTGCTGCTCATCACATTCACCACACATTCAAAATTAGATTTGGAATTGCATTCACAGTTTCAGTTTTGAGGACATGGATTGAGTTGATTTGAGTTGAATTGACCTCACCCTCTTAGGTTCAAATCTCCGCAGACAGGCTTTACAGTTGCAGTATCCTATGCAGAATGGGCATTTGGCAGATACATCCTTTGGTGTCAACAGCGGATACCTGTAAAAAGCCACAAGAACCATCAACATGTCTAGAGTTGTTGTTCAGACTGCTCATTGACAGACAAAATAAGATGCAAAAACAACAGATGTCAGGAACCTTAGTGTTACCAGTTGCGAATACAAGGGTAGCAATAGCGCTTGCGCCCACAATTGTTGCAGAAGGCCACTGCCCCTTTGTCATTCCGTTGGCATTGATGACACATTCTGCTAATAGGGGGATCCACTTCCTGATCATCTGTATACACCAGCAAGTGCGGCAGAGAATTTCGCACCTTGCTGTGTACTTTAGGTATTGGGTCATCATCATCATCAACTCCTGAAGCTTTGGCTTTTTTTCTCACACCATTTGGAAGACTTTGGTTTCTGCTACTTTTTCCCCTAGATTCCTGTTTCTTCTTCTTCCCTGGGATCCTCTTTCCAGTCACTTTGGTGCCATTCTCTGGTTTCAATTCTTCTTCATCTGACGACTGGCTTTGACTGCCAAAAGATTGCTCATCATCTTCTTGCTCATTGTATGTTAGGATTTTGGTGGGCTGTCGAAGCTTCCTCCCTTCATAATGCTCATGAACCACTTCCTCCTTTGACATTTCCTCAGACTTCACCCTCAATAATTGACTGCCATTGTCCCTGTTCTTTTTTGGCAGTTCATCTTCGTTGCTGAAATCGGCACCACCTACAGTTGTCTTTGTCTTCTGTGCCACCTCCTGTTTGATCCTTTTCTTTGGTTTCACAATTGCTGGTTGACTGCCATTGTCCCTTTTCTTCCAAGATCCATCTTCGTTACTAGAATCTCCACATTCTGCATTACTAGATTTCTCCATCTTCACATTATCTTTCTCAGATGCTTTCTCAGATTTCCCCAGTGCTAATTGAGTATCATTCTCCCTGTTCTTGCTAACCACATCATCCTCCTCCTGGCTAACATCTGCACCAGCCACTGTAACCATCACCCTTTCCACATCCTCCTCTGGGCATTTCTCAGACTTCTCTGTTGCTGATTGATTGCCACTTGCCATGTTCTCTCCAAGTCCATCAAATTCTTTGCTAGGATGTGTGCACCCAGCTGTATGGTCCCTGTTCATTCCACATCCATCACCTTCTTTGCTAGGATCTGCAGACCCTGCATTGTCCATGTTCATTCCAAGTCCGTCTGCTTCTTTGCTATGGTACACATTCCTCACCCTTTCTGCATCCTCCTCCTTGTCTGAGCCTTTCTCAGACTTCTCCATGCTTTGATTCCCATTTCCCTTCTCTCCAAGTCTATCCACTTCTTTGCTAGAAGGATCTGTGCTGCAGCATCCAGTAGCATTGTCCCTGTTGATTCCAAGTCCATCAGCTTCTTTGCTAGGGCATGTATCCAACACCCTTTCCGCATCCTGCTCATGCAAGCTTTCCTCAGACTTGTCTTCTGTACTTAATTGATTGCCATTTGCCATGTTCTCTCCAAGTCCATCAGCCTCTTTGCTAGGAGGATCTGTGCTGCACCCAGTTCCATTCTCCCTGTTCATTCCAAGCCTATCAGCCTCATTGCTAGGATCTCCACACCCTACATTGTCCCTGTTGTTCTTTCCTCCAAGTTCATTTTCTTCTATGCTAGGGTTTGTATTCATCACCCTTTCCACAATGTTCTCTAAACCTTTCTCAGACTCCTCTTTTCCTGATTGATTGCCATTTTCCCTCTTCTCTCCAACAAACCGATCTTCTTCTTTACTGGGATCTGCGCTGCACCCTCCTGCTGCATTGTCCCTGTTGATTTCAAGTCCATCATCTTCTTTGCTAGAAGGATCTGTGCTCCTGCACCCAGCTGCATTGTCCCTGTTGATTCCAAGTCCATCATTTGCTTTGCTAGGATATGTGATGCTACAACCTGCTGCACTAGTCATCTCCCTCTCTGCATCCTCTAGCTTCGATCCTTCTCCAGACTTTTGGGTTGTGAATTGACTGCCACTGCTTCTGGTCCTTCTTCTCCACCCTTCTTGTTCTTCAGTTCCTACTGCTTCTTCTTCCTTGCCAAGGAGATCTCCGGTGGTCTTCTGCTTATTCCTCTGCTGCCTCCTGGGGATTTTCTTACTCTTGGGAGTTCCAGAATACCTCACTTTTTGCAAATTATGTTTGCTACAAAATTTGGTACCCTCCTCCCTCACCCCGCTGCACTGCCAGTTCTTTCCATCATTTCTTAAGCACCTTGGAAACGTCTTGGCTGCAGCTGCTTTGTTGTTAGGGACAGAGACTTCTTCGTCATCAGTAGCAGTCTGCGCACCCGTCATTCTGCCTTCACTGCTGCTGCTGCTGGTATCACAGCTAGTTGACGCCCTCCCTTGTTTCTCTAGGCTTCTTCTGTTACCTCAACTGCTCCTAGCTAGCGAATCTACCCAAAGTACCAGCAGCTGCTCCTCACATTGTCGATCCTTGACCCTCTTGCAGTCAATCAAGCAATCGCCAGAAGCAGCAGCATGAGACTGACTGAGACTTTGTTTCCCAGACAAAACCTCTCCCAAATCGAAGTAAGGAAAGAAATTCCCACACAGTACAGAATTGTGCATGCGACCCAAAAACAAACAAAAAAAGCACTGAAAGGATTCCTTCACTGCAATCAAGCAAATTCCACCAAAATCCTGATCTCCTCTTCAGATCGAGCAAAGCAAATCCACAACCCTGTCTGTGTGTCCGACTTAAACCCTTGAAACACATAAAAAAACTCCAACCCACTTACTTCCTTCCACAACTACTATTGTCTCATCTAGTCATCCCTCTCGCTAGCCACTCTGACCTCCAAAAACCTTCCAAAACCTCCCCATCATGATGACAACAGGAAGAAGAAGAAGAAGAAGAAGATGATGGTTGTATGGCAAAACAAACAAGCTGCTGTTCAATCAGAACCCCCACCATGTCCATAGAAGAGCAGAGACAGAAAAAAAACTACAACAACAATAAGAGAGTACATAGTCCCCAAGTTGGATTGTTGGTGGATGGGTGGGTTGGGTTGGGTTCCTGTTAGCTTCATGCACTTGAAGGAGCTTCTGCAAACAAATGTGCAATTACTTTGATCCCCAAACTTACGTCTGACAGAAACTCCTCCAGCTATAAATTATTTCTGGCTTTTGCACAAAACCATGTGCTCCTCAACCCCCCCCCCCCAACACCCACCCACCACCACAGTAGTTAAGTTTGTTGCTCACAAATGCCTCAATCATCTCATTCATATAGGTACCTACTTCTCTCTATTGCTCCAAAAACAAAACAATAGTTACAAAGGAAAAACAGAAATTTAGGGAAACAAAACAAAACCACTCACTCACTCACTCAATCACTAGAAGGAAAATCAAGAAAGACCATTGCAACAGCCATGGCAAGGGGAAAGAGAAAGGGAATGTGTGCAATCTTTAAGTACAGTGTGCATTGGAGATCTATTTATCACTAGGGCTGTTTTTTGCACTTGTTTTCAACTTTTGGGGATTCTGAGACAACAACAGACTTAAATCAAATCAATGTTTTGCTTTTTTTGTTTTTTGTTTTTTTTTGGGTTTGGATGTGTGATCAGTCAAGTTATGATCTTTAAAGAGAGAAGAGTGCCAACCAAGTTACCAAACCTCTCTCCAGTCTCTATCTCTGTGTGTACCTATTTAGCTAGTGTGTATATATTTTTGTGTATGTGTGTGGTATAATGTTGTCAGTAAGGACCCCAGATGGAACCATTTCCAGTCTCTCTGTCCATTAGTGTGTATATATATATGTTCTGTATGAGTGTGGTGTAATGTTGTCAGTAAGGACCCCAAGATGGGGACTGTTACCAAGTCTCTCTGTGTATTAGTGTGTGTGTGGTATATAATGTTGTCGGTAGGGACCGAAGATGCGACCATTACCACTCTGTGTGTGTATTAGTGTGTATTATCTGTTGTGTATGTGTGTGGTATAATGTTGTCGGCAAGGACCCAAGATGGGACCATTACCACGTTCTGTGTGCATTAGTGTGTATATCTGTCGTGTACATGTGTGGTGTAATGCTGTTGGTAAGGACGCAAGATGGGACCATTACCACTTTCTGTGTGCATTAGTGTGTATATCTGTTGTGTATGTGTGTTGTATAATGTTATCGGTAAGGACCCAATATAAGGGGTGGCGTTACCACAATAAGGAGTCTGTCTGTCTACCCGAGGCTGAGCTGAGGGCAGATTTCAAATCCTTGTTATGCCCCTTAGCTTAGGGCCTCAATGTGCGTAAAGGAAGTGGTGAGGAACCTTATGAAGTCTAAGAATCCTGCCAAAAACATAAAAGATGCCTGTGAGGCAAGCAGAGGTAAAAGCTTTGACCTTCTTAAGGTGAAGCCCTCCAACTAGGAAAGTTTCACCAGTTCTCTTACATATGTGTGTGTTCATTTGATTTGGCTGAGTTAGTAAATTGAGTAAAAGTAGTAGTAGTAGTGGAACTGTTCTCTCATGCAAAACACTAAAACCAATGTAAAAGATTTGCCCTAGCTAATCTAATATTGTTGTAGTAATAGTAGTGGCTGTATTAGCTATTATGGGTGATGATGAATTGTGCGGGCGTGGTATTTATGGTGTTTTTTTGGAACTTGTGCAACAATGTGTAAAAAAAGTAGGTAATCATATCAACATTCACATTCTACCTTCACATTCTTGAATGAGACCATTTTTAACCCCTAATAAATCATAAAGTTGAACTTAGAGAGATATACTGACTGATTTTTAGTTCAAGGATGGGATTTTTTTTTTGTATGTTCTAGAAGAGCAAGTTCCAGTGAATTTTTGATTTTATTTTTTTTTTGGGTGATGAAACTTGATGAAATTTCTTCAAAATTCTTTTGGGTTTTTTCAAAAAGGTTTTAATCATGGTAGGTACCAGTGTAAGTGCTGGTTTTGTACCCAGTGCCATTTAGTAGTACTAGTAGTAGTAAGAAGAGTAGGTTTGAGATTTGCTGCTGACTAGAGAAGGAGGAAAAGGAAATCCTTTGCAAACTGGGCTTTGTTCAGCAGCCAGCATCCAGCAGCAGCAGCTGTGGTGGGTGTTTGTGGGTGTTTTTATCCAACTGGAAAAGAAGTAAGTAGCCTCCTAGTCTTTGTTGTTTGTTGGCCTTGCCTACCAAGGCAAAAGGATATTGTGTTTAAATTCATTATAGAGTATAGTAGCTTCAGGGATTTGTGCCTCTAGATAATAAATAGGTCTATTTTTCTGTATGAGGATTTTGGAAAGATGATATTTTGGCTTGTGTTGAAAACTTGAGATTAGTTATCAGAGTTATAAATATCTTGAAGGATTGTTGTGGTTTCTTTAAGAAGATTTTTTTTGAAGATCATATTTTTGCATGGTGAAATATTTGAGTTTCCATAATTCTTTCTTTTTCCTTAAGATGCTTTTTAATGTAAATGGCAAGGCCACAGTGTGCCACACCCCCTTCCGAGTAGATGATTACAATTGGAGGTGTACACTACTACTGTACACTCATCACAGTCCTTCAAATCATTGAAAAGCAAACCCCCCATTTGAATCATCAAAAAAAGCTCTGGTTGATTGATGATGTTACTTACTTCTTGTCTTTCATTAAATCCCAGAAAAAAGCAAAAGATAAGAACAAGCCTGGCAGCCTGATTAGAACTTTTATGACCAATTGTGGATACCAATTGTGAACACCTTATTCGAGCTCCCCGTCTGCTTTCTTTCTTACCCATTCTCACATCAAATATCTCATCAAAATGGCACAGCTTGTGTCCAATGTCCCCAAGACTCATAGAAGAAGATACGAGAGAGGATGATGGATCAGGATGTAGGGTGATGGGTATGAGGTGATGTTTGTTGCTATGTAAAAGTACCCAATCCATCTGCATTTGTTGTCCCCAAGACTCATAGAACAAGAGAACAAATGCTGATGGATTGGGTACTTTAACATCACTTCATACCCACCACCCTGCATCCTGATCCATCCTCAAGAAACCTTCGGCCTCAACAAAAAAGAGAGAAGTTAGTTGTGGATTTGAGCTGCACACTGTTGTATGAAATTCTTAGTTGCCGACCTTCTACTTTCTCTGACGATGGAGAACTATGTCGTCCTTTTGTCTTTGTCCAGAGTTTTACCACCACCACCACTACTTCCAAGTTCCATCCAGACTTTGGAATTGATCATGTTTTAAACCCTAAAGCTTCTCTCTCCCTCTCTCTCTCTACATACACAATCACTCTATTTTGCTGCTGGTCACCCCAACTGGATTTATATTTTGCACCTCTCTATTAATGTTTGCAGTTTGTGCCAATCCTCTTTAATTAATCAGCATTTTTAATACATAATCTGTGCTCCTTACAACCTGATCTTCCTAGATACTCTCAAACAATCATAGTGGACACTGAGTGTGACCGAGAGCACACATGTGGCCTGCTGGATTTCCAACTGAGAGACCCAAAGTGGATCAAAGTGCAGATGCGGTACTTAGCCTACTGAAAGACAGAAAATAAGAAGTTGGTTTTGTGAAATTTGTGAGGGACTTGAGATATTCGTGAAGTGAGGACACACACAAACTGGGAATTCTTTGGAGTCTGGATTTTGTTGAAACTGGTGACGAGACCTGCAATTGTGACTACCACTTTTGAACTGCGAAAAAAAGATGGGGACCAAAACTGCATGTATCACCTACCAAAGCTAAAATGGGTCATTCTCTCTTTACTCAAGGGCCATAATGAAAACCTTCTTACTTTTGATTCAGAAGATGGTTCACTAGAATTGACTATCTGACTGACAATGCTACAAAAACAAAAACTTGAAGATTTCATCAAGCAAATGTGATGTTAATCCACCTTTCCGCATGTGAATAATTGCAAAGGATTAATTGCAAAGGATTTTTTTTTATGAAAAAAAGCCTTCCTTGCAGAATTCCTGGACTCTCGGGCAAACATTTGGGTTTGCAAACTTTTGATGAAAACAAATTTTCATTTGTGCTTCATTGGCTGCTGAAGTTGCAATTTTTGAGCTGAGAGAACATGCAGGGTGGGAAAAGCTCGGGCCAAAAGTCCCAAAAATTTGTGTAGACTGTTCAAATTAGCTCTAATTCATAGAACAGTTTTATTCCATGCAAATGGCAAAGAGAAAATATTACCAATGAGAGAGAGAGAGAGAGAGAAACTCGATTCATTAATTGTCGGTATCAATTGCAACAATCACAAAGAATAATAAGCAAATCATGTGCTTTTTAGATTTGGGTGGTAGTGTGGGTTGTGAAAACTTAGCATCCAAGTTTACTAAAGAGTGGTGTTAACTTGAACACAACAGCGATCCAAAGGATTTTGACACACGGGGTAGAGTGTTCTTGAAATTTGGAATCCTACAAAATGGTATTAATAATATGTTATGGATGTCATATTATTTGTGTGTTTCTTTTGTACACTAAATGTTATTCTTGAAAATGTTTTAAGCAAAAAATTTCACGATTCATATATATTAAAAATTTGAATAGATCAAAAGCGAGTTCATATTTCCCTTAAGTTTGACATTTAGAAGACTTTAACACTTATGTAAATGTTAAGGAGACCACCAAAGGAGTCATTGTTATCAAATGGGTTTTCCTTCATTACATAGTTTCAGAACAATTGAAAACAATAGAATATCATAATATCTTTACCATTTTGGCAACAAATTGTCAAATAATTAATTAAATTTGAAATCTTAACTTTGGCACTTGATTTTTTAATTTTGAAAATTTTCACAAATAATTGTTATATCAAATAATGAATAAGGTTTTGCTACGGTTATGGGACATTGTAATGTGTTTAGACTGACTCAATTTGAAGTCAATGTCATGTAAGGTTTGCAATTCAAACCTTAACAATTGAACTTTTAAACAAAACAAAAAATAATTTAATTTATGCCAAAATGGTAAAGGTATTATGACATATATACTTGCTAAATTCATTTTCAATGAAAGTACTACTCTTTTAGAACAAGATCCCAATGGGGAAGGCAAGTAACACTTGCATCATACTCGAATCATCCACAAAGTATAATGGTGAGATGAAACACTAACTCATGGTGTTTTCACCACAACCAAAGATGTTTAAATGGCACCAAGGAGTTCTAAAACAATCCTCCATCTTAACCTACTTCTTAACCTTTCTAGAACTCTTACATTTTGTGGCACTATCTTTAGGACTCGTGATATTGGGTGTGAAAAATTTGCTTCTCAACTTTGCAAATCTCATGCAACTTTGGCAAAAACTTGTACCTTCCTTAATGGTTTAAACTGGTTCTATCTTGTTTTAAGTTTATCATGATTGTTGTTGTGCACACGATAGTTTTTCTATCATGTACAAGTTCATAGAAGTTAGCGTGATTATGAATATTTATATGCCCAAGACACAAGTTTGTTTATGCTTCAATTTTAATTTTTTGATTACATTGTTATATCAATTTGCATAAAATCATATGTTGTTATAATAATTAATGGTTTAAACAATGGTGGATGTGTAAAATTATGTTGCATTGTTGTTAACAAATTTTCAATACTTTTTTCTTCAAAAAGTTAGTTGCCGGATAGAGTTATTCATTTGGGCCTATTGTTGAGCTTTGTCTAAAGTTTTGTGGTAGTTACATTTTTTTTTATCTTAGTTACTATGGTTATCATAAGTAATTTAGGGTAATTGGGGTTGGAACTAGTTCCATTGGGAATGTGGTTTTAAAATTTGTGTGCTTGGGATATAATCCTTTTTTTAGTGGTTTCAAATTTTTTATGGTGATTTGAAATTCAAGAACATATTGTGTTATATTTTGCAAGTTTTTTTCTATAATTATGCAATTTTTCATTACACATGGTGTTTATGTTTTATTTTCTATGTTTTGGGCTTGGATTGTTGTGTTCTTGCAATTGAGCTTGTTTTGAGTTTGAATAGATGTATTAGGTTTATGAAATGTTATGTTGATGGATGTTGACAACAATGGTTATAGGCATTGACCTTGGAATAGACGACAACTTGCTTTTGTTTTTTCATATTTGAAATTTGATTTATTTTTTAAATCATTAATATAAGGGATCTAAATAAAAACTTAACATGAGTTATAATGTTATCTCTTATTTTAGCATCGTTGTTGTGCATTAATGAATTGAATGTTAATCGTTATCATAATGTCACATTAAAATTAAAACTAATTTGCCATTCAAATGAAACATATTTTTAAAACCAATTACAAATGTTTATTGAATCAAATAAACCTCAATGAGTATCATGTTGTTAACTCATTAAAAATACAAGGAAAACATGAAAAACTCACTCAAGCTTGAACACACACATGCCTTGCCTCTCAATCTTTTTCTTATGGTGTTGAAAACTTAATAAAAGATAAGGTGAACCTCAACAACAAAGGTAATGAATTTACTCCCAAATGAGGTCTTGAATTAGAAAATAATCTTGAATTGAAAATAAACTAGTCCAACTTATTTAAGATTGTTTTTTCATTTATTTACCATACATAGGATATGATTTGAATCGCATAATAAAACTTATTCTTTTAATAAATAGTTGTTTATACATGACATTCTTTCACCTCTTTGAAGAAACACATCTTTTTTTACTTTTCCTCAATCTAACAACTTTCTTTCTCATCTTTCTCACATTAAACACAACTTTCCAAAAAAACATATACACACCTATCTTTCATTGTTCTTCTTTTCATGCCCATGACCTATCCCATTGCAACATGTGTCTTTAGCTATATGTTTACAACAAAAAGAAATAAAAACACAAAGGTAAAAATTGAAATCACAACAAAAATTTGAAAATTGTTTCAAATTGCACAAAACAAAATTTAGGCAAATTATGAATTTATTACCGCATATTGTTTCAATGAAATTAATTACAATTCCCAACCAAAATCAAAAAAAATCCAATGATTTTTTTGTTTGCTCCTCAAGGAAACAATTCAAGTGCAACTTTTCTGGTAGACATCCAATTTTTTTTCAAAACTAAATTAACAACACACTTGCACACATAAGTATATAAGTTACATGGCTTTTAAAATAAATTTCCAAATTGCATTTTACATGGCTCTAATTAGACGTCCAAATTGCTATATATATATATATATATGAAGCCACACACATATACACACAAGCCATGAATCATATAACTCCTTTAACAAACCTTCAAGTCACCAAAAAATTGAAACCAAAAAAGCATCACATATGCACATAACAAGTCTAAGGTAATCTACACATTTCCAAAGTTCTTTTTCATTCCCATTCAACTTTCACACTTTTAAGATTGTTTCTTAAAAAAATTAATGTGTTTTTCTCTTATTTTCTTGCTCACCAAGAAACCCTCAATTTGTTGAAAACTTTTATTTGATCCCTTTCAAATATGTTTTCTTTCTTGATCCCTCCATTTTACATGCTTCTCCATTGAAGTTCTTATCAATCCTTTTTGCACTTCTCCATTGCGAAGCTTTTTCCAAGTGATTTGACAAGTTTCTTTTCAATCTCTCTTTCTAAATGCAAGTGAAACACAAAATCAAACTTTAGGATGACCACCAAAATTGGATAGTTTTTCAGTTCAATTTCATGTCTAATTCCTTTTTTGTGCTTCCATCTTGTGTTATGCATTTCACAATATGTTTTGGCCATATTCAAAACAAGAACCCCTTAACATGTGTATTTTACAAATAACTTTAATAATTTGAAAAGTTGCTTGACTTGATAGTTGTTGATTTGGCATGTTATTATTTTAATTTGAAGATGGACATGACTATGTTAAGCATTGTGTTAATAGATGATGGGTGTCATTTGTCTAAATCTAAAAAATAATAATTCAATTTGAAAATTAAATTAAAAATGTTCTTTTGAAAACAACTTAGTAATGGGCATTAAAATTCAAATATAGCTGCAAATCACATCAATGTTTTGTTCAATAAAGTGCCAATGAGTCCCATTAGGGAATGCAATCTAGATTCTAATGAAGATGGAAATGGACAATGATGCATACTTAATTCATAAAACTTTAAAATGTTGAATGCATGTTATTAAATATGTTCAAGAAATTGAATCAAGATTCCTTGATATAAGGTGATGTCATAGGAACACACCCTAGTAGTTGCAAGACTTGGTTACTTTGTTATTATGTAATGGATTCATAAATGAACTAATTTTGTGATTGCACATGTTCAAGTATTTAATTTATAGGACAATCGATTTGTCCTATGAAATAAACATGATTTTCAAACAACAAAAAAATAAATAAATATATATATATATATATATATATATATCACATAAGTAATCTATTTATATTAACACATGTAAATAAATTACCTTTATTTAAAATATCATAGGCTTTAAGATAATTCTATCAATGCACAGAATTTAGGAAAACAAATAAAAGGTGTGTAAAATGTGTATCCGAATGTGATTTATTCACAACATGGAAAATATGAACACAAAGGTGCCCAACTTTAAGTTGTAAGACTATATATGTGACTAATGGATATGACATCAAAAATAATTTATTGCATTTATACCTATTTTGGGTCATGGTAATTTCCATAGAACCATCCATAAGCCCACCACCCCAAAAACCTTCCTTAGTTGTTTCCATTGTGGATGAAATTAAATGATGATGGAAGTCCATGAATCATAAGTTAAACCATTAGTCTTTTAAATACTAAAAATTTCAAAAATATTTTAAATATAAAAAGTGATCAATGGATGTGATATGTGACATGAAGCACAAATAGGTTGTAATAAACACATCCTTCATTTGACACAAATGCAAACATATTAGGCATGAATTGAAATGACTGGTGAATTATTTAAAAATTTAATAACATGAATTTCTTTTCATGCACATTAGTTTGGTCATTGAATTAGATTTTTGAATGGCCTTGTTAGCATACACCCAAACTCGCATTGACCTACATACAACTCTCATGAAATGCCAGTGCACATTCATGAATACACAAAAGTGGGGGGAAATTACAAAATAATATATTTCAATTACTAGCTTAATTTTAAAATGTGATATTTCTATATAGCATTGTGATTTATTTGACAAATAAGAGATATTACCAAAATGCACAAGAAGAATGGTTGGAATCAAAAAATTGGTTAAGACATACAAGAACATTGAAAGTATGTAAAAAAAAGAATAATAAAGTAGATTTCAAAGTAGCTTTTTCATGCTAATTTTTGAAATTCCTCACTTTTAATATTTTTGTTATGATTATGAAGGCCCTTTATCACAAAATGTGAAAAGTTAATTTGATAAGTTGATCGTCTTTAATTAACTGATTCTAATTCTAAGTAAATTATCCAATCAATGGTTATCAATGTAAATTTGAATCACTAATACAAGAGATTAAAACTAATGAAATTTGAATAACAAGTCCAACATCAATGATGACTACATTACATAATAGTTAAAACTCATCTCAAACTTGGTGGCATTAATTTCATAAGGTTCTTTTAAATGATTTACAATGTCACAACAATGGGTACATTAATTTTATAATTTTTTAAAATAATATAAACAACACACAAATTTAGCCAAATTTGTTGAATCTTGTCATGACATCATTTTTCATATGATGTTGCCTTTAGTTCCAAATTCTATTTAGTGTAATAATAATATTTATAATTTTTCAATTTGCTTGGGTGAAATGCCATTCATGTGTGATTAAACATGTGTCTTTCAAAATCTATTAAATGCATAAACATATGTTCCTTCAATATTAATGTAATAAAATAAAAGAATGTCCTCTTATTAATCATCAAAAGAACTAATATTTTAAAGTTTGACTATTGTGATTGTTAATTTAATATTTTGTATTTTGATGTAAATTTTTGAACCATTTGATTTTGACACTAATGGGAAAGTTCTTGTTATGACATTGATAAAGGTGCAACAATGAGATTAGTTAGTGGTTAGTACCTATAACATTGTAGGTGTTGGTGTGTAGAATGTGAAGAGTTGCATGAGAGATCAAAAGTGGTGCACTTTGCCATCTCCAAGCTTCTCTTCTAATAATAATCTATTGTTGTCAAAGACCACCTATCATAACATGGGAAAGTTAGAGCATCAAAAGCCTCCTCAAAAGGCAAAATAATGTATAAATACATTGAAAGAGCTATTGGAATAACAAAAGGATGTGATTTATGCCAATGTTTCCATGAATATTATTCATTTGGGATTTTTTTATTGATAGATAGGTAATTGCAAGCAATATATTGAGCTAAGAACCCATACAATGGATGTAAATAAATTCAAAACATGTCCAAGATCACATATGTCAAGTAAAAGGGAAAACAAGGAAGTAAACTAATTTACATTTAATTGTATATATTTAAATTTGTTTCACATGGATGAAATATAGTGAAATAGATGGAACTTCATGGACAATCTATTTTTTTCCTCATGCATTCATTATGTGTGTGTATCAATGAGAATTGTAAATGATACAAAACTATCACATTTGATAATCATTAAATTAATTAATTTTTTAGTTTTAGTTTTCTTAATGAAACAATTTTATTTATTTTTTGGCAAGCATGCATCATATTCTTATGACTAGCCTATTAATCTTAATGGTGTTTTTGGGAAAAATGTTTATAAGAAAATGTTTTGATCTACATAAAATTTGAATGGCATTTCAATTATGCAAATATTGTAGTACCTTGGCCACTTCAACACATATTTGTTAAATAGTTAATTGATTTTGAGGATTCCATTTTGACAAATGATATATTCTCAAATATTTCATCAAATTTTGAATTTTCTTTTAGAACAAATAATTTTGATTTTTTGGGGTGAAAATTTCAACATTTTTGAAGAAAATATAATTAATGTCAAACTAGCCCAAATACTATGGGATCTCTTGGAATGATTTAATGCTTTTAATCAATGCACAATTTTTTAATTCAATTTTGACTAAATTTTCACATGCATGAATTCCAAAAGCCACTTAAATGGATATAATCAAATAATTAAATTTTATTTACATGGATGATATAATTTAGATGTATTTCATTCAACTAGAGCAAATTACTAACTAAATGGATATATAAACAAGGATATGAACTAAATCAATGGATGGCATTTTAGGTGTTAGTTTTCAAGCATTTTGATGAAACTTTGTTATCTATTGATTTTATTAACTAGATGGATAAAATTGATTCATGTTGTATTCACCCTCCCTTGTCAAGTGGTATAACTAATAATTCATAATTTTGCAATAATAGAATTCAAAAATTGAAGTGTGTTCCTTAATTCTTCACAATTGGGACAATGGGGGCCAAAGTTTAAAGGTTGTTAACATGACGATTTGACATTTTTCACAAACAATTATAGTTCACCACACAACTCAAAATAGACAATGATGGCATTGAATGTAATGATATATAATTACATATAGTAAAGGATGTCATGAAGCATCAATTCATCCATTTGTCTCATCATTCATCCATTCATCCGCACGGTCATCCATTCGTCTTGTCATGGTTTGTTTACTCCGGTGGGGCAAAGAAAGAATGGAATATAGACGTAGCACGATGAAAAATAATATATATTAGTGTTGTAAATTTTTGGACTTAGGTACATTCATCTTGTTTCTTTCTCAACAACTGAAAGAGTTGGGTTGGGCTTTTTTTTTCTTTTTGAAATTTATTTAGAATATTGGAAATTTTCAATGCTTTTTACATTGCCATAATTTTTTATTATAGTTCAATGGATGCCAGAGCGAGCAGCTGTTAAACACACTTTTATTAGATATTGGCAATTTCAAGGCTTGCATTTGCCATAATAATAATGGCAATGGATGTCAGTTGCCATTTTAGCACACAAACTTAATAGATATATTGGTAATTGCAAT